>JAEEGL010956561.1_pt1 | contig 14972 bp, 7 predicted proteins | sample 9134231 | NCBI WGS metagenome assembly JAEEGL01 (sample SAMN16246548, study PRJNA631951) | gut metagenome | biome: gut microbiome; feature: rumen; material: fiber-attached | host: Bos | place: Iran: Karaj | collected 2018-10
ATGGATGCGATGAAGGTAAGCATTTCGACAAAGAAAAAGGCGAATGCGTCGGGGACGATGAATGCGGAGAAGGTAAGCATTTCGACAAAGAAAAAGGCGAATGCGTCGGGGACGATGAATGCGGAGAAGGAAAACACTTCGACAAAGAAAAAGGCGAATGCGTCAGCGATGAAGTGGACAAAAAGTGTTCCCTCGGCAAGCACTACGATGAGACTTCGAAAAAATGTATTGATGTCTGCAATTGCGGATTTATTTACGATACGGCAAAGGGCAAGTGTATTGAAAAAGATCTGTTCCCCGGAAAGTCAGAATATGAAAAGCATCAGCTGGCGCTCCAGGAAACCGCAATGGCCTTCTACCGCAAAGGCGACAACATTCAGTATGAAACGCACCGCCGTTCGCAATATGTCACGCCCGAAACAGCATCCTCGCAGCATGTGGAATACCTCGTCTGCAGCGGCTTTGTTTATGCAGTGTTTTATCAGGCACTGGGCATGGAACTTCCGCACTGGACAAAATACTTCACGGCATACGGCAAGAGTTTTTCTGGCAAAAATGAAGACGTCGTATTTTTTGCAGATGGCGATGGACTCAAAAACAGAGTGAAAGATGCCGCCGCAAAAACCAAATTTTTGGATGAACTTCTCAATACCGCCAAAGTCCAGCCTGGCGATGCCATCAGCTATTATTTGAGCAAATCCGATGCAGGTCATGTGATCTTTGTCTACGATTTGATCAAAGATGACAAAGGCAAGATCACCGATGCCGTCATTCTGCATTCGACGAGCAATTTTGAAACGAAGAGCGACAAGGACAAAAAAGACAGACGCACCACAAAACTCGACAAAAGCCTGAGCTGGCACGAAGCCCAAAACAAAGATACCGGCGTGCACGAAGGTACCGTCCAGAAAACGTTACTGTCAAAAATTATCAATGGGCGGGGAGCCACAACGACAGAATTTATCGTAATTCGTCCCGCAGCCAAGGATACATCCTACAAGCATATTACATACAGCGGTGCAAAAGCAGCAGACTATCCAAACTGGGAAAAATACACGACCGTCAAAGATACCAATTATACCATCAAGGAAGATACGCTGTGCCGCATGCAGTATCATGATATCGAAATAGAAAAAACGCTCGATATTCATCCGGGAAGTACAGTAGAACCCGGCGGAGAGATGACCTATACAATTGATATCACAAACCACAGCGACAAAGCATACAGTGATATTTATGTTACAGAAAAGCTTTCAGAACACGTCGATCTCAAGGATGCCGGCAAGGACGGTAATTTGTACAACGGCACCGTTGCCTGGTTTATACCATCCATAGCAGCCGGCAAGACCCATAAAATCTCCTATACCGTTACAGTCAAAAATGATGCGTCTCTGTTGGGCAAAAAAGTCATTTCGACAGGCTCCGTTGCCCAGATCAAAACCAAAACCATCGAAAATGCCATTGCATACAATCTTTCTGCAGATCAGATAAAACTCCTCAAAAATATATTTAACCTGATTGCCGAAACCGGCAATTACAAAGGTGTCGATGCCGTTCAAAAAGCATACAAGGAGGCACTGGATTACGATGTGCCGCTCAAAGACATGACGCTGGGTTCACTCTATGTAGACGGTACCCCCAGCGGCGTATTTAAAAACTACCCCAAACAAGTTCCATATTTTAACGCCGATCAGCCCAATTATGATAAAACAAAGAACAAAGCGCTTCTCGTTTCAATCAATGGCAATTCCTCGCCTGACAATCTGAAATTCAATGATCAGCATGCCATGGCCGGAATGGTACTCAATCACTATTATTCCGGTGTTCATTCGACTTATGATGTTAACGCAGACAAAAAGATATATACAAAGAGTGCTACTCCCAAATACTTTGAAAAAGGAGTCAATGCTCCCGATTCGCGCACGGATCGCGAAAACATGATCTATCCAGAAACCTTGCGCGACGGCGATATTCTCGTTTATGCCAATGCAGTGGATATCAAGACAGATGAAAAACCCGCCGAAGCCAAAGGTACTTATGCGTTTATCTATTTGGATGGCAAATTCCAGGGCATCAATGCATCGGGCAAGCTCCTGACGCTCAGCGTCAAAGACGGGACAGCCCCCAAATACTATGTCGACAACAATCTTGGTCAGGTCAGTATGTTCAAGCGATTCGGCAATATGCCCCAGATGTTTGGCAAGGATTTCTACGTCATCCTTCGCCCGGCCATGACACTGAAGAAAACCAAATAATCATGACACTGCAGCTGCAGCCAGAAGCTGCAGCTGCAAATATGAATCATCCATTAAAACCAGAGTTCCGTATATTTGTAGGTATTCAAATCTTCTTTGACTACATCGGGACTTTTGGTATGCGAATAATTGTAGACACGATCCATTTTGATCACCCTCGTGTCATGGAAATTATTGCAATTGGTTTTGGTTTCAGGTTCCTGATATTGCCAGGTATTGTCTTTCTTCAGTGCATCGATCGTGTAGGCTGAAAGATGATTTCCGTTGATACCGATTGCTTCTGCCACATAAACCTTATTGATGGTTTTATCCTTGTGACGTGATATCCCCAGTATCATTGCCACATGGCCGCTTCCTTTCGTACAGTGATTACCTCCAAACAGACATTTGCTGCCCTTGACATCACTGCATTTTTTACCCGCCGGTATATCGGCGCTGCACTTACAATGATAATGTCCAACCCAAAGCAGATCCCCGGCCTTGATATCACTTTTCACCGTCAAATCACTGACTTTCACAAAATCTTCTTCCTTGAGCATGTTAACTTTGGCAAATGCATTTTCATGTTTGGAATTCGGGTTGGCGATGCTGGTTTTCTTGCTGGCCTTGTATTCATCGGTATCTTTTTCCTCCTCTCCCCAATACCTTCTGCACCGGATATTCCTGACAAAATTCCCCTTGGTATCCTTACAGTCACCATTCTGCCCAAAGATAGCCGTTCCCCATCTTCCCAGATAAAACCGTCCATTGCGCAGTGCCCAATTCACAAATCCGGAACAACACAGCCCATTGAGCGGATAAGCGACCTCAGCACCGCCCTCAGTCATTGTCACTTTTGAGCCATTTGCCGCAGGTATTGTACATCCCCAGGGAATGACTTTTTTCATGTCTTTTCCCCCAAGAATGACGTGACTATCGGTGAATGTCGTAAAACTATTATACGATTTATTCATCAGATTGAATCCATAAACCCTGACCTTGTTTTTATCTGAGTTGTATTTGTCACTCGTGAAGGTATAATTGGAAATTGTCGAAACAGATACATCACCGACATTACCCTTTAAACTCGTATTATTATACAAATTAATACTTGTGTATGGAATATCCTTGGGGAACTGAAGAACCAAAAATCTTGCCGCAGCAAGTACACTGGCTCTGGTACCATAGTAATTTCCGTCGGCATCCACATACATTGCCGGTTTGACATAATCCTCGAACATATCATACGTCAGGATCTGCGCTGTATGATCATCATAATACCCGCACCCCATTTCACCTTTTGAATAATCCTGTGTTTTTATCTTATCATCAACTATCTTCGTCCTGTATTCACCCGTTTTTTCATCCAAACATTTGAGCTGATCTTTATTCTCGCATCTTTTTAATGAATGTCCGGGGGTAATAAAATCCCTGACACTCTCAGACAGTTTTGTAAGTGTAAAGCCACGATCCGGAAGATACGGCTTGAGTTCAACCGTTGCCGAAGCCATCAGACCACTGCTGTGCCGTGCCGTAACCTTCAGTGTACGCGCATAATCCAAATGATATTTGCGTGTATCAGATGTATTCAATACAACATTGCTCTGCAGTGTAATGGTATGATTATCCATATCATAACTGACATTAACCAGGCGTTTGTAGTCCACGTCATCCGTTGTATTTTCAATTTCCCAGAATACGAGCTGATCATTAAGTTCCTTGTCGAGAACCGCCTGAATTGTCACAGGTTTTCCGTACAGCAGTACTGCTGCTTTCGTTTTGTCGAGTTTCAGGGAATCATTCGTTAATACAGCCTCTCCTCCGCTCAGATTATAATGCATGACACTGACATTCACTGCCGGCAAACCATTAAAATCCGCATCCTCGCTCTCCGAAGGTCCGACGACAATTTTGTACGAAACCGGGCTCTCCTTCAATAATTCCTTTGTCCCCGCGATCATCACCTGCTGGATGTTGTCCCAATTATCTGCAGTAAAAACAATCTTTTCTGCCGAAACACTTCCCGCTTTTGGATTCTCACTGACGACGGGAATCACCACATCTTTTTGCGGAGCACGGCTCAGAAAAATATTAAAGCCCACGGAACTGTCTGTAACCGTCACAAGCCCTTCGCTCGGCGAAACATCAAATGAACCCTCCAGGGGCTGAGGGTCTCCAGGTTCATCCTGTTCTGTCTCTTCCCCTGTATCAACGGGCGTCGTGTCCGTATCTGTTTCCTCTTCCGGCTCGACAGGAGCTGTAACCTGTTCACAATGCCCGTCAACACATTCTTCTGACTCACTGCATTCAGGCCTGCACTCACCATCCTCCAATCCCGTTTTATCATCCGCCTGCGTTTCCGGTGACTTCTCATCCGGAGTCTTGCCAGGAGTCTTGCCCGGATCCTGTGCATCTGTCTCGTCCTGTTTCGGCTGACAAACGCCATCCACGAGAATCTGATCAGCTTCACACACCGGATCACGATGCGCATCTTCCTCACTATCACAGCTATTCATGCACATCAGAGCAATACAGCAAACAGACCACAAATAAGCTTTTCTCATCGCCGAATTTCCTGTGGATTAAGTATGTTTTATAGGTTTAATGATATGAACGCCGATCAGTCAATACTTTCTGCAGCTTCGCCTATTTGCCCTGCAATTCTGCTGGGCAAATACGGCTCGCCATTGGGCTATCGGCAGACGCACTGCGTTCTGCCGATGCGCCCAATCAGCTGTTTCCTTTTTTATTGAACAGAGATGCAATCGCAAGGATGGCGATGGCACCAATCACAGAAGTGCCGAGCTGGCCAATCAATCCACCCCAGCTGATATTCAGCAGATTGAGCAGCCATCCGCCAACGACACCGCCTATGATGCCAAGGATCGAGTTGACGATAAATCCAAAACCGCCGCCGCGCATGATTTTACCGGCCACGAACCCAGCAAGGCATCCGATTAGAATGAAAAAAATTGTACTCATATGAATGATTTCACTCCCAATTGTAATAAGTCCCAATTCAGCCATGATACAGAGAACATGCTGAAACTGCGGCAGATTATCAATATTGAAGCCAATCGGCAATAGGCACAAAGCATTCCACGATTAATAAGGCTCCAAACTCCCAGCAATCAACAATAAAAGCTCCATGCTCCATGGCTTGCCAACGCTCGGATATTACAGTGCAAAAAAAAACGCACTCAAAGTGAAACAAATCCCACTTAATGGCATCATTATCATGAGGGAATCGTCCCTCCTGCATGAGGAGATGTCGTATGTATCCATCCGGATTTGTCTAATGCCGCCTAATACCTCGAAATAATGCACGATCAACCGAGGGGCGGATAACAGCATCAATGATTCCGGACGCGGATCCGGATGTTGTAGTATCGTGCATGCCGGGCACATCGGGATGCTTTTTTTTACGACAGAGCATGTCGGAAAGGAAGCAGTGTGCCAGGATCGATCGCATTTTGGGTTTCGGGCGTCGGTCGGCGGGTGGGAATGGGACAGAGAGGATAACCCTATAGGTTAGCCTGATCTATATAGATCTATTTATAGCAATTATTACACTTCCGATAGCGCTTCAAATCCGTTCAGGCATATCAATACCATCCAGGCATACCAACACTTATTTTACATTTTCACTGACCATGGTGCAGATTGAAAAAAAACGATGGACTGATGATGATTAAATTAACGCCAGGCGGATAATCAATTGAATAATTCATGGATTATGAAGACATAACCTGATTGATTTTCCTTGTTTTTAGCTTTGCGTTGAATATAATCCAATGTGCGTTTGGCATATATTAGCCCCAAATTTCACCCAGAAAGGAACCCAACATGAAAAAATCCCTGCCACTGCTTCTTACGATCAGTATATGTGTTTTAAATGCATGCAGTGATGATTCCGGCAAAGAGTCGGCGGAATCCTGCACGCCGGAAACCTTTACAGCGAGCTGCCCGACTGAGAATTCGTATACAGCCTGTATTGATAATCAGGTTGTCACCAATGATTGCCTGGAAACAGAAATTTGTCAGGATGGACAATGCAAACCGAACACTCCTACCCCCCAACCCCAAGAGGAATGCCAGCCGGATTCCTATACCCCCTCATGTTCTGACACCACACATCGGACGATCTGCAATGCCGATAAAAAAATTGAGCAAGTCACATGTCAGGAAGGAACAAAGTGTCAGAATGGTGAATGTATCGCCGATAAACAGCCATGCACACCGGATGATTACCAACCAGAATGTGCAGACGATACCCACCGGACGATCTGCAATGCCGATAAGGTCATTGAACAAATCGCATGTCAGCAGGGAACAAAGTGCCAGAATGGTGAATGTGTCGTCGATGATTCATGTACACCGGATGATTTTAAATCGGAATGCACAGACAACAGCCATCGCACGATATGTGATGCAGATCAAAAGGTTGGCAGCGAAGAATGTCCCGAAAATACGATTTGTCTGAATGGCGAATGCACAGACGATACAGAATGCAAACAGGGCGAATACACACCCGAGTGTCAGGGTACAAGTCAGTACACAATCTGTACGGAAGAGGGGAAAATCGAGAGCAAAAACTGCACAGACAATACGGTTTGTATCGAGGGTGAATGCAGGGATGTCACACTCTGCGAAATAACGGATTTTATCTCTGAATGTCAGGACGATACACACTACAGTGCATGCAATTCCAAGGGTTATGTGGAGAATCTGGAATGTGAGGATAATACGCTCTGTATCGGCGGTGAATGCAAGGATGTCACCCCATGCACTCCGGCTGAATTTGCTGCAGAATGCACAGATGATACACACTACAACATCTGCAATTCCAAGGGCTATGTCGAGAATCTGGCGTGTACGGAGAATATGAAATGCCTGAAGGGCGCATGCCATCCGACCGACTGCGATGAAGCCGGCTGTCTCTGTGATGAAAAATCATTCCAGAACTCATGCACCGACAACAAACAGCTGAGCTGCGTCGATGGCATTGTGACTGAATATGACTGTGGCGCCGATGGATTGGGATGCTACATGGGCAAGTGCAGACTGATCGGTACTGTGACATGCGACAGCAAAACTTTTGTCAGCAAATGCATCGGAGATACAGCCATAAACTGCGAGCCGAATATACGTTTACCTTATTACAGCGGTGAATATATTCAATATTATCCGGATTCGCTAGAAGCAAACGATTGCGCCGGGGAGGATGAAGTATGTGCAATTATCGACGGCAAAGCAGATTGTTATACTCCCTGCACAGATGCCAATATGACATCCATGTGTATGAGTGTAAGTTCCACGGCGACCGGAAAATGTGTCGAAAGTTCTGATCATAAGCTTGTTTTTACAGATAAAAAATATCAATCATGCCTCACTAATACAACCAACTTCTGTAAAGACGGGAAATGTATCCATAACGACAAAGTTGATGCAGAATGTTCCCCAAAGACGGACAAGAGTTACTGCGAAAACAATGTTCTGTTTGAATGTTATGGCAATTCGGAAAAAGGACGATTTGTAGCCAATGGATGCTATTCAGGTGTTTGTACGACCATCAATGGCATAACGGACTGCTATGACTCCTGCGCAGTTGAAGGAAAAACCTATTACGATTGTGACTATCCTGGATACGACAAGGCAGTGAAGTACGTCTGTACATCCACGCCGGCGGGTTTGGTTTACGTCGAATCCGAGGTAGATTGTCATTTCTGCAAGGATACAACTGGGATGATGGATGACGGCTGGGAAGGCGATATCTGTGTAAATCAAAAAGCCACAACAGATAAGAGCTTCTGCAAGGACAATGTTGCAGTCAACATCATTGAGCTGCCCGTAGAATCCAATGATGATACCGAATACGAAGCCTATGAAGTACCAATGGACTGCGGCAGCCAGAAATGCGTTGTCAATGAAGATGGCGAAGCCATCTGTGCCGATACATGCAAACCCGAAGATAACAAAAAAACAAAATATACATGTGAGATACGCAATTATGAACTAGGAAATACTAATACCATACCTGCATTTCCTGAAGAGCCAGACTCCGTTCTTCCACCGGGCGGCCGTTCCATGCTGCGCGAGAAGATTTATGAGTATGATGATTATATGTCATACGTATCAGATTCCTATGTGTGCACCCAAATCGGAGATCAGTATTACTGGGTCCACGAAACGAGAGAGACGTGCGATCATGGCTGCGATACTGATCAGAAATGCAAAAAGCTCCATAAAGACGAAGGGAATGAATGCGATGATGAAACACGATGCGAAGGCAATATCTGGCTGACATGTGATTACGATACTCTCACAGCATACAATTGTGGTGCCAAAACATGCGCAGTGCTCGAAGATGGAAGCGGCTGTTTTGACACGTGTACCGCAGCAGACCAATCCAAACCATTCCAGGCATGCGTCGATAAAACCAACTCCACCCAGGTTGCCTGCGTCGCAGCAGGTGATGGAAAGTATGTTCAGACTTACCAAACCAACGATTATTGCTATCATGGCTGCGATTCCAAAACAGGTAAATGCACCATGCTTCACGAGGATGAAGGTAAGAAATGTAATATAGAAACTGACAAACCAAGATGCGCCAATGACCTTTATTTAGAATGTTATTACACACTCACATCATCTCCCGATAAAGCCGAAACTGAATGGCGGGCAATATCCTGTTCAACAGAAGTAAGCCATTATGGCGATTTTAATGAAGGCACATGTATAGAACAATATCCAGGAGAGGACTACTCCTCACCCACATGTGTTCCCAAGTGCACCGCTGCCGATGTCGATAAACCCCAATCCGTATGTATAGATTTAGGACCTGATATGCAGAGACAGGAAGGCTGGGTCTGCCAAAAATCCGGTGATATCTATTACTGGGATAGTGTGGATAAGTTCTGCGAGCACGGATGCAATAAAGAGAAAACAGCATGCATGAAGCTCCATCCGGAAGAAGGCACAGCATGCACAACTCCCGAAGAAACCAAATGCGGCGATGATAAGATACTGTTGATATGCGATTATTATGACCACAGCTACATTGCAGAAGATTGCTCCTCTTTAGGAATGACCTGCGGCAAGGCCGAAGATGGTATTGCGACCTGCGTCAATACCTGTACCAAAGCAGAATATGACAGCAATGCCACCAAGACAGTCTGTTCCTTTGATGCCAAAGTTACCTATCAATGCGATCAGGTAAGTAAGGATCGGTACGAGTGGAGATACATGGATGATTTCAAGTGTTATCACGGCTGCAATACAGAAACCAATGAATGTCTCCCCATCCATGACAAAGAATACAAAGACTGCTCAGTCACCAACGAAGGCGGCGAAAAAGAGGCAGGTCCCTCACTCTGTGACGGCAAAACTTATCTGGCCTGCCATGAATATTGGAATTATGATGATGACTCCCCCAAATTTATATATGAAGCCGAAAACTGCGATACATTATCCTGCGATGCGAATATCGGATGCTATGAACCATGCACTGAAGTTGGCGAAAAATCCGTTTGTCTGAATTCAAATGAAATTAAAATCACAAGCTGTATTGAAGATAAAGATTCACACATTAAATATATTGATGAATCATATGTAGCAGATTGTCCTCATGGATGCAACGCGTCCAAAAATGAATGCGACAAAATACATAAGGATGAAGGCAAATCGTGCTCAGCATATGATGATGAACCGGATTACTATCCAGCCAAATGCGATAACAAAGTGTTTCTTGAATGCGATTATCATCATGTCGAAGCAACCGATTGCAATTCCCAGGCATGTCACCCCCAAATGGGATGCTATGATTCCTGTGATATGATCGGCAAATTTAATGTCTGTAGTAAAGAACTCGATATTTCTTATTCCAAAGAATGCTTTGAAGATGCGGAATTAAATATTAAGTACGCAGTCGAAGATGATTATGAATATTGTGAAAAAGGCTGTGACACAAAAACCGGTAAATGCAAGGATTAATCAAAGCCATTTTGCAGACCGGTTGTCCAGCCGGTCTGCATATATTTTCGTCCGCACTGACGGATCCCCGTTTCGCACATATTTGGGGGATATGCCATATTGAAATGATGCATTTCAGGGCGTTGCGGGCTCCCGCAAAGGGAGGCCGGGATTTGCACCGTCTGATGAACGGTGCGAATCGCAGAGCCCAGTGAGCAACGGCCAGGCAAGAGCCGAAACGCCGACAGGCGCGGGAGGCGAAGGTTGCGAACTGAAGCGAATTGTTTGAATTCGGGGCGTTGCGGGGGCGAATCGTCATGGAATCCCCCCGCAGAGGGGGTAGGTGCGTATTTGCAAAGCCAATAGCACCGCAGGGGGAGACTTCCCCCTCCCATAAAGGCAAATTTTCATTCAAAAATGATTACGAAAAATAAGACAGCACGCGAGCATTGTTGGCTGCCTGCCGTGTACGCTCAGAAGCCCATTCGCGAAGCCGTTTGATATCATCTTCGCGCTGTTTGTAGAGCGGCACGATATCCTGAATCGCATCCAGAATATCATCCTGTGTAATTTCACGATGTTTTGCGAATGCGGCAAACAATCCGGCGATCACTGCCTGCTCGATTTCTGCGCCCGAAAAATGCCGTGCTTCAGCGGCGAGTTTTGAACAATCGAAGTTTGCCGGATCGCGATGACGTTTGCGAAGATGAATGGAAAAAATATCGGCTCTTGCTGCTTCGTCTGGCAAATCCACGAAAAACAGCTCATCGAAACGACCTTTTCGAATCAGTTCGGATGGAAGCTCGCGAACATCATTTGCGGTTGCCACGAAGAAAGAATTGGCGCGTCTTTCCTGCAGCCAGTTCAGGATATGACCGAGCAGCCGCCGCGTCGTGGGATCTGCGCCTTCGGCGAATGCTTTTTCGATCTCATCACACCAGATCACTGCCGGAGCCATCGCATCCGCCACTCTCAGTGCTCGCTGAAGAACAGCATCGGGTGAATTCTGACTGCCGGCAAAAATGGAGCTCATATCGAGTCTGAGCAGCGGAAATTTCCAGGCATTTGCGATTGCCTTTGCAATCAACGACTTACCGCACCCCTGGATACCGACGAGCAGCAATCCGCGCGGCGGCATCAAACCAAATTTTCGGGCATCATCACCAAAGACTGCCTCTCTCTGTCTGAGCCAGATTTTGAGTTCATCCATGCCGCCGACTTCGTCGAGTGAGGCGGGATCATCGATGACTTCGAGAGAAAGATCGCTGGCCAGAAGCCGTTTTTTTTCATCGACGATGCGCTTTTCCCATGCATCGAAAGCAGGATTTTCGCGTGCTTCAATGAGGGAACGGGCGAGTATACGATAGAGTTGAGTTCTGGTAAGCCCGGCAGAAGCAAAAATGAGCCGATCGAGCCGATTGGTATCTCGGGCAAATGATCCAAGTGTAAGCTGTATCAGGGCTTTTCGAACATTCAAAGACGGGAGAGGTGCCGATACAATCGGAATATGTGCGAGCGTATCCGGGCGCCGTTCAGAGGGATGCGCGACGATGACGAGTGTCAGGGGCGTTCTGAGCCGCCTCGAAATGCGCTGCAATGCAAGCTCATTTTCGTCAATCACACGATTGGATACATTCACCCAAATGACAACCCGCCTTGTATTGATTTTTTCAAGATTCTCAAAATCGGGATTCTCCTGGACTTCGTGTTCGATCTGAAACGTCGTCAAATCACGTTTCAATGCTTCGACAATCCAGTCATCTTCGGGCGTATCGATCCAAATCATTGGTTCAGCAGCTTTAATACTGAGAAGAATGGACTGAAGGAACTCAGAATCTGTCATGATTTCGCAATCCTAAACTGAACCGGGACAAAGCCACACATTCATTAAATGACGCAAAAATCGATCGCAATACTTCGCGAAACCAATATTCTGTCGCCCGGTTTCAGCTCAGCACGTTCGCGATTGAGTGGTCTGTCGTATGAATTGAGAAAAGTCGCATTGTTATTGCACAAATCTTCGACGATATAACTGCAGTTAAAATCGCGGTAAATTCTCAGATGTCTCCTGGACAGACAGCGATCCTGCTTCCAGTACATGGCGAGATCGACATCGGGATAATGTCCGGACATGACATCTCTGCGTCCGAACAGAAGCGATTCGTTCTGAAGCCGAATCCTGGTAACATATGCACCACGATAAAAAACGCGTTGTCCGCCTTCGATCGAAAGATAGACTTCACGCCCGATGTAGGGATCGACGATAACTGGATCCAGACACGGAAGCTCCTCGGATGAGATCCAGTCTTTTCCAACGTAAACAGTATCCGGAGGCATCGGCTCTTCCGGAATGATTTCGTTACATCGCTCTGTGATTAAATTATGTTCATCAGCCATCACGACTCCTCAAAATAACTGATGATTGTGATAGCAAAAAACCACAATATCTCAAGTAAAATTAGTCATTCGAGGAATCGTGGGCAGGCAAAATCGCCGCAAGTCTGGCAACGATCTTTGCAATCGATCGATCATTTTCGCTCTCCACAATGGAGAGCGCATCATCCAGAGAGATGTGTTCGATATCGTCCAATCGCATCACTTTTTCGTCCCGATTAAAATCATCACACAGAATGAGGATTCTCTTGGCATATGGACAATTGGTCAGGGTGAGCTGAAGAAGCTCAATTGCCTGTGCCCTTGTGGATGCTCTCGAAGCTGCCAGTGACTGAAAGATGGTTTGAATCATGTCCCGGCGATAGAGCGCCATCAGTCCTTTAAACATCCGGTAAAACGCTTTTTCGTAAATACCCTGAACATCGTCCTCGATCTTTTTATCAGACGATTGATCATTTTCCTGTTCACTTTCCTGTTCGGACAAAATCTGCAGCAGCACGAGAGCCGCCTGCGAGAGCCGGGCTTCGTGTGCGACGAGCGCCAGAGCACATCGCCTGATATCGCTGTGCATCTTAAGATCCTGGGAATTATCGATCAGAATTGCATCCAGAGTTGCATCGCGAATCTGCGGCGAATTATCGATCAATAGATTGGGATCATAGGATATTTTCTTTGGCGATTCAGGATCCTGATCGGATTGTGTCTGATTATCTTCAGGTGTTTTGGAAAGATCCGGGTTATCGGTCTGGGTGCCGGTCTGCAATTGCTTGTAGAGGTGATAGACGGAATAGCGGTTGAGATCGCGAACAAAATACAACGTCAATCCGGTCACTGGAATGAGCAGCAAGGGGGTGTATTGTGCGTATTGTGCTCCCAAAAAAGGAGCCACGGCATTGAGGAGCAATCCGGTGCAGATGCCGCCAAGGGGATTCATCACGCCTTTAAAGACGACTTTTGAACGATTGCGAAGCAAACGCGGCAGCGAAGATATGGCAATTTCGCGTGCAGCATCCTGAATTGTAAATCGCAGAGCCACATCCATAAACCGCAGAGCGATGACCCCAATTGCACTGTAAACAAAGATGAATGGTGCTGAAAAAAGAAGCAGAATCAACGGAGTCAGCGCAAACAACGTACGCGTCTTAAAGCGCGTAAGGAACTGGGAAAGAATTGTGAGCTGAACGATCAGGTTGAACGAATTGGAAACCGCATTGAAATGTCCGTAAAAGATGGCAATGCCTTCCTTATCGAAATTGGCCTGAAGATAGTACTTCAAAACAAAATCGATGATATTGGTTGCCATTGCCGTCAGGAAGAAAATAATGGAAAGATTCTTGAGCAATGGCGAACCGATAATATCTCTTACGGCATAAACGAAATCCTGTTTCAGCGAACGAATGCCTTCACTTGAGACGGAGAACTGTGTTTTTTCGGATCTTCGGTAATACCTCAGAACGATCACGGGAATGGTCATCAGGAAGAAGCTGATGCCGTTGGCAACCGGCAGGGATGTGAATCCGAGCCATCGCACCAATCCAGGAATCAGACACCCTGCTGCGATACCGCCAAGGGTCGAAGCTGCGCTCACGAGATGGAACAGCCGCCTTCCCTGTCGGGCATTGAATGCATCCCCGATGGCATTCCATACGATGATATTGCCCAGCGCCGGAGCCGTAATCAGAAATATCGCGTATGCGAGCACGAGCTCAGGCGTCGTCAGATTAATCGCGTGAAAGACAAGGACGCCGATGAGCGAAAGAAACAAAATGGAAACATTGAGTTTTGTAGCAGAAACGATTCTGAGAAGCTGAAAATAGACGAGCGACACCGCCATCAGGGCCAGACTGGAAAAAATGAAAAAGTTGGCCACATTGATAGCAGGTCTTGCCGAAAGCAGGACAGCATCACTGAGAGTTCGTCCAAGAACGACACTGGCGATCGAAGAAAAAGTGCCGAGCGCAGCCATGAAGAGCGGGAAAAGCTCCCCATGCCGGATATTAAAAAATCTCGATTCTCGAATCACGGAAATCTGACAACACAGAAGACTGACAAAAAAGAGGCGCGAAAACCGCGCCAAAGCATGAATATTATAGAATAATATTCCAATGTTCTGAATAAAAAAAAACCACCAAAACCTGTGTAATACATGTTCTGGGGCGTTGCGGGGTGTCCCCGCAGTGGGGGTAGCTGCGTATTGGTGCGGCGCTATCTCGCCTTCGGGCCGCCCCTACGGCTCGATACGCGCTCGCGGCGCGGGCTATTTCATACGCCGCGCCAAAAGCAGCGCAGGGGGCGTCCGCCCCCTGCAAACATTCAGACTAAATTAGAAGCGAGCCTGGGCAAAGACGCCAAGTCCGAGGACGTGAGGATCGC
>JAEEGL011757650.1_pt1 | contig 14972 bp, 13 predicted proteins | sample 9134231 | NCBI WGS metagenome assembly JAEEGL01 (sample SAMN16246548, study PRJNA631951) | gut metagenome | biome: gut microbiome; feature: rumen; material: fiber-attached | host: Bos | place: Iran: Karaj | collected 2018-10
ACGTTTTTTTACATATTTCAATTATTATTTTCTTCTTTAGTGCAAAAAAAAGCCACTTTATAGCAAAAAATGCCCACTTTTTGTATATTTTTCATAAATTTTCGTTATTGAAAATAATTTCCTAACCAAAAATCCTTCAATCGGTTATAATATTTATATATCAGAAAAAAAGACAGGAAATTTTTTATGAACACAATTCCATATATTTATATAATTGAAGATGAAGAATCAATTTCAAAGCTTATTACTCTCTACCTCAAGAAATCTGAAATGGAATCAAAAGCCTTCTTCAATGCTGAATCTGCCCTTGAGACAATTACAAATGATAAAATGCCTGATCTCATAATTCTTGACCTGAACCTTCCCGGTATGAGCGGCTTTGATTTTCTTGAAGAGCTTACAAAACGCTATAAATCAGATATGCCTTCTGTTACAATTCTTTCAGCAAGAGATTCTGATGAAGATATTATAAAAGGACTTGGCTACGGTGCAGATGAGTTCATCACAAAACCTTTTTCACCAGGTGTACTTGTAGCGCGAATCAAGGCCATTTTACGAAGACAAAGCTTTACTTCTGAAAAGATTGAAGATTATATACAATTCGGGGATTATACCCTTCTTATGAACAGCTGCGTACTCAAAAAGGGTCAGCAGAAAATACAACTGTCTACAAAAGAATACGAGGTCTTAGAATATCTCGTTAAAAATTCCGGACAGATTCTTTCTCCTGAGAAAATATATAACGCAGTCTGGAAAGTTGAATATGGTGATATCACTGCGGTAGCGGTATATATACAGCGCCTGCGAAAAAAGATTGAAAAAGACACCACAAATTATGAATACATAAAAACTGAGTTCGGCAAAGGCTATGTATTCAATAAGGAAAAAGTCATTCAAAAATCATGACATTAAAAAAACAATTTATTTTACTGTCCTATTCAATTGTTGCGATTCCTCTTATATGCTGTATTTTTATATTTACCTTATTTAATTTTAAATCATCAAGAAGATATATTTTACGAGGTTCTCAAAAGCTTGATTTACTTCCATCAGAAGATTCAGAATCTATTAAAAAGATTATTAAACAGCTTCCTTCAGATATCCAGCTTATTGTATTTTCGTCTGAACAGAATAAAGTTTTTTACTCTACAATTCCTGAAATAACAACTGAGGAACAATATACCCGAAGCTCGATCTGGCAGATAATCAATCAAACTTCAGATAATTACTTCTACCAGTTCTCTTCTCCACCTAAGAAAAGAAAATCTTTACTTATAATAACCAGAATTCCTAAGATTGAACAAAATCATCAGATTAATCACAAATTGTTCTATATCGTTTTTTCAATGCTTTTATTCCTTACTATTATAAATCTGATTTTAATTACAATTATCTCGAAAACAATTTTCACATCAATTGTAAAAATAGAAAATAAAACAAAGCAGATTGCAGATGGAAATCTTAATGATGAAGTTTTAGACAAAAACATAAAAAACAAAAATGAAATCACCTCGATTCTTGAAGGTCTTGAAAAAATGCGTATTGAACTTATGGAAGCTCAGGAACGCAAAAACAAATTCATTATGGGAATAAGTCACGACCTTAGAACTCCGGTTGCAGTTGTAAAAGGCTATTCAGAAGCAATTATAGACGGAGTAATCACCGGAGAAGATGAAATCAAAAATACCGTAAGTCTTATCGGGGCTAAAACAACACAGCTTGGTGACATGATTGATACACTTATAAACTTCATGAAGCTGAACAACGACACAAAAGTAACCCTGATATCACAGTCAATAACAGATATTATTAATGATTTTGCAAACTACGCTGAAATTACAGGCACCCTTTTCAAGCGAAAGATTTTAACTGATATAAAACTGAACGAAAACATTTCAGTTCCTTTAGATGTCCAGCTTGTACATCGTTCTTTTGAAAATCTTTTCAGTAATGCCCTACGCTATACAGATGAAAATGATTCTATTTACATTATTTCCTATATAGAGCAAAGTAAATCTCCTGCTGTTATTTTGAAAATCAAAGATACAGGAATAGGAATTGATAAAAAAGATTTGAATTCAATTTTTGATATGTTCTTCCGAGGTACAAATTCAAGACTGGAAGAAGGAATGGGCATCGGACTTTCAATTGTTAAAACTATTATTGATACTCATGGCTGGAAAATTGATGTTGATTCCAAAAAGAACGAAGGTACCTGTTTTACAATTACAATTCCGATAAAAAAGAATTAAGAAAAAGCAGACCTTCTTTATTCAGATAAAACTGCCCGTTTCCTGTTTTTTCAGCCAGTCCCTTTTTCTGCCATTTATCAAAAAGCTCAAGAAACCTTTTTGAAAGACTTTTCTTGAAACACTTTCTGTAGTCACTTTCATTAAAGCCCTCTGTTTTTCTTAAGGTCATCATAAAGAATTCAAACTCTGAATTTTCAATAGAAATATTTTCTATTATTTGAGGAGGCTGTGTATTTTCTGAAAGGTTGTTTTTATCTGTCCAGAAGGAAATGTATTTTTTTACATCTGTAGTATTTGTTGTTCTAAGCCCTTCACCGTTTTCTTTGTATAATGTGCCTGTTGCACCGCTTCCAATTCCAAAATAATCTTTATGATTCCAGTAAACAAGATTATGCCGGCACTGAGCTCCTTTTTTAGCAAAATTTGAAACCTCGTACTGTACATAGCCCTTTGATTCCAGAAAATCACGTCCCTTCAGCCAGAGCTGATCTGCAAAATCATAGTTATAGTCCCAGCGGCCGAGCGCAAAGTCCTTCCCGAAGGGAGTTTCGTCCTCTATTGTAAGCGAATACATAGAAATATGATCCGGTGAAAAGCCCGCCGCAAGGTCCAAGCCCTTCAAAAAACTTTCCTCAGTTTCCTTTGGGAGACCGCAGATGAAATCCAGGGACAAACTTTTTTTCCAATACCGCGATAAAAGTTCCAGGGCACGACGGTTTACCGCAGCATCAGCCCGGCGGCCGGAGAATTTCAGTGCCTCTTCATTCATCGACTGAATCCCACAGGAAAGCCTGTTAACGCCGGCCGCCTCCAGTGCCTTCAAAAGTTCTTCTGAGACATCATCCGGATTTACTTCAAAATTAATTTCAGCACTCTCAGAAATACTGCAGTTTTTATAAAGGCAATCAAAAATTCTTTTTATCTGGGAAGTAGTTAAAAGGCTGGGAGTTCCGCCACCAACATAAATAGTTTCAAGGGCTTTACCGGAAAGACTTGAAATCTCACAGCACAAAGCCTCGACATAAGCTTCCGGGATACCAATTTCTTTATTACCGCAGGGCAGACTGAAAAAATCACAATACCTACACTTTGAAATACAGAAGGGAATATGAATATAAAGTGAATAAGTTTTTTCCATCAGGCCGCTATATTAAAAAAGCTTAAAATCCTTAAAAGGAAAATAACACATAATAAGTTTTGCGTTAATCTTGTCTTTTTTTACCGGGCCCCAGAGTCTGGAATCATCAGAAGATTTTCTGTTATCAGCAAGCACAAAATATTCATCAGAGCCGAGTATTATTTCATCAAAAGAACCTTTTACGCCAAGTTCAGTATTCCAGTCTGCAGGCGGAACATAAAATGTAACATTATAAGGCTTTTGTGTAATTTCAAATTCTGTAAGAAAATGCTTTTCATTTGCAGGCTTAATGTAAAGCACATAATCACGCATATAGATTGTATCACCCGGCATTCCAATAATTCTTCTGATATGAGGTTTTGAAGAAGGCTGTAAAGGGTTTTCAAGAATAGAAATCTGTTGAGCGGTAAAGAATCTAACAAAACGGTTAAGAGATTTCTTAAAAAAGCCCGCATCTTTCTTATATCTTGGTTCAAGCAGAACTATATCACCACGATGATAATCAGAAGCAACCGGAGAAACCATTACAACAGATTTTTCCGGGATATCTGGAATCATTGAGATTGAATTCTGGCGTACAGGTCTGATCAGAAAGCTGATTACGATATTTATAAAGATATAAAGGAAAATTACAAAAACTATAAAACTGAAGGTTTTTCTGCGTCTTTCTTTTTTCAGCTGATATGAAAATACTTCTACGTTGCGATTCAAAATGCTATCCTTAAAATCTTTTTAATAACTTCTATAAAAATATCATATCTGTAACTTATTCACAAGTAATTTTTTTGATAACTTGAAAGCAATAACACTATACTTTATAATAATTAGATATGGCTGACAGAAAGATTATTGCAGAAAACAGAAAAGCCAGATTTGATTACTTTGTAGAAGATACCTATGAATGCGGTATTGTTCTTCAGGGAACCGAAGTCAAATCTGTAAAAAACGGAAACATCTCTTTTCCGGATGCCTTTGCGGAAGTAAGGGACGGAGAAATCTGGGTCCGTAATTTTCATATTTCTGAATATTCTTATTCTTCCATATTTAATCATAATCCCGACCGGCCGAAAAAACTTCTTCTTCATAGTGAAGAAATAAAAAGAATTACCCGCAGGGTCGAGGAAAAAGGCTGCACACTGATTCCACTGGACTTTTATCTTAAAGATGGACGTGTCAAAGTTACACTCGGTATCTGTAAAGGTAAAAAACAGTTCGATAAACGTGCATCTATCAAGGACCGTGATATTCAGAGAGATATTCAGAGGGAATTCTCTCAAAAATTAAGAGGTTAAATGAAAAACAGGCTTTTTTCAGTAAGAAAATCAATTATATCCGCATTTCTCTTTCTGACTGTTTTTTCTCTTGGTGCAGCTGAATATAAAATTGACTATTACGGAATCATCTCAGATAAAATTGATTCCAATATGTCAAAAATGATAAGCAATCTCTACAATACCCAGCTTTCGGAAATCAATTCCTTTTCTGTATCTGATATGAGAATCGCTCCCAGCCTTAAGGAACGCCCTTCTCTTTCTGAACTTTCTTCAGATTCCCTTTCTTTTTTTGTTGATATCACTAAAGATGAAAAAACTGATTCCTGGATTGCGACTTACTGTCTTATAGACAAGAAAAACAATGAAGAGCATTCAAAGCAAAAGAATTTTGATTCATTCTATAAATTATTAAAAGAACCAAAAGATCTTTTGAAAAGCACTATAGAAGAGCTTATTAACAGCGAAGGTGTAAGACCAGATCCCCCTGTTTTCCTTGCTGATTCTCAAGACAGCAGCTCAAGCCTTTTGATTTCAACAGAAGAACTCTCAGGAACCTGGAAAGGTGAAGAATCAATAAATAAAATCGTAATTCTTCGTGGCGGCAGAGGCTTTGTTATCTTTAATAATGGAGTTTCAATGAATATCAGTCTGGAAATATCAGGTTCAGACAGCAAAAAGGTTGTTGTTCTCCAGAAAGGCCGTTCAAATGCCTCTTTCTTCCCTGAACTGGACAGAAGTGCCGCTCTTAACGCCGCAATTGATGCTGATCCTATAAAATGGACCTTTACACTTATTGATAAAAATAACCTTGCTGGAAAAAAAGATACCCTTCTTCCTGACGGAAACAGTTATAAGTCAGGAAGCCTTGATGTAACCTGGACAAGAGTAAATTAAGTAATTAAATCTGTGGAATATCGTAAACCGGAATGCCTGTAACTATAGGCTTTTTGTTTTTACCGAAAGAAATCTCACCGCGGCTTAAATCAAAAAGGAAAAGAATTACAAAAGAAAGGACAGCAAAGAAAAATCCTATGATTTTACATACTTTTTCAGGGATATAATCCGGTTCTTCGTGACGAATTACTGTTCCTGTATCATAAAGTGTTGTCTGTGCTGGTTTTAAGCCTGTAATTTTAACAAGTTTTTCGCCTTCACTTACATAATCCAGCTTTCTGGCATAAGCCGCTATTACAGCACGGTCACTCTGGAGAGCAGCCAGTTCAAGAGTCAGCTCACTATTAATATTCTGAATTTCAGAGGTCTGTTTACTTATAATTCTCTTCTGCTCTTCCATCTGGTTAAAGCAATGAATACTGTTCTGACCAAAAGTCATTGAAAGAAGGACATAAACAAAAGTTCCTAAAAATACTGTGACCAAATACTTCGCACGATTCATAGATATTTTATTTATCGGTAAATATTTCTGTTTTCTGAAATGAAATTATGTGTTATAATAAAATATGAATATAGTAAAATAACTCTATTTTTTTAAGGACTATATGCCGATAAATAATAGGTAGATTACTATCCGAATGAGAGGAGCTATATGAGTAAATCTGATGACAATACAAATGAACTTGAGAGCTATGGAGTCTGGGTTAAAAACACCGCAGGTGATGACAATTCGGCTGCTGCACCCGCAGACCCATCGGATGAACTGAATCTTGATGATGGTGGATTAGATTTGCCTGATTTTGATGACTCCGATTTTTCTGATATGTTTAAGGAAGATCCACAGCTTTCTGATCAGTCAGTAAATGACGACTTCGGAAGCGAAGATGATACTACTTTAAGTATAGATGAACTGGCAAATATAACAGACAGTGTTACTGTTGAACAGGTTGATGCCCCTGAAAACGAAGAAGAAGGTTCTGAAGAAATCAGTGATGATACAGGCATTGATTTTGATACAGATTTTGACATGCCTTCTGATGATACAGTTTCAGAAGAAACTTCAATAGATGAGCCTGCTGTTGAAGAACCAGTTATCGAAGAAACAGCCGTTGAAGAATCTTCTTTCGATGAAGACTTTAATATAGAAGAATCAACTGATGAAAGCCCTTCTTTTGATGAAGAAAGCGTAACAGAAGAAAGTTCCGATGAAGAAATCTCTCTTGATGACTTCATGGAAGACGGATTCTCTGATGAATCTGTAGCGGCTGGAAATAATGGTTTTGAACCAGGTGCTGAACCTTCTGCAGACAGCTCAGAAACTGAAGAGCTTTCACTTGATGATTTTATGGGCGATGATTCTTTCGATTCTGCTCCAGAAGCAGCAAAAGAAGAAACTGTAGTTGAAGACGAAGCTCCTCTTGATATGGATCTTTCTTTTGATGATTCCGCTGATACTGTAGAAACTGAAGACAACGTTTCAATTGATTTCTCAATGGATGATGATGACGATGGTCAGGAAACTGAAGAAGAAACAATTCAGACTGAAGAAGTTTCTATGGACGATTTCGGATCTTCATTCACTGCAAGTGAAGAAAAGACTTCTTCATCTGAAGATATCAGTACAGAAGATGTTGACCTTTCAGACTTTGGTATCGATGCAGATGCTGAAGAAACTCCAATCGTACAGGACGTAGAAGAAGCCAAGAATAAAGAAAAGGTTGTTGATTATGACCTTGCTGTTGGTAATGAAAACACTTCTGCAGCACCAGTTGTTAATGAAATAAAAGAAGAAACTGCAGAAGAAGTTGTTGAAGAAATTGATGAACCTCTTCCAGAAGCTGCTCCTGCTGATGAAAATAAAACTTCAGTTGACAATTCCCTTCTCCAGCAGATTGTATCTGAACTTTCAAGTCTTAAAGATGAAATGAACAAACTCAAGACAAATCTTGAGGAAGTTAAAACACATAACGTTGCTCCAGCCGCTGTTGCCGGAGCTGTAGCGGGTGCTGCCCTTGCAGGTGCCGCCGCCGCTGCCGCTTCAGAAGAAGAACCTGATATCCCTGAAGTAAAGGATGAAGGCGGATTCTTCAGTGCTGATGATGGAGACGATACTATTGCCCTCTCCTTCGATGAGCTTGATAACATCATGAACACTGCTGATTTCGATACAGTTGAAGCTAAAGATGAAGCAGAAGATAAAGAAGAAAGCCCTGCAGACGAGCCGGTAGTTGAAGAAACAAGTGAAGAACCTGTTATCGAAGAAACTTCTGTTGATATTGAAGAATCAGAAGATGCACCTTCATTTGAATCTGAAGATGCTCCTGCCTTCGAAGAGATTTCAAGTGACGGCATAGAATCAGCTGCTCTTAGTTCAGAAGATACAGTAATTGAAGAATCAATTATCGATGCGGCTCCTGAAGATGACAGTGATTCAGAAGAAGCTGATACAAATATTGAAGATGCCTTCTCTACTGATGTAGACACTTCATTGAATGATATTGAACTCGATGATTCTCAGTCTGATGAAACCTTTGCTTTTGAAAATGAAAAGCTTGAAGAACCTGAAATTGACGAGTTCATTCCAGATGGTAATGATGAACTTTATGAAAATGAAGATCTTCCAGATGAAATATCAATTCCAAAAGAAGATGATCTGCTTGTAGAATCTAACTCTTCTGATTTCATGGATTCTGTTAAAGAAACTTCTGAAGAAGAAACTGTAATCCAGGAAGAAGAAATTGCAGAAGAAGCAGCTGAAGACGTTGCTGAAGAAGAAATTTCACTTGATGATGATATTCCAACAGTAGATAAGGTTCTTGGTGATGAAACTGTAGAAGAGGAAATCCCAGCTTCTTCTGATGACGACATCATTGAAGATACTATCGTAGAAGAACCTGCTATCGACAGAACTGCTGATGAAGTTTCTTTCGCTGAAGTAGATAATCTTGATAATTCACTTTCAGAAAGCAACCTTGAATATCTTTCTAAAGAATCTCCAGATAATTCTGAAGCTGTAAACACAGACCTTAAACAGGATATCAAATCAGTTCTCCTTTATATGGATCAGCTGCTTGAAAATCTTCCTGAAGAAAAGATTGTTGAGTTTGCAAAATCAGATGAATTTGTTACTTACAAGAAACTTTTCTCTGAGTTAGGATTGTCTTAATATGGGACTTCTTTCCATGGCCAGTACCCTTGATGAAAAAAAGGGGCTGGCTTTTTCTGATTTCATAAACAAATATTCATTAAAAACCTGTGCTGTTCTCAAAAAAGAAGGAAACTTTTTTTCCGTTGAAAACAGTATCGGTTTTGATGCAGAATCAATTATCACTGCAACTTCAACAACTGATTTCTGGCAGGGAATTTGTAATAAGCCTGGAATTATTAAACTTTTTGAAAAAGCAGATAATTCCATAAATACCCTTCTCCAGCTCTTTTCACAACAAATTAAAGAATCACTCAATGAATTATATATCGTAAAAAATGTAAACGAACGGATTCTTATCAGTGAGCAGGAAATAAGTAAAAAGTGCTCAGATGATTTTTTTGATATTTGTAAAGAAAAGCATATCTGCCATGTAGATAAACTTAACCCTTTAATTCATGATGGATCCTTTGTTCTTAAATTTAAAATTAATCCTTCAGCGGCGGTAAATAATTTCCTGTCGGAAGAACCAAATACAAAGGTCAGTCAGGAAACTCTTAAACAGGCACTTATTAATGAAATTTATAACCGCTTTATCTGTCTATATAATAAAGCGGATGCTTCGATTCTTGCTGCTGACAACTCAATTAAAACAGTATTTATTGCTGACCGTACTTATTCTGTGGAGCTTATAATTAATCACATACTTCTGAATCTTAAGGAAGTACTTTCTGATTCTGCAAAGCTTATTAAAATCGACTTCCTGGGTAATGCAGAATCTTATGCTGAGACAAAAGAATTTTTGCAGGCGGAATAATTTGAATATACTATTTCAAAAAGCAAAAAATGGAGAAGAAACTGCGATTGCAGACAAACTTTTTCTTCATTCGAATTATGCTCCGTCAAAAGAAGCAGAACGTTTTGTCGAAAATCTTTCAATTCCCTACACTCCTTCAGCAATCATAATTACGGAACCTTGTCTTTCATATATTTCAGAGTTTCTGAGAAAAAAGTATCCTGGGGTAAGGCTCGGAGCGATCAGGTATTGTCCGGACTTTGCGACCAGTAACAAAGACTTTGATTTTGTCTTAAACTTTTATGAACATCCTGATTTTGATAATTATCTTTCTTCAGTTTTTAATGAAGAAGAATTACTTTCTATTTTTTTTACTGGCTGGCAGCCCGCAGCAAAAGCCTTTTATGATACAGATAAAAGCTGCTGGAATGCAATTAAAAAAGCTCTTGAAAACGCGAAGACTCTTCTTGTAACGCGCCAGTATTTTGAAAAGAAGTGGCTGTTAAATACCTTTACATTCTTAAAATATCTTCATAATCCGGTAAGTCTGGATTTCCATGCCTGTGGTAAGATAAAACAAAAGATTCTTATTATAGCTTCCGGCCCAAGTCTGAAAGCCTCTCTTAAAACCATCAAAGATAATACCGAAAACTTTTTTATTATATGTCTAAGCTCAGCAATTTCTATTTGTCTTGAAAATAATATTATTCCTGATTTATGTATTTCTACAGACGGCGGTTACTGGGCTGGAGAACATCTTAAAAAGCTGGAACAAAATGATATTGTACTTGCTTTGCCACCAGAAGCTTTTTGTAAAAAAACAATTCTTGAAAAGACCCGTATATTACCATTAATTTATAATGACGGGATTTCAAATATCCTGCTTAAAAAAAGTGAAATTAATTTTCTTAATGCAGAAAGAAATGGAACTGTAAGTGGAACAGCCTTAAAATTTGCGCTTCAATATTTTTCTTCTGACATATATTTTTGCGGGCTTGATCTGGCACCAGAAAAGGGTTTTCAGCATACTCAGCCTAATGAACTTGAGGCAAACAATTCTTGTAAAGATAACAGAATTATTACAAAAGAAAAAAGACTCTGCGCATCCGGTTTTTCGTCTGCAAGTCTTGAAATATATTTGAACTGGTTTAAGAATCAGAAATTTGATACTGGCAGAAGAAATGTATATAGAGTTATAAATGACGAAGATAAAAAGAACCAGCTTGGAGAAATTAAAGACATAAACATCCTTCAGTTTCAGAATATGATTCAGGAATTTAAGAAATCAGAAATAGATTTCAAAAATAATAAAACTGAGATTTTTATTAATCAAAATACTAAAATTAACCTGAAAGAAATTTATGAATATTTCGAAAAGGAAAGTGAAAACAATAATATAAAGAAAGGGCTCTTCCCTCTTGATTTTGTTTCTTTATCTCATAATACAGATAATTCAGATATCAAAAAGAAAATCGAAGAAAGATATTCTTCTCTAGTTGCAAGAATACGGAAAATTGTTTATGACTGAGTGCTTATATAAATCTATTGAAACAGCAAAAAATGGTACTCTTATTCCGGTTTTTCAAAATGGTAAAACAATGGAATCGCGTTATAATCCAGAACGTGATGCTGAAAATCTTTGCAATAACATTGGTACTGATGCACGTTTTTTTCTTGTACTTGGGATTGGCAGTGGACTTTTAATTAAAAAGCTGCATGAGAAATATAAAGACTCTTTCATTCTTGGATTAGAAGCTTCTGACTCTGATATCTTATTTCTCAAACAAATAGAAAATGTAAAGTACCTTTCCCAACTACCGAACGTTCGTTTAGAATCAAAAGCTTCACTTTACAAGGCTCTCATAGAAAATTATCTTCCCGCTAAATACGGAGATCTTAAGGTTATTGAACAGAGAGCCTGGCTTCAGGAAAATCTTTCTTCGCTGGAGCAGATAAAGTCTGATATCAATAAAGCGGCTGGAATTATATCAGCAGATTATTCTGTACAGGCTCATTTTGGAAAAGTCTGGCAGAAAAATATTTTAAATAACAGCCGTCTTGCTGAAAAGACAGAAAAAGAAAAAGTGATTATTTCTGAAAAAGAAAGAAATAAAACTGCCGTGATATTTGCCGCCGGCCCAGGACTTGAAAAACAAATTCAAAAATATTCTGATAAATCCAAATATTATCTTATTGCAACTGATACGGCTTTTTCAATTCTCAACAAAAAAAAGCTTAAGGCTGATTGCGTAATTTCTATTGACGGACAGAATATTTCATACAATCATTTTCTGCATAATATAAATACTGCAAGCGATTCTTCGAAAACTCTTTTTTATTTTGATTTATGTGCAAACTCCTGCATTGCAAACAAGTTATTTAATCACAAAGAAAACCTTCACTTTTTCTTTTCTGGTCATCCGCTTGCGGCTGCCATCAATAACTGTGGAGCTAACTTCCTTCCCTATTTCTTCTCCGGGGCAGGAACGGTGACTATTACAGCGGTGGACTTTGCGGTTAAAAATGGTTTTAAAAATATTCATATAGCCGGTGCTGATTTCGGATATCTTAAAGGCAAAGCTTATTCTTATGGAACCTATCTGGATAATCTTTATAATAAAACTTCGTCACGTCTTATAAGCTCTGAATTTAATTTTGATAAACTTATGTTCAGGACACCTCTTAAAAAAATAGAAAATAAATATACTACTGAAGTTTTAGAAGCTTATAGATTTTCACTGGAAAAATATCTTTCAGACAATAATATTTCTTTTATTATTGAAGATGACATTTATATTCTCAATAATCCGAATAAATACCAGGCTCCGGCAGAAAGCAAAAATTTTGATTATAATGTTTTTATTGAAAAAATAAAAAATGCATCATTTGAAGAAATTGAAGTTCTCCTTCTTCCTTATATAGCATGGTTAAGGAATAATGCCGCTTATAAGAGCAAAAATTACGAAGAACTTCTAAAACTTGCTTTCAATTCTATTGTAAGCTATAATATATAATATGAAAAACCGATTTATAGTAGTTTACAGCATTTTTGCTTCACTTGTTTTTATTTTTTCCATTAGTTTTTTTGGATTTAATCTTTATAACGAATATACAAGTAATTATGAAAAGTCAAATAGCAGATTTAAGGAATTAACTAATAATATACGTTCACTTAGTTTCAGTTATCCAGATAATAATGCCGCTTATTCTCAGTCTATAAAAACTGCTGTCGGTGATATTTCTGCTTACTCTTATCTTCAGGTAAGACGCAATAATGAAACTGTAGTTCTTTATCCTGCCGGAAAATCAAGAGAAGAAACAAGCTCTCGTCTTACCAGAAACTTTGATAAAAACCTTACAGTAAACGAAAAAGAGATTTCAATTTTATGTAATATTTTTCTTATTCGTCCTGATTCAATTTTCTATTATGCAAGGATTTCCTTTCTTTTAATTCTTATTATTACACTTATTACAATTATAATGATTATATACCTTAATCTTACTGATACTACTTCAGACGTAATTTCAATTGAAGAAGAATCAGAGGATGATGAAATCGATTTTAATGAAGAAGAAAATGATACAGAAGCTGGGGCCACAGAAGAAACTGAAGTAGAAGAAAATGTTACAGAAATAGTTGAATCAAATCTTTCTTCTGAAAGTGATAATAACATTGCCGAAACAGAAGCAGAAACTAAAGCTGAAGTAAAATCTGAAACTATAACAACAGATGAAAGTCCGTCAAACAATGCAGAAGTAAAGGAAACCTCTATACAGGAAGCACCTGCGGAACTTCCTGTTCAGGAAGTAAAGCCTTCAGAAATTCCGGCAGCTTCTTCAGATCCCGCTGGACTTTTTGATCCTGATACAGGAATCGGTTGGGAATCCTATCTTATTACAAGACTCAATAATGAAATTGACAGAGCAACCGCTTCAGAAATTGATCTTTCCCTCTTTATTTTCCAGTTGAAAAACATTGAAAAGAAATCAGAAGAATTCAAAAATGTCTGCAATTATCTTGGACTTCAGTTCCAGTTTAAGGATTTGCTTTTTGAATATAAAGATGACTGTATTGTTGCAATCAAAATCAGCATGAATGTTGATGAAGCTATAAATTTTGCTGACAAGCTTTATTCTGATATCTGTAATATTATAAATAACAAGAATTGTTATATTGGAATTTCATCCCGCTCAATCAGAATGGTTACCGGGGAAAGAATTATGCTCGAGGCAGATCAGGCACTCGAGCATGCACATGAAGATAGTGGAACTCCTATAATTGCTTTTAGAGTTGATTCAGAAAAATATCGTCAGCTTATGGAGCAGACTCGCCAATAGATTCATCGTCTGACGAGTCAGAATCTTCAGTTTCTTCAGTATCGGAATCAGTTTCCTCTAAATCTATTTCCATCAGTGTATTATATTTTTCTTCAAAGATTCTTATATTCTTATTATCTGGAAATTCAGTTTTCAAAACGTCAAAATACTGAGTAAAGCTTTCAGAATTTTTCTTAAAAGACTTTTCGTTCGATAAAAGAACCGCAAGATAGTTTTCAATATAATCACTGTTTTTTGGATTTACAGACAGGAGTTCTTCATATATTTTCTTTGACAGTTTGAAGTTTCCCTGCATTGAATAAATGTAGGCGACGCTGGCTTTTAATGAAGAATTTTCAGGATCTCTTGAAAGTATTTTTTTATACATTGGAAGAGCTGAATTCCAGTCTGAAGTAAAGACATAGCATTTTGCAAGCTTATAATAAGATGCCCAGTACTGCTCTTTTTTACGCATTGCAAGTTCATAATATTCAGCTGCCTTACTATAATCTTCAAGCTTATAATATGACTCGCCAAGATTATAATATTCAACATAAATATTACGAATTTTTGCACTTCCCTGCCCCGGTACCGGAACAGATAATTTTGCAGAAGTGCATGAGGAAAAAATCATTATTGAGAAAAGTAATATTACTTTAGCCGAGAACGATTTTTTCAATTTCATAAAGCTGAGATTTATAAAGTCCAGAAATATTGTGTCCGTAATCAGCAATCAGCTGAATCATGTTACGTGGTGCGTCTTTTGTATCGCAACCATTGAGACGGTCACCGGCATCTCCCAGACCTGGCATAATATAAGCTTTTTCATTCATTACAGGGTCAAGCCAGAGGGTATAACAGGTACAGTTTTCAAGAGCACGTGTTACACGGATTGAACCTTTAAGAGTTGAAATTGTATTGAAGAAAGCGATTGACTTTGGACGAACACCCTGGCTCTGAAGATACTTTACAACAGTAACAAGAGAACCACCGGTTGCATTCATAGGATCAGCAAAAATCAAGTCCTTACCGTCGAGCTGTTCGAGGTTAAAGAAAGATTTGTTAAGATCCATGATGTATTCCATATCAGCTTCGTTCTTTGTATCGTTGCGGCTGATTTTGAAAAGTGCAAAAGGAGTTTTATAGCCGTGGCTTG
>JAEEGL017080872.1_pt1 | contig 14972 bp, 13 predicted proteins | sample 9134231 | NCBI WGS metagenome assembly JAEEGL01 (sample SAMN16246548, study PRJNA631951) | gut metagenome | biome: gut microbiome; feature: rumen; material: fiber-attached | host: Bos | place: Iran: Karaj | collected 2018-10
AGCGGAAAATGTATATCATGCTTACCATCTTTATGTAATACAGATAGAAGATCGTAAGGGGCTTTATGACTATTTGCGCACTCAAGGTGTTTATGCTCAGGTACTTTACTATCCACTACACTTAATGCCATACTATAAGCAGTTTGGTAATAAAGAAGGCAACTTACCTGTTGTGGAGGATTACTACAAGCATTGTCTTGCACTACCAATGTTCCCAACATTGACTGATGAGCAACAGCAGTATGTGATTGATAAGGTAAAAGAGTTTATCTGCAAATGAAAAACCTTTGTATTATTCCTGCTAGAGGTGGCAGCAAACGCATTCCGCGTAAAAACGTTAAACCTTTCATGGGTAAGCCTATCATTTCATACTCGATAGAGAATGCAAAGGCAACAGGCTTGTTTAATGAAATAATGGTATCGACAGACGACTCTGAAATAGTAGAAATTGCTAAACAATATGGTGCTTCTGTACCTTTTTTGAGGTCTGAAAAGACTGCAAATGATTATGCAACCTTGGCAGATGTCTTACAAGAGGTACTAGAGTGTTATTCAAAAGAAGGTAAGAGTTTTGATAACATGTGCTGCATTTTAGCAACATGTCCTATGGTTAAATCAGAATCTATCATAGATGCTTATAAAATGCTAGTGCAATCTAAGTTTACTACTATATGTCCTATGGTTGCTTTTTCTTATCCAATCTTACGCTCTTTCAGTATTGATGAAAAAGGCGAGATGGTTATGAACTGGCCGGAATATGCAAACGCTCGTAGCCAGGATTTAAAACCAGCATATCATGATTCTGGCACTTTTTATTGGCATAAAATTGACCCTTGGCTTGCAGGTAACAGGAGAAGAGGTGGTATCGTGATTTCGGAGGATCTTGTCCAAGACATTGACACAGAGCAAGATTGGAAAATGGCTGAAATGAAATATCGTATCATAAATAATAATCTTTAGTGAGTCTATTTGAAAAGTACAAGAAGATTTTCGCTGAGACATTCAATGTTGAATTGTCTAAGGTAGAAAGCTTAAAATTCAAAGAATGCCCAGAATGGGACTCTGTTGGACATGTGACACTGATAGCCAACATAGAGGAAGGATTTGGAGTCACTCTTCATTCTGAAGAGATGCTTGATCTCAATTCATTTGATGCGGGAATTAAGTTGCTCAAACATCATGGATTTGATATTAACGGTCATAACATTAACAAAGAAGAGCATTCAAGGGACAAAGAATACCTTCAACCTGCAATTGATGTTATACCATGTACAATTCATGAAAAGACTCATTTTGTTGATAAGAATAAGTCCTATAAAGTTCAAAAATTCCTTTTTAAAAATTTTACTTCAATATCGGATGAAGAAAAAAAGCATGTTTGGGAATGGAGAAATCATCCTGATATAAGGAAGTGGATGATCAATAGGGATATTATCCCATTTGAAAATCACTTGTCTTTTTTGAACAGCCTAAAGGATAGAAATGACAGGTTCTATTGGTTGGTTTTCTATAATGGTGCCCCCGTGGGTGTATTAAGTATTGCTGATTGTAATGACTCTTTGACAGAGGGAACCCCCGGTTATTATATAGATCCTGCTTGTAAGATTATAGGAATTGGTGTCGAACTACAATATGCTTTTAAGTATTTCTTCCTTAACATTCTTGGTTTTGAGCGGCTTATAGGACTAATTCAAGTCGGAAATGTTAATTCCTATCAGAATGCTCGATTTCTTGGTTCAAAGATTACTCGATTAAAGAGCATTGACGGGCAGGATTACGTCGTAACACTTGCAGAAAGGGGGTGCCTGGATGGGATTAATCCTAATAACCTATATAGAGGATTTGTTGAGTTTAACAAAAACAACCCTGTTGATTGGGATATTTATAGGGAGTCTAAAGTATTTGATTTAACAGCTTTTTCAGATAGTGTTGCTGTAATAACAGATAATAATAAGACTTATTTATACAAAGACATAGATTCCGAGATAAGCAAGTTCGATCCTTACTTGACAGGACGAGGCCTTTGTTTTTGCTTATGCAGTAATACTATAGCATCTCTTATTGGCTATTTAGCATGTGTTGAGAACAGGTATCCGGTTGTTCTACTTGACAGCTCAAAGGAAGATGATACTATTAAGTCTTTATTGGAGCATTATCATCCTGAATATATATGGCAACCTGACGAGAAGTGTATAATCAAGGACGGTGAAGTAAAACTGGCACTTTATGGATATTCATTGATACGTACGCCATATCAGAATCAAACTGTGGTAAATGAGAAGCTTGCTGTATGTCTAACAACATCAGGAAGTACTGGTTCCCCCAAGTTTGTGAGGTTATCATACAAAAACATTAAAAGTAATGCTGAATCAATAGCAGATTATTTAGAGATTGAAAGCAACGAGAGACCGATTACTAGTCTTCCAATGCATTATTCATACGGATTATCCGTTATCAATAGTCATCTACTAAAAGGAGCAACCCTTCTCTTGACAACGCATTCTGTAACACAAAGAGAATTCTGGAGTTTCTTCAAGGAACAGCAGGCTACTTCAATTTCTGGAGTCCCCTATACATACGAATTGTTAAAGACTTTACGCTTTACTCAAATGTCTTTGCCTTCACTTAAGACAATGACACAAGCAGGAGGAAAGTTAAAGGCGGAGTTTGTAAAGGAATATGTTTCTTTTGCAAAAGACACGGGTCGCAGATTTTTTGTAATGTATGGCCAGACAGAAGCCACCGCACGAATGAGTTACCTTCCATGGGAGAAGGCTGAAGAAAAGTATAGCAGTATGGGTATTGCCATCCCGAAAGGGAAGTTTTCATTGATTGATGTTAAAGGCAATCCTATCGAGGAGTCAGATGTAGATGGGGAACTGGTGTATGAAGGTCCGAATGTTAGCCTTGGCTATGCAGAAAAACGTTCAGACCTTGCCAAGGGTGATGAGAACAACGGTGTTTTACATACTGGTGATGTAGCCAGAAGGGATGCAGATGGATTCTACTATATCACAGGCCGAATGAAGCGCTTTGTAAAAGTATGGGGTAATCGTTGCAATCTCGATGCATTGGAACAATTGGCCAAGTCTGTTTGTCCAGATGTTGCATGTGTAGGAGAAGATGACCATATTGTTGTTGTTACTACCAAGGATGGTATCCAAAATGAATTATTGTCTCTACTGACACGAAAGACGGGTTTTAACTCTTCTGCTTTCCAGATTATTTTGATGGAATCAATCCCCAAGAACGAATCGGGGAAAGTGCAGTATTCAATATTAAAAGAACAGGTGTTCAGTTATATATGGAAGGAATAACCCACGAAACAGCAGACATTAGAAATTCACAAATTGCTGAATCAGCTCGAATCTATAAAGAGGCAACAGTTATAGATTCTGAAATTGGAGAAAAAACGGTCGTTGGCGATTTCTCGAGGCTGATAGGTTGTCGTTTGGGGAATAATGTTGATATTTACCGCTATGCTTTGATACAACAAAGCACCATGGGTGATTTCTCATATGTAGGAAGAAACTTTGTTGGTTTACACATGAATGTTGGAAAATTTACGGCAATCTCTTGGAATGTATCTGTTGGCGGAGCTAATCATGATTATCAAAGAATAACGCAACATGCCTTTATTTACTCACCTCAGTTCAGAATGCTGGAAGGTGTGGAATCCGCCTATGACCGCTTTGCTAACAAATGTGAAATAGGAAATGAAGTTTGGATTGGTTGCAATTCGGTAATTAATAGAGGAGTTATTATAGGAGACGGTGCCGTGGTTGGTGCAGGTGCTGTTGTGACCAAGGATGTTAAACCATATACTATTGTTGCGGGAGTTCCTGCCAGAGTTATAAAAAAGAGATGCTCAGATAAGCAAATCGAAGAACTACTCTCTTTACAATGGTGGAATTTACCAGAAGAAATCATTAAGGAAAATATTAAATTGTTTCAAGCTAAAATAAGTGACGAGAGTATTTCCAGAATAAGAGACCTAGTACTTGCAGCTAACAGAAAGTGATGGCAATATGAAGAGAATTGTTTATTTTAGGGCAGATGCAGACAGTGAAATAGGCTATGGGCATTTTACGCGCACATTGGCTTTAGCAGAAGTTCTGTCCAATCGATATGATTGCCGTTTTGTCACCAAATCACCTTCTGAATTCCAGAGAAGTTGTCTTAAAGGTATTTGTCAACTCATTGAATTGCCTTCAGGCCAAAACCGCTTCGATGTTTTCGCAAATAAGATTGAAGGAGGCGAAATTGTCGTTCTGGATAATTATTTTTATAATGAAGATTATGAAAACAGATTACGTCAAAAAGGGGCTTCCGTTCTGCTGATAGATAATCTTCACACTAGACATTCCTGTGCAGATGCGGTATTAGGTTTTGCCATGGGGTTGAAAGCATCAGAATATTCCGTGGAACCTTACACAAAGTTGTTTCTTGGACCTGGATATAGCTTGTTAAGGAAACCATTCATAGAACAATTATCAAAGAAACACCCTGCCATAGAAGATTATGATGGACTCAAAGTGGTCATTTCTTTTGGCGGCTCTGAGCGTAGTGGTTTAGCTTCTCAAATAGCCCAACTATTGATTGAATCAAAAAGAGTAAGAAGAATAACAGTTATTGGAAATTCACTAAGCACACCCGGTGACAAACACATCATTTTTAAGAATGGGTTGTCAGCCTCCGAGATGCGTGATGAATTTGTCAATAATGACCTTGCAATATTACCCGCCAGCACAACGATATTTGAGGCATTGGCTTGTGGTATATTGATAATAGGTGGGTATATTGTAGATAACCAAGTAATTAATTATAGCCATATTCTTGAAAGTGGGGGTATTATAGGATGTGGAGATTTTTTTAATTTTTTTAATCATATTCAAATCAGGAATATTATTGAATCTGGTACGTTAAAGGGCTATAATCCACATTGCATCATACCTTCAACCGTAGAGCAGAACTTAATTTCTATTTTTGAATCTTTATAATTAACTAATGAGTAAGACATTGATTGTCGCAGAATTATCTGCAAATCATAATAATGATTTCAATCTAGCTGTAAAAACCATAGAGGCAATGGCAAAAGCCGGTGCTGACGCTGTTAAATTTCAGACGTTTAAGCCGTTGTCATTCACTCTGGATGTTGATAATGATGATTTTGGCCCCCGCAAATCCGGTCTTTGGAAGGGCCAAAAGCCCTGTGATGTATTTAGAATAGGAGCGATGCCTTATGAGTGGCAACCAAAATTGCAAAAAGTGGCAAATGACCTAGGTGTTATCTGCTTCTCCACACCTTTCGATCATGAGGCGGTAGATTTCATGGATGAGATGAATATGCCTATATATAAGATAGCTAGCTTTGAGATAACGGATGTAAACCTTATCCGCTATGCCGCAAGTAAACATAAACCAATGATTATTTCAACGGGTGTTGCAGAAGTAGAGGATATAGAACTGGCTTTAAAGGTATGTAGAGAGGAAGGGAATAATGACATAACACTTCTGAAATGCACATCCGATTATCCTGCATCTTTAGAAAAGGCCAATCTACTGACTATTCCTGATATGAAAGAACGCTTTGGAGTGAAAGTTGGTCTTTCAGACCACTCTATGACCAATGTTATTCCTATGGCAGCTGTTGCTATGGGAGCTGAGGTAATAGAAAAGCATTTCATCCTTGACCGTTCGCTAGGCGGTATCGATTCTGCATTCTCTCTTAATCCAAAGGAGTTCGCCTCTATGGTGAAGGCTGTTAGGGAGGTTGAAACTACACTTGGAAGAGTGAACTATGAGGTGTCTGATTCAGATAAAGGACGCAGACGTTCTTTGTATGTGGCAGAAGACATGAAAGCTGGTGATGTTATCACGGAGAAGAATGTCCGTTCTGTTCGCCCAGGATTTGGGCTTCATCCGAAATATCTCCCTGAGCTACTTGGTAAAAACGTGAACCGATTTTTGGAAAAAGGTACAAGAATGAGTTTGGATTTTGTAAACAATAATATTTAATAGCCATGCATTAGAAAACATCACTTTCAGGCCAACATGGGACATGCGTAGCAGGTAAAAACTGCGTAACTCATGACAAGAAACCGGCCATAGCAAGTGATTTGCTTTGCATGCCGTCCCGGCTGAGAGACAGCAAAGTATATGGGCCCTTCTTCTAGACTACAAGCAGAGGAAAGTACAAAGAAATAAAATCATATCGGGAACCATAAAATTGATATACCTCATAGATTTTTAGGACTAATGTTAACGTCATAATTTTTTTCTGGATACTAGTGAAATTTACTCATTTTATGAAAAAGAAGAAATACGAATATGTGTGTTATCAAACGACTGTTTATACGCTATTGTTATATTTAATGCACTCCACAACAGAACAAATTAGAAAAACACTGTTTTTAATTCCTCCAGGATTCCCCGAGGGAATTACAGACAATATCCCTTCTAAAATATTTGTGAAAGATATTATAGAGCCCCACAACAAATTACAAAGGTTCCTATATAAAAGATGGTGGCTTTCATGGCTATATTTATGGCCATGTAGATGGATTATTTTTAAGAACGTCAAAAGGGGTGCTAAAATTTTTGCTCAAGATCATTTATATCATTCCAACATTATCATTGGCTGGAAAAAATATACATTTATTGAAGATGGACCTGGATTATTTTCAAGACTCAAACCAGATATTCCTAAAGGCTATATTTATGAACATTATTGGAAATTTAAAAATAATTGGAGATTTCCTCTACAAAAGCTTCTATTGGGACCAACCATATATGGCGCATTTGCACAAAATGATAGATGCAGCGAATTACTTCTTTCAATTGAAGATAATGCCAAAAGTATGCCCGATGTCCCCCAAAAAATCTGCAATATATATAAAGAATGGGATATATTTGAGGCAGAAAAGAAGGAACTTATTAAAAGTATTTATAACATTACAACAAAAGACATTGAGTTGTTAAATAGTTGCACATGTATTCTTTATACACAAAACTATTATTGGTATGGAGCAGTAACTCAAGAAGAACAAATTGAGATTTTTAAAAAAATAATTGCTAAATATCCAAATGAGACAATAGTAATAAAACCACATCCTGCTGATTCTATTCGCTATGAAGATTACATTCCTAATATTCTCACATATAGAAAAAATGTTCCCAGTCAATTACTTACACTTGTTGGAATCAGATTTAAGAGATTAATAACAACATTTTCTACAGCTGTATTCGATATTCCATACGAAACAGAAATAGATTGGTACGGAACCGAGGTTGACACAAAATTATTCCATTATTTTGGTCATCAAGTTGTACCCAAAAATGTAAGAGTAAACTATTGTAAACTATAATTTGTTTTATGGATATAAAAAAGGAAACACTTAATGGGGTAAAATGGAGTGCTACAGGAAAATATTCTAATCTTGTACTAACATTTATAATCGGTATAATCTTTGCGAGACTTCTTGACCCTTCTGACTATGGCACATTAAGCATGATTTCTATCTTTTTTGTACTTTCTAATTTAATTATTGATGGCGGATTTGGTACTGCACTACTTAGAAAAAACAAAGCTACTAAAGAAGACTTTTCTACAGTGTTCTTTTTTAACTTTTTTGCCAGTAGTATTTGTTATCTTATTTTATTTTTATGTGCTCCATATATAGCAGTTTTTTTCGAATTACCCATATTGAAATCTATTGTTAGAGTCTCTGGACTTACAATGGTTATAGGTGCTCTCGGCTCTGTACAATATATCATTCTTAAAAAAGAATTAAACTTCAAATACCCTTCTATCATAAGCGTAATTGCAACATTTGTATCTGGTATAATAGGTATTTGGGTTGCTTTAAAAGGGTACGGAGTTTGGGCGCTCGTTACACAATCATTAGTATCATCAATAGTTAGAGTTAGCTTAGTATGGATTACTTCGAAATGGAGACCTTCGATGAACTTCTCCGTTCATTCTTTCAAAGAGTTATTTTCTTTTGGCGGGAAATATTTTACTAGTTTAGTTATTGGAAATGTTTACGATCATTTAAGACCTCTTTTAATTGGAAAATTTTATACACCAGCTTCCCTCGGTTATTTAAATAAAGGTAGCCATTCAAGCTCCACTATCTATAGTTCTTTTTTTGGTGTTATAGAATCTGTTACTTTGCCAATAATGGTGAAAGTTCAAGATGATGACGAACGTTTAATCCATGTATATTCACGATACATTAAGGTGATTTCTGTCTTTCTGTGCTTTATAATGAGTCTTGCTGCCGCTTTAGCAAAACCGTTTACTTTATTTTTATATACAGACAAATGGGAGCCCGCTGTTATTTTTATGCAATTAAGTTGCTTAGCTCTTCTTACTGCGCATGTTAATAGCGTAAACCAGAATCTCCTTATTATTAAAGGTCGTTCGGATTATGACTTAAAAACACAGGTAATTAGAAAAATAATTTGGACTATTGGTCTGATTGTATCTCTTCCTATCAGCGTGTTGGCTGTTGCTATTATGGGAATGATTTTAAGTAATGTTAGTCTTTTGGTTAATGCCTATTATACCGGAAAAGTTATTGATTTTGGTTATTGGAAACAAGCAAAACTGTGGCTGCCTTATGTTATTATATCCCTGCTTAGCTGCCTACCAGCCTTTCTGTTAACATTTGCAGATTTGCATCATTTGGTGTGTTTATTGTTAGGCAGCACACTTTCTATTAGTATTTATGCAAGTGTATTATGGTTCAAAAAGGATGAGAATTTTATCGATTTGATAAAACTTATACCTATAAAAAAGATAATTAAAACAAGATAGTAATGAATCCAAAAATAATAGCATTTTATCTTCCTCAATTCTACCCTTTTAAAGAAAATGATGAATGGTGGGGAAAAGGGTTTACAGAGTGGACAAATGTTGGTAAGGCCAAACCGCTTTGGAAAGGTCATTATCAGCCAAGAGTTCCTGCGGATCTCGGATATTACGATTTACGCATTCCAGAAGTTCGTGAACAACAGGCAGAGTTGGCACGCGAAGCTGGAGTGACTGCTTTCTGTTACTGGCACTATTGGTTCGGCAATGGCAAACGTCTTCTTGAACGAGTCTTTGATGAAGTGTTAGAAAGTGGCAAACCAGATTTCCCATTCTGTCTTGGTTGGGCCAACCACACGTGGTATGCAAAAACATGGGATAAATCAGGATCCGACAAGTTGCTGATGGAACAAACTTACCCTGGTATTGAAGACGCCGAACAGCATTTCAAATTTCTGCTGAAAGCGTTTAAAGACCCAAGATATGTCAAAGTTAATGGAGCTCCTTTTCTATTCATTTTTGAACCTCTTTCCGTTCCAAAACAATACATAGAATGGTTCAGACAATGGACAAAAGATGCAGGTTTTCCAGACTTATACTTAGTTGCCAATGGAAGCTATCTGTCCGATAACGCTAAATATCTAGAATATGGATACAATGCTGTGCTCCATAATAGACTTGGAAGATTAAGAGAAACTTACTGGGAAAATGTTTCAGATATTGAAAAATATATAGATAAAGCAAAGCGATATTTAAAAGAAAAAATCAAAGGTGTTCCGAGAAAAGCTCTTGATTATGAAAAATATTATTCCATTCTAATAGATAAAAAGGTGGATTCTGCCATAGAAGTCATTCCTGAGATTGTTCCTCAATGGGATCATAGCCCAAGAAGTGGAAACAAAGCTGAAGCCATCTTCTATAACGCTACGCCAGAATTATTTTATCACCATGTACTTGAAGCCCTTGATGCTATTAAGGATAAACCTGAAGAGAACCAAATTCTGATACTCAAATCTTGGAATGAATGGGCGGAAGGTAATTATATGGAGCCAGATTTGAAATATGGAAAAGGGTTTATCAAAGCTCTTAAAAATGCTTTGGATGATTTTAAAAATTCACTGAGATAGAAAATAATAATTCTTATGGGTATAAATATATCAATTATAGTTCCGATATACAATACTCCTCAAATCTTTTTTAGAAATTGTCTGGAGAGTCTTCATAAACAAAATCTTGAAGATTTGGAATTTATCCTTATTAATGATGGTTCTACTGAACCATGGATAGATAAAATCGCGTCTGAGTTTTGTTCTATGGATAATAGGTTCAAATACCTTACTAAAAAAAATACAGGAGCTGCAGACACAAGAAATTATGGAATAGAGGTTTGTCGAGGAGACTATATTATGTTTGTAGATTCTGATGATACTCTTTCAGAAGACGCTTGTAAATATGCCTTAAATTCCATAAAAACTTCAAATAGTGACGTTGTAATTTTAGGAATAGGGTTCTATCCAAAAGAACAAACTCTCATAAAGAAAATGCTATCAAAAGATGAGCATATCAAACTTAAATATAGTACTCTGGCATTTACTTCTTTGTATAGAGAGTTTGACTTACTCATTGATTCACCTTGTGCAAAGATTTTCAAAAGTTCGATTATAAAAAACAACAATATAAAATTTCCTGTTCAATTAAAGCGTTCAGAGGACGCTATGTTTTGCCTATATTATTATGAGTGTTGTGAAAAGATCTACTTAGACAATCTTATCATTTATACATATGTGTATAATCCAGATTCAACATGTCATAAATGCTCGGATGTAAGTGTTAAGGCTTTACCGAAAGTGTTAGAAGAAGAGGAGCTATTTCTGAATAATAATCAAAATAATAAGATTTTATACTCAAATGCTCTCCCCGAAAGAACCATTAAAGGTATCCAAGAAAGTTTCTCTACTTATTTCCTTAACAAGAATAATAACAAATCTGAGAAAGTGTTGATAAAAGAACTGAAAGAGTTCCTTAATATTCCTATCGTACATAAATATTTTATTAAATCTGATTTCTCTAAAATTAAGGGAAAAAGAAAAAGACTATACTGGATTCTTCTTAGACTAAGATTATATAAACAAGTTTTTGTTTGTGAAAGAATACTCAAACATTTAGCATAGTTGCTACTATGAACGAACATGGCAATCATTACTATGAATGGATAAACACTTTACGTGTCTTTACTCTCCTTCTTGTCATAATAGGGCATTGCAATTATTATGTGATTAAAACACCACATGGTGGTATCGACTATTTCCCTCATGGAACCGTTTGTTGTTTTATATATAATATTCTTAGATGGGGGGTATGGTTCATCTATCTATTTCATATGCCCCTATTTATGGCAATAAGTGGAATGTGCTTTTCTTTTAGCAAACAAAAAAATTCGTCTATAATAAAACTCTCTAAAAGCAAGGCAAAAAGATTACTTTTACCTTTTCTAACTGTCACAACATTCCTTTCTGTTCCTTTGAAATATATTTCCGGCTATTGGAGCGGTTCTGATAATCTCCTCAAAGACATAGTCATTGGACAATACTTTTTAATTAATGCAAATAGTCATCTTTGGTTTATTGTGTCTTTGTTTGACATTTTCTTAATTTTCCATTTAATCAATAGAAGATTCAAAATAAACACCCTGTTTATGTGGATTTGTTTATTCGTTTTAAATTTATATATCAGCCCATATATTTCCTCTTGGATAGGTGCTGGCTTCGGACTATCCTGTGCTGCGACCTATCTTTTGTTCTTTACTTTCGGTTATGCTTCATTCAAGTGGTTTAACAAAAATAACACAAAACTATCATGTGGTATTATTAGTTGGATTCTCATGGCTAGTTTCTTCTTTATATATAGAAGGTATGGTTATGTACAGTCACATCTCTTGAATAAATTTATATCTATTGCTTTTTCCTTTTGGGGTATTTTTAATATGATAATCATTTGCAAGTATTTATCAAAAACCAAAATAACCCAAACCAAAACCTATAAAATATTTAGTAAATACAATTACGAACTGTATTTGTATTCAGATCCATTCAATTATGTCATTATCGCTTTATTATTCAACCTATTAGGAAATAATATATTTTATAACAACATTTGTAGCACAACTGCTTTTGGGATTCGATTTGCTTTAACTATTTCAATTCCTTTACTAATCATATTTCTTCAGAATTTTTTTAAAAAAGTTTTCAAACTGTCTTCATCGAGACAATGATTCTTTATTTGAGCATCGCTAATGCGGCATAATTATTCAAAATTTACCGAACTATTGATAATAAAGAAATGCAAAAGATCAAAATTTTAACAGCTTGCCATAAACCATACGACGTCGTTAAAAATGAAGTTTACACCCCTATTCATGTCGGGCGTGCAATCTCTAAATTCAAGGAAGAAATGGCTGACATGATGGGAGATGATACTGGTGACAACATTAGTGAGAAAAATCCATTATATAGCGAAATGACCGCACAATATTGGGCTTGGAAAAATATACATGATACAGAATATATAGGATTCTGCCATTACCGTCGTGGATTTGAAATCAGGTTCAATGAACAAAACGTTCAGGGACTTTTTAATGATGGAACAGACGTGATTCTGGCAGGACCTATCTTAAGAGAAAAAGGGAGATATGATTTTCTAAAAAATTACGTCTGCCTAGAAGATCTTACTATTATGTTATATGTGATAAAAAAGTTATATCCAGAATACTATAAAACAGTTTCTAATTATGCCTATGGCAATCTAGACTATCCGCTCAACATGCTTGTTTGTAAGAAAGTGTTGTTTGACCAATATGCAAAATGGATTTTTGATATTCTCTTTGAATGTGAGAAATATATTAAATCTTCTCCTTACTCTAGAGCAAGAAGGGTGTATGGCTATCTCTCAGAATTTCTGATGCCAGTTTATTTTATTCACCATGGACTTAAAATTAAGCCTATGAGATATACGATAGAAAACGGTCAGTTACGAGGTGGTATTAAAAAGTCTGCACTAATGAAAATGAAAATGATAAATTGGATTTATTGGAGACATAAGAAGTATCCTCTGCTATATTCAGATTATTCTGTTATTGCCGGACTTAAAGCTGACAACATACTTGATTTTGATAGTATCTAACCACCCTAAAGACCATGCTATTAATAACCTGGCAAAAGCAGATTATAGACATTTGGAATTTGAAGGTATTACTATTAACCAATTACTGCCAATGACAACAAAGGAATGTATTCTGTGGGACTAAACAAATAAATAATAATATGAATTACGCTCTAATTATAGCCGGGGGCTCTGGCAACCGCATGGGACAAGATATTCCCAAACAATTTATGCATGTGGACAATTGTCCGATTATCGTTCATACGATGAAGTGTTTTCAAAACCATCCTGATATCAATGGCATTGCTGTCGTATGTCTTAAAGGTTGGGAAACGGTGCTACAATCTTATGCCAATCAGTTTATGATTGACAAACTTAAATGGATTTTCCCTGGAGGAAGCACGGGCATGGAATCAATCCATAATGGAATCTATGGGCTGAAAGAGGCTGGGTGTGATGATGAAGATCTTGTATTAGTACATGATTCTGTTCGCCCCTTGCTTAGCCAAGATATCATTTCTTCTAATATTGCTATTTGCAAAGCATACGGGTATGCCATTACAGGAATACAATGCCGTGAGGCGATTCTTGAAAGTGAAGACGGTTTTTCAACAGACAAAAGTATCCCACGTGACAAACTTATTCGTACACAGACACCACAGACATTCCGCTTAAAAAATATTATTGCTGCCCACGAAGAGGCAAAGGAAAAAGGCATCACGAATTCCGTTGCTTCTTGCACTTTAATGGCTGAACTTGGGGGGAGAACCATGCATATAGTCCCCGGTTCAGAAAAGAATATCAAAGTGACTACGGTTGAAGACCTGGAAATGATTAAGGCGCTGATGCACGTTCATAAAGAGGATTGGCTGAAATAATATGGTTAATTATTGCGAGGATTATTGGCGAGACGTCCAACTTGTTTCCAAACAGATACCAAACATTGAAAAACTGTATGGTAATACTATCCTTATTACCGGTGCTACTGGCATGATTTGTTCAGCTGTGGTTGAGGTTCTTTTCTATCTTAACAAAGAGAAGTCAGCAAATATCCAGATTGTTCTTGCTGGAAGAAACAAAGACCGTATGAAAGAGCGTTTTTACTGTTTCGAGGAGGGAAAAGACTATACATTCTTCCAATATGATGCCACTTCATCGACACCTATAAACATAAAAGCGGATTTTATCATCCACGGGGCCAGCAATGCCGATCCTAATATGATAGCTAAAGAACCCGTGGAAATAATGCAAGCCAACATTATTGGATTGAACACACTTTTGAAAACAGCTACAAACAACAAGATTAAAAGACTTTTGTATATCTCTTCAAGTGAAATTTACGGAGGGAAAGAAGAGAAGAGGCCTTATAAAGAAGACGATTATGGATTCATAGACGTCCTAAACCCAAGAGCTTCCTACCCTTCTTCTAAAAGAGCTGCCGAAACACTATGCTCTGCCTATTCAGTAGAATATGGACTCAATACAGTTATTGTTCGTCCTGGCCATATCTATGGGCCAACAATAACAAAATCAGACAGTCGGGCTTCAGCTCAATTTACTCGAAAAGCAAAAGCAGGAGAGGATATTATCATGAAGAGTGCTGGCACACAATTACGCTCCTATTGCTACACACTTGACTGTGCCTCAGCAATACTTGCTACTCTTATTAATGGAAATAAAGGAGAAGCTTATAACATCTCTAACTCAAATTCAATTGTAACTATTAGAGAAATGGCAGAATCTTTTGCTTATGCCGGTGGTGTGAACATTGTCTTTGAAACTCCATCAGACATAGAAAAGAAAAACTACAACATGATGGATAACTCTTCATTGGATTCGACAAAATTGGAAGGATTAGGATGGTGTGCCATTTTTAACATGGCGGATGGTTCTGCCAAAACCATAAATTACTATTTTGATTAAGCATATGTTCCTTATGATTTATGTGTTTATAAACGTATGAAACAATTTCTTAAACATTTAATTGGAAAAAAAAATC
>JAEEGL011556723.1_pt1 | contig 14971 bp, 10 predicted proteins | sample 9134231 | NCBI WGS metagenome assembly JAEEGL01 (sample SAMN16246548, study PRJNA631951) | gut metagenome | biome: gut microbiome; feature: rumen; material: fiber-attached | host: Bos | place: Iran: Karaj | collected 2018-10
CTTATGCGGTATTAACAGTCGTTTCCAACTGTTATCCCCCAGTACGAGGCAGGTTGCCCACGCGTTACTCACCCGTCCGCCACTAAGATTTAACAAGAATTGACCGAAGTCTCCTCAGCGTTAAATCTCCGTTCGACTTGCATGTGTTAGGCACGCCGCCAGCGTTCATCCTGAGCCAGGATCGAACTCTCACGTTTAAATGTTTATATCAAGTCAAATGACTTAATATCGTTCGTCTGACCAGAACAGGCGGGTCGTACTGACGACTTTTGAACAAATTGCGCAGGATTATTATTCATATACAAGGAAATCGAATGAGTCGTAGGGGATCCTACGACGATTGAGATCGACGCAGTAGATGGATAATAAGACAAGCAATTTTTCAAATTGTCTTCAGAACGAGTCGCCATAGCTTGGCTTTTGTTCTGTCCGTTTTACCTTGTTAGGTTTTGTTCTCTGAATATTCTTTTTTGGAATTTTCAGGGTTGCATTACTATTTCATTGTCAATGTGCTTAAATACTGGGCTCGCAGGCTTTTTGATATCTTGCCGTGCGCCGCAGCGATATTTAATATATCACTACCCCTAATATGTGTCAACAATAAATTTTATTTTTTTACAAAATTTTTTTTATTCCCCTAAAAACCTGATCAATCGATCCTGAAAATCATGATAATATGGCTTCTCAATCATTATTACATGTGAGCCTCCATCAATCATTTCCAGAGAAGAACCTTCCGGTAACATATCTTTTGCTTCACTGATTTTATTATAATTAAGATATGGATCATTGCTTCCACAAATAATCAGTGTTGGATTCTTAAGTTTTGTAAGATCAATAAGTTCCACATCTTCAGCAACGCAAATATCTCTTCTTCCACCATTAGGACTGTATTCACCATCATAATGCCAGCAGTTTGAGCAGAAAATGTCTATGACATTCTTTTCAGTAACAGAATAATCAAGCGTTCCATCCTCACATCTCTGAAAGTCATCGGCTGCATGTTCCCATGTATTATGGTGAAAAGCTTCCGTCACTTCATAATCACCAACACCTGTAAGAATCGGAGCATATAATACTATTTTCCGTATATGTTCAGGATGCATGGCAGCAAATCTGCTAACTGTTACAGTTCCCCAACTCCATCCCAGAATATCAATATTTTCATTACCGGTATTCTTCACTATTTCATTTACGGCAGCACCTATATCTTCTGCTGCATAATCAGAGTCAGGCATATAACCATCCTCAACTTCCTCAGATTGACCAAATCCTGCAATATCCAGTCTCCAGACGTTGTATCCTTCCCTGGCAAGTCTCCTTACAAGACTATAATCCTCATAGTCCGTGTCAAACTCATTGGATGAATAGGTAACACCATGAATCAGCAGAATGTCTTTCTGTTGTTCTTTACCGCTTACGGAAAGGCAATCCAAATGAAGCTTTACTCCATTTCTCTCCAAAGGAATTTCAGAGTACTCATATAATGTGGGATTATATAAGATTTTATCAAGATTCTCCGGGGCTATTACATCAGCATCTACATACTTACCTGTTTCAATTGCATTTCCAAGATCAAATTTTTCAGAATACTGCCATATAACATGATTCTGTATAGGAGCAAAATAGGTATTCCTAATCCATAAAGGATTCTCTTTTATTTCTCCGTTCAAATACTTAAAATAAAAGCTCTGAGTTGTGTATATTACCGGTTTTGTGCCATATTCTTTTTCCATAAGTGCAGACAATTCACGAACCTGTAATAAAACAATATCTTTATCCGGCGGATTCTGACGCATATCCCCATACCATTCAACATCAATGGCAGGTATCATTTTCAATTCATAATTTTTTACAGCGTTTTGAAAATTAGCCATTTGCGTTTCAGCAGGACTATCAAGGCTCAAAAAATGATAAAAACTATATTTGATGTCTGTTTTACTGACGCCTTCATAATTCTCAGCCAGTTTTTCATCCACAAGACTACTTCCCTCTGTTGCCTTAATATATGCAAAGGAAATACCCTGTTCTGAAACAGAGTGCCAGTCTATTGTCCCCTGATGATGAGAAATATCAATTCCTTTCAGTGAATAACGCCTTGACGCTATAGGCACGGAAATAAAAAACAGAACTAATACTATAGAAATAAGCAGAACTGTTATGAGTATACATTTTCTCGAAAACCTCAGCTTTCCCAGCAGCTGTTTCACCATTTCTCACTCCTTTGATCATCGCCCAAGGAGTACTGCTTTTAGAGTATTCCTCAGGTCATCCCGGATTATTCATAAAATATTCAGCACAGTCCACGATTATTATTTTGATATTCCCCTGCACTTTCAACAGTTTTTTTCATTATATTGATTACTTCTACAGGATAATTGCCTACAGCAGTTTCACCTGTTACCATTACCGAAGTGGCTCCGTCAAGAACAGCATTGAATATGTCACTTACTTCTGCCCTTGTGGGAACAGGATTTTTTTCCATTGATGTAAGCATTTGAGTCACAACCATAAAACGTTTATTACAGCGGCAACATTTTTCAGCTATATTTTTCTGAACTCCAGGGAGTTCCCAAAGTGGTACAGCATTTCCAAGATCTCCCCTTGCGATAATTATCTCATCACTTTCTTCCATTATTTCATCAAGCTTATTTATACCACGCATATTTTCAATCTTGGCATATATTTCTATAGAAGATCCGCCTTCTTTTTGTAATGTATTTTTTAATGAAAGAATATCTTCTTTTCCTCTTACAAAGGGTTGCATAATTCCCGTAATACCAATATCTACAGCACACCTTATGTTTTCTATGTCAGCTTCTGTCAGCGCATCTTTTTCAATTTCATAATCTTTTATCAGAATACTCTTTCTGCTTCTTAACAGACCGCCTCTGTCTACTATAGCTTTGGCCGTTCTACCGTCATTTGACATAATATGTGCCTGAATTTTGCCATCGTCAAGCAGAATTATCATGTCCTTTTCCAGCTTAGACAAAATAATTTCTTCCAGAGGGACTCCATTTTCTCCCAGAATAAACTCATCACCTTCTGAAAGCAGTAATTCTTTTCCTAATGCACCTATTCTAAGCTCAGGTCCCTGTAGGTCAATAAGGAGCTTTGGCTCTGTTCCTGCATGAAGCGCTGCCTTCTTCACAGATTCTATAAGGTTGATGTTTTCATATATGAAAGAATGCGATAAGTTCAATCGAACCCCTGTCATTCCTTCCTCAAACATTTTTCTTAATGTCTCTTCCTTATTACAGGAAGGACCGAGTGTGCCATATATCTCTACCATAATACTCTTTCTTTTCTAAATTATTCTTTTGTATATATTTATAGAAGTTAAGCAGTAATTACAATGTACATAATTAAGTTTTCAATCGCTTGAATCCTACATTATATATATGATATCATGTTTTTATTAAATATTTTACTTTTATTTAAAGGAGTAGGCATGCTGCATATAAAATCTCTTTCAGAAGGACTGGATCTTTTCAAAGCTTTAGGATCTGATGTCAGAATAGAAATCATTAAAATTCTGCTTGAAAATAACGGCATGAATATGAACGAGCTTGCAGGCAGATTAAATATTACTAACGGAGCTCTTACAAGTCATATACGTAAGTTGGAGGAATGTGGCCTTATCACAGTAAGCAATGAAACAAATGGTCACGGAAACCAGAAAATATGCTCTGTCCACGTAGACAAAATTCTTATAGATATCCAGGATGAGCAGCATGATGAGAATATTTATACCGCAGATATAAAGGTTGGACAGTTTTCAGATTATGATGTGTATCCAACCTGTGGTTTAGCCTCTTCTACTCAGATAATTGGTCAGGTAGACGATACGCGATACTTCTCTCATCCCGATCGTTACAATGCCGATATTCTCTGGTTTACCAAGGGCTATGTGGAATATGTCGTTCCAAACTTTATTCCATTCAATCAGAAGATAGATGAAATCTGTATATCCGCTGAGCTTTCAAGTGAAGCCCCCGGTGTTAATAACGTCTGGCCTTCTGATATTTCTTTCTATCTTAATAATGAATTTTTGGGTACATGGATTTCTCCAGGTGACTTTGGTGATGTGAAGGGTATTTTCACTCCGGATTGGTGGTTTCCAAATTGGAATCAATATGGTCTTTTAAAAATGCTTGTTATCAATCATCGAGGTACCTTTATAGATGGTCTTCAGATTTCAGATATTACGATAGATCATTTTAATCTTACAAGTAAGAGCGGAATTAAGTTTAAAATGGCTGTTCCTGAAGATGCAGAGCATGTTGGTGGTCTTACAATATTTGGAAAAACCTTCGGAAATTATAGTCAGGATATAAATGTAAAGATTGCCTATAGTCCGATTGAGGCATAAAAAAACCTTCCCGCGGGGGAAGGTTTTTTATTACTTAAAGAATTCCATATCTCGATTCAATTTCTCTGAGATATCTCTCAAATCATTTGCTTCATTAGCAAGCATAAGTACTGTATTGGAAAGCTCCTGCATGGATGCTCCTGTCTCCTGAGATGATGCAGCATTTTCTTCTGATATTGCGGAAAGAGCATCCATTGTATCCGATACTGCATCCTTGGAAGATGCGCATTGCTCAGCACCAGCGCTTATCACTTTAACTCCACCAACTGTAGAATCAATATCCTCAAGCATGCCGTTTATGGAATCAATTGTCTCACCAAGCGCTTCCTGTTGTTCAAGATTACCATGTTTTACATCTTCTGCTGCCTGTACTGCTGCTGATGCATCTTCAAGAAGAACTTCCATCTCCTTTTTAATATCATCAGCCATAACCTTTGAATCCTCGGCAAGCTTACCGATTTCCTCAGCTACAACAGAGAAGCCTCTTCCGGCATCGCCAGCTCTTGCTGCTTCTATTGAAGCATTTAAGGAAAGAAGGTTTGTCTGCGTAGCTATGGAAGTAATTCCCTCAACCTTTGCAGATATATTGGTTACAGCTTCCTGTGTTCTTGTAATAGTTTCCGAAATTTCGTCTATCTTTGCTGTCATTTCCGTTGATGAATTTTGCAGCGATGATAGTGATTTACCTGATACTTCGGAAGCCTCTTTCATCTTAGCAGCAAGTGAATCAAGGTCCTGTGTGGATGACTGGACATTTCCTACAGCATCCCCTATAAGTATTACATTCTCTGCCGCACTCTGAATCTCTCCTGCCTGCTGAGTAGCACCCTGTGCAATCTCCTGCACTGCATTTGAAACATCCTCTGTTGTCTGTGATATTCTATTTGCCATATCTGACAGATCAGTAGATGAAGTGTTTACCGTAACGGCAGTTTTTCTTATATCAGCTACTATAGAACTAAGCTTATCAATGAGGGCATTTGTATTATTAAGTGCTTCTCCAAGTTCATCATTTCTATCAAGGAACCTGTCTGCCTTTTTAAACTCACCCTTTGCGAGATATTCAATACTCTCATTTATTGCCCTGATCGCACCTGCCATGTTTATTGCTGCTCTGATTGCAATGATAATAGCTATTGCCATTAACACAAAGCTAATAATAAGCATGAAAATTATAGATTTAAAAACCTGCTCTTCAACCGATTTACGTGATACACCTGTAAAAGCCATGGATACTACCTTTCCGGAGGTATCCTTAACCGGAACATAAGCAACAAAATATGGAGTTCCCGCAACCTGGGTATTGGTGGATGTAAAGGTGTTTCCACCTTGTATTACTGCAGCTATAACTGAATCTGCTGCTTTAGTGCCTATTACACTACTTCCGAGAGATGAATTTTTTCTGGTATCACCATCGAACCAGGTGAAATCATAGCCGGCATTTTGTTTAAGTGCAATCTCCGTTTCGTTATCTCCGGCTTCTCTGTCTGTAAGATGTGATGCAATATCTCTGTAGGTGTATGCTGATGCCAGCAACCCTTTTAACACCTCATCTTCCATGCCTGAACGCATAAACAATATACCTGTTATCAGCATAGCTATAGTGATAACAAATGCCGGTAAAACTGCTATTAGCGCAATTTCCTTTCGTACCGAAAAAATCTTTTCCCTCATAAAACCCCCTTGCAAAAAATCAGAACGACCATGAATACAAATAATATGTTTGCAAAATAATTATACTTGTTAAAATCATGTCATTTCAACAGTATCCATGCGGTATTATCTAAATTTTTTATGAAATATTTACTCATCTAAATACTATTTCTATAAAATAAAGTTTCATAAAAGGAAAAGACGACAAGTCACAAAACTCGTCGTCTTATACAGGTTATTATTTAATTCCGCTGATTGCAATTGATTCAATGATAACTCTCTGGAACAGGAAGAATAGTACCAGTGTAGGAAGCATTGCTATTACCGATGCTGCCATAATAAGAGCATAATCACTTTGAATTGCATAATATGAATTGAAGGATCTGATGACTACCTGAAGTGTCCAGTGCTTTTCACTTCTAAGGAAAATCGTAGGTGCAAGATAATCATTCCATATTCCCATGAACCAAAGCATAAGCTGTGTTCCAAGGGCTCCTTTCATAAGTGGAAGGAAAATCTTGTAGTAAATTTCAAAGTAATTACAGCCATCGATTTTTGCTGCATCCATAAGCTCAGTAGGAATACTATAGAGGTTCTGTCTAAGGAAAAAGATCATACTGACATTACCAAAGCATCCCGGAATGATAAGCGGTGCAAGTGAGTTTGTCCATCCAAGCTTTGTAAAAAGTACATACTGCGGAATCATAACTACAGCAAAGGGAATCATGATTGTCGCAAGCAGTGCTAAAAACAATGCATTTTTTCCTCTGAAATTCATCTTGGCAAATGCAAAAGCTGCAAGTGATGAAGTAAAGCCACCTATCAGAAGTACCGGTATTTCCACGGTTATTGTGTTTATGATACCAGTAATAAACTGTCCTTTACTTAGGACCTGACTGTATTTTCCGATCAGAATAGGATTTGGAAACAAAGTTAAAGTTCCCGAAAGTATCTGATTTTTAGTCATAAATGATGTTGCAACCATATAAATAAGCGGGAACACCATTGTTATTGCAAATGCAAAGAGCAAAATGAAGATTATTACATTAGCAATCTTCTCTTTGGAAGATGTGACGCGATCTGTCTGATAATCTTTTGTACTTGACTTTGCTCTCTTAGCAGAGCTCTGTTCTGTATTTGTATTTAAAGCTATTTCCATCTGTCACACCTCCTTTACTCTATAGTTTTTACCCATTTATCCTGGCCCCAGAAATTGATAGCCGTGATAATGAATATGATGATTGCAAGAATTACTGCTACTGCACTACCATAGCCAAGCTGACCGTTGGTAAATGCTTTTTCAAAAAGGTAGAAAACAACTGTAGCTGAGCTGTAGTTAGGTCCGCCTGATGGTGTCATAACCTGAACCTCTACAAATACCTGGAAACCGCCGATCAGTGATGTGATTAAAATGTAGAAGGTAACGGGTGAAAGAAGCGGTAACGTAATGTTCTTAAACTTCTGCCAGCTGTTCGCACCGTCTATCATTGCAGCTTCGTAGTAATCACGAGGAATGTTCTGAAGCCCAGCCAGGTAAAGTATTATTGTTCCTCCAAGTCCCTTCCATACCATGAATATGATCAGGGAGATTTTTACCATTACTTCATCTCCAAGCCAGTTAGGGCCATGCAATCCCGTAAGTGCTTTATAAATTCCGTTTAAGAGACCATAATCATAGTTAAAAACCCATGCCCAAAGGATTGATACCGCAACCAGTGATGATACAACAGGTACGTAGTACATAGTGGTTAAAACTCTCTTACCGGGAAGCTTTCTGTTTAAGCCCATAGCTACAAGAATACCAAGTATCATTCCTATCGGAATTCCTATCATATAGATGATTGTCGTTCCCATTGCTTTCCAGAACTTAGCATCATTTATTATTTTAATGTAGTTTCTGAGTCCAACTATATTTCCCAATAAAGAGTTAATTCCTGTCCATTTGCTTGTGCTGGCAATCAGAGCAAATACGATAGGATAAGCCATAAAAAGCATGAACCCGATAAAAGGTGCTGCAATAAAAAGCCATGCCCATCTCTCTTCTCTCTTTGCCATCGCAGACATATGAACTTTTGTTTTATTTGATGTCATAAGTATTGCTCCTTAATAAATGAAGTTCCTCTGTAAGTAGAGGAACTTCGACAGTGATATCCCTCATCCGTCAGCTTCGCTGACACCTTCCCCCTCTAGGGGGAAGGCATTATTATTTTTTAATACAATTCATATAACAGAGGTAAATCATTGTTGCAAATATTCAGCTATTATCAGTTAGTAGCTGAGTTCTGAAGCTCGATAGCTTCATCAAGTGCTTCCTGCATCTCAGGTTCAACCTGCTGTAAGAAATCTTCTACAGTGATATCACCATTCTTGATGTTAAATACACCTGACCAGAAAGGTGTAAACCACTCACCGTTATATGTGTAATCAGTTTCCTGAAGTGCTGCTTCATAGTGATCATTGCCATCAAAATATCCGAAGATAACATCTACGTTTGAAGCATAAGGCACTTTTCCGCTGTTTACTGCATCCTTAAATTCACCATAAGCAAGCTCTGTGATGTTAGGAAGCTGTATAGATTCACCTGTTGAAATACCTGAAACTGCTCTCTGGCCATCCTCATCTGTTGAGAACTTAGATATAAGCGCTGCTGCAAGGTCAGGATTTTCAGATGTAGCAGATACACAATATCCTACAGAGCCCATCCATGTATGTGATCTTCCATCACCGGAAGGTCCAACAGGCCATCCGCAAAGATCCCAGTTGTAAGGGAATGTAGCTTTATCCATGAATGCTGCAACGTCCCATGTACCACATGCATAGAATGCAACCTGTCCATCAAGCCATCTCTGATATCCACCAAGTGCTGTATCCTGCTCAACAGAAGGTGTAAGGCCATTCTTTGTAAGGTCTGTGTAGAATGTAAGAGCTTCCTTAAGCTGCTCGTTATTTGCTACGTTAACCTTTGTCATATCATCATTAAGGAACTTAACACCGTTAGAATAAAGGAAAGGAGTCATACCAAACTGATCTGCATTAGCAACTCCCCACTGATCAATTTCTCCGTCACCATCCTTATCGATTGTAAGCTTCTCACATACTTCTACGAATTCATCATAAGTGTAAGGCTTCTCAGGATCAGGATAGTCAAGACCTGCTGCATCGAAAAGATCCTTGTTATAGGCAAAAGCAAAGCAGGAAAGGTCCTTGGGAAGTGCATAGAGTGAACCACTTCCTACATTTGTACCATCATAACGATAAATCTCCTGAGTTGTTCCCCAAACACTCTTCATAGTGTCTGCATCAACATAATCGTCAAGAGGAAGAATATATCCGTTATCTGCATAAGAACGAACTGCTGCAGGTCCTACATAGAACACATCAGGCATATCATTTGCTGTCATATTAGCAATCATCTTCTGATTGTATTCATCCTGAGTTGTTACTTCAAAAACAAGTTCCTTTATTTCATCTTTGTGTTCATCAACAAACTGTTTAGCAAGATCTTCATAAATCTTCTTTTCATGCTCCTGCATGTAAAGGAATACGTGAAGTGTCTTATCACCGTTACCTGTGAGTGAATCAGATGATGAGCCGTCTGTACTCTCTGCCTCGCCGGCATCTGCTGTCTCCTCAGTAGCCTCAGCTCCATCAGTAGTCTCAGCTGTATCGTCAGACTTTGCTTCCTCTGTCTTGGGAGCTTCTGTGCTCTCTGCTTCGCCAGCCTCTTCAACTGTTGTTGTAGCACAGCCGGTAACTGTACTAAGTCCCATGACTGTTGCCATTGCAATACCTAAAAATTTCCTTCTCATGTCAAATCCTCCTAAAAAAATTATCTAAGTGATTAACTTATATAGTGATTTTAAACAACCATATTTACATCGTCAATAATTATTTTAGATTTTTGTAAATCATTTTATATTTTTGTCGTTTTTAATAAATTGTTAAAATACTTTTTGTGTAATTAAACAAACTTATCAAATATTGCTGCGTGTGCTTTACAAAATTGCTAATTTGTGTTTGTTATCACATTAAAGAGTTAAATTTACATTTACAATTCTTGTTTACATATATTTAACTGCCCAGATGGTCTCATTGTTTTCACCCTTTGCCGATATGCATAAAGTAGCATTTCCTGCTTCATCAGTCATTGTAAACGCACATCCTTCATAAGTTACACCATCTAATGTAATAGAAACAAAAGCACTGTTTTCTTTTAATGAAATCGTCCCATCAAGCTTCTCTTCGCCTTCCTCAGAAGAAATAATGCTGTTTTCGACCTTGCATTTAATCGGCTTATTTACAATATCATTCACATCAAGTCCGTGATTCAGGATAAAAAATGTACCACTAAGCATGTCGTCTGTAATATCTGAGCCATCTGCAATAGAATTTATACTTTCGTCACCGGTATATTCAAAGGGTGCTGCAGTAAACCAGCCGTCCTCTGTCATGAAAAGTTTATGTATTCTGGGCTCATGAAATTCCTGTCCATCATCAAATCTTTGATGATAAACAATGTAATACTCTCCCTTTTCATCCTGAAATACAGACTGTCCGCCGGGAGCCATATATGTCACCGAAAGGCTGGGAAGTGTATAATTCCCCATCATTTTCAGACCATAACTCATGTAGTTTTCTTCATCGCCAAGTCTGTTGCCTGCAGCATCAACGTATGGCCCGGTAGGATTTTTACTTCTAAACTGTCTGATCTGGTAACCACCATTACTCGTAAGTCCGCCATATGAAACAAACAGGTAGTAGTAGCCTGTTTCCTTTGAGTATGTAATGTAAGGTCCCTCAATTGCATGGTGTCCACCACCTACCAGTCTGTATCCATAATATGGATCCGGAGCATCCTCTCCTCCGGCTGCAGCCTCTTCTATGGGATGAACAGGTTTTCCTGTTGCAGGATCAAGCTCCAATAAGAAAATACCGCCAGACCATGAACCGTAAACCATCCACATACGTTCATCTTCATCCGTAAAAACAGCAGGGTCTATGCAGTTTGGCCATTTTTCATTATCGTAGCCACCAAGCTTAAGGTATGCTGATATATCCGCATCTGTGCCAAGAACATCGTATATGTCTGTTTCCGAGGCATGTGATTTTGTGAATCCCGAATATAGAATTGTATCCGTATATGTGTATTTTCCACCGGGTTCGTCTGAAACAGCCATGCATAGATTAGACTTTATATATGAAGAGGTTGTGCAAAAGTACATAACATACTTCTTCATTGTTTCATTATAAAAAGTATTAGCAGCCCAGACAGAATAGCCACCTTCCTCATTTTTCCCTACATACTTAAATGCATCCAGATTTCCTGAAAACAGGTTATCAAACACGTTGTTTCCATTACCGATGTAGCTCCAGTTCTTCAAATCATCTGATTTTGCAAGAACCTGATGGCTGCCTGTCATATAGTACGTACCATCAGCCAGAATCACCTGTGGGTCATGACAACAGACTGCATTTTTATATACTCCTTTTTTTATATCAGTTTCGCTAAGTGATTCTGCTTTCACCTCTGCATCCCCCTGTGAATCTGATTCTTCATTATCTGCTACCACTGCACTCACATCCTCGCTGCTATCCTCAGAGGAATTCTTTTCAAAATTTTTGTCATTTCCGCATCCACTAAGAAAAACAATCATGGCAGTTACGCATGCAGCAATAGCAATTCCATTTATTAAATGCCTTTTTATCATTGTTACTCCTTGTCATAGCTCGTAAAGAAGCACCTTATCTGCATGAAAACACAGGATAGCCTCTGTCATCATATTTAATTTTCATAAGCATTGCATGTCTGTTGGGATTATATAAAGGATCTCCCTCTATCTCAGTCTCCGTTCTGGCATGATAAACCATGATGTCTTCACCATTTTCATCCACAGTAAAGGAATTATGACCGGGGCCGTATACAACAGCTTCTGCATCACTTTTCAAAACCGGGTACCTTTCCTTTGTCCAGGATTTCGGATCAAGTAAATCCGCATCCTCGTCTGCCGTAAGCATTCCCATACAGTAAGCCACTCCGGTTTCACTTGCGGAATAGGTCATGAAAATTTTACCGTTCCGCTTAAGAATTGCAGGGCCTTCATTTACCCAGAAGCCAACTCTCTCCCAGTCGTAATCAGGCGTTGTAAGAAGCACCTGTACTGTCTCAAGCTCATAAGGGCTCTTCATTCTGGCTATATAAAGATTAGATATCTGTTTTCCAACGCTAACCTTCTCAGCCCAGATATAGTACCAGTTTCCTCTGTGCTCAAAAACAGTCGCATCTAGTGAAAATGCCCTGAAAGAGAATTCATCATCTTTAGCACATGTCATTTTTCCCTTTTCTATCCAGGGGCCAACCATGGGATCCTCGCCCTGACACTCAAGTACATATGGTCTTATCTTCCAAATATCTTCCACTTCGCCTCCGGCAAAATAGATATACCATCTGCCCATGACCTTATGAAGCTCCGGTGCCCATATATGCTTGCTCATGATTCCATTCTCATGCTTTGTCCAAATTGTATGCTCGGATGCTTCGGAAAGACCCGCCAACGTTTCAGAACGCCTAAGAGCAATTCTGTCATATTCAGGTACCGAAGCAGTAAAATAGTAAAAGCCATCATCTGCCCTGGTCACATAGGGATCAGCTCTTTGCATAATCCATGGCTCATTAAATTTAAGTTCTTTTTCCATGTTTTTCTCCGATTGAAATAATTTATTTCCATTCCGGTTGAATGTACAACTTCATAAAATTGTTCAGCTAATAAGTTAATCACAATTTTTGTTTTATAAGTTAATCACAACTTTGTATTTCATTCTTTACTGAACTATTTTATTTTTATCTAAATTATATTATTATAATCTAAACTTTTCAACTATTTTATAAATTCTCTCTTGAAAAAGAATTTACATTGACATACAATCATTGAACTGCAAAAAATTTTATTAGGAGCAACAGAATTATGAATGGAAAAATGACAGAAGGAAGACCGCTTCCCATATTATTAAAATTTGTGATTCCTATTTTATTAGGTTTTATTTTTCAACAATTCTATAACATGGTAGATACAGTTATTGTAGGAAGATTTGTTGGTCCCAAGGCATTAGCAGCCGTCGGCTCTACAGGAACCATCATGTTCATGATAATGGGACTTGCAAACGGAATGACTACAGGATACACGGTTCTGATTAGTCATCAATTTGGTGCAGGAAGCGATGAAGGTACTAAAAAGGCATTTGTCAATGCTATAATACTGGGATTTATAAGCACACTGGTTGTGACGATCATTGCCATAGCATCCATGTCCTCTCTTCTTCATATTATGAATACCCCGGATGATATATATGATTATGCATATTCATATATCATAACCATATGTGCAGGCAGCTTTGCTCTTATCGGTTACAATCTTTTTGCAGCATCCTTAAGAGCAATCGGCAACAGTAAAACTCCCCTCTATTTCCTGATTTTTTCAGCTGCGCTTAACATAGTCCTGGATCTTCTATTTATTATAGTGTTCAGACTTGATACTTTCGGTGCTGCGCTTGCAACAGATATTTCACAGGGTGCCTCTGCTATCCTCTGCATTATTTACATATATAAAAAAGTGGATATTCTCAAACCCGAAAAGGGAAGTTGGAAGCTTGACATGAATTTTGCAAAAAAGCAGCTAAACATAGGAATTCCCATGGCACTTCAGTTCGGAATCACCGCATCTGGCACCATGGTTATGCAGGCATCAATCAATGTATACCAGTCAGTTGCTATAGGCGGCTTTACAGCTGCAGGTAAAGTTGTAAACCTTATGACCGCAGGAATGCCTTCTATAGGACAGACGACAGCAGCTTATGTCGGACAAAACTTCGGCTACGGCGATCTGGACAGAGTCCACCAGGGCACTAAGGATGCAATGAAAATTTCTGTGGTTTATTCTGTTATAACAGGAGTTTTAAGTGTAGTTCTTATGCCGACTATTGTCAGTATGTTCTTTGACAAAGGTGTAGATATTTCACAGTATCTTCCCTACAGCAGAATTTATATAGTTGAAGCTGCTCTATTCTATATTCCGCTTGCCATGATATTCATTTACAGAAATGCCATGCAGGGCTGTGGCTTCGGAAAAACTGCTCTCATGCTTGGAGTTATGGAGCTTGTTTCAAGACTCATCACTGCATTTGTATCGATGAGACTTTCAAGCTATGCAATCGCCGTAGCCGGAGACGCTTTTTCATGGCTTACTACAGGTGTTTTATCCTACATTTTATATATGATTGTAATGAAAAAGCTTAGAGAAAAATTCCCATCAAAGAAATGAGCAAAAGTCAAGATTTGATTTATATTTCGTTTACCTCTAGAATATATTAATGGGTTACTTTTTATTATTTACAACATTTTAAGGAGGTATTGGTATGTCACGTTTTACACTGCCCAGAGATATCTATCATGGAAAAGGCGCACTTGAAGCGCTGAAGACTTTTGAGGGCAAAAAAGCTATGGTCTGCACCGGTGGCGGATCCATGAAAAGAGGGGGATTTCTCCAGAAGGTTGAAGACTATTTAAAGGAAGCAGGAATGGAAGTTGAGCTCTTTGAAGGAATTGAGCCTGATCCTTCCGTTGAAACAGTTATGAAGGGTGCCGAAGCCATGCAGAAGTTCCAGCCTGACTGGATCGTTGCTATCGGTGGCGGTTCTCCTATTGATGCTGCAAAAGCTATGTGGATCAAGTATGAATATCCTGATACCACATTTGAAGATATGTGCAAGGTATTCGGTCTTCCGAAGCTTCGCACAAAAGCTAAGTTCTGCGCTATTTCCTCAACATCAGGAACAGCTACAGAGGTTACTGCATTCTCAATCATCACTGATTATCAGAAGGGAATCAAATTCCCCATCGCTGACTTTGAGATTACCCCCGATGTTGCTATCGTAGATCCTGAGCTTGCA
>JAEEGL011704754.1_pt1 | contig 14971 bp, 18 predicted proteins | sample 9134231 | NCBI WGS metagenome assembly JAEEGL01 (sample SAMN16246548, study PRJNA631951) | gut metagenome | biome: gut microbiome; feature: rumen; material: fiber-attached | host: Bos | place: Iran: Karaj | collected 2018-10
ATCCATGTGACCTCTGAAGGACCCGGCGAGGCCAACGGCATCAGCTGGGGCAGAATTGACGACGATATCGTCGAGATCCCGTATACCGAATCCTGGGAGATCGGGGACGCGTTCCACGGCACTCTCGAGGCTACTGCAGAATCCGGCAAGGCTTTCCTCGGATGGTACGTGAACGACGTACTGGTTTGCGAATCTTCCACCTACTATTTCAATTTCGATAAAGAGGACGTCGATTTCACGGAGATCACGTTCGAGGCCCGTTTCGGCGAAAAGGTCTCTCTGGTCACGCAAAGTTACCTGGAACAGAAGGGGATCATCTACGAGATTATCGGCGTGGAACTGCCAGACCTGGAACAGGTCGAGGCGACCGGTTCCGGAAACGATTACAGCCACAAGACGGTGATCGAGAACGTCTCGGAAGATCAGTTCTATTATCTCGGCGAAACCGTGGAAGAAATGCTGGAAGAGGATACGACAGTAGAATGGAACTGCCCGGGCATCAATTACAATCTGCCTGAAAAATTCTACAAATTTTATACGGACGACGGTGACTATATCCGGTTCACATGGCATACCGAGATCCACCTCCTGACTATCGAGGTGTCTATCCACGAGATCGTTCCCAAGACTTACGCGCAGGCTCTTCAGTATTTTAAGGAGATCCAGGAAATTGAACTGACTCCTTTGCCCGGGGCTTCGCTGGATACCAGTGCCAATAACTTTTTCCTCACGGACGGAACGCGTGTCAGGTTCAAGTTCTTCGTTACTGAGCCGAGTCAGGCGCTGGTTTTGGAGATCCTGAGTTCCATGAAACGGAACCCGACAGACAGGGAGGATAATAAGAGCATTACACCGGGTGAAAAATACCTGGCGGACATTTCTTACCGAATTCCCAACACAAACAAGTTCAAATTCTATTCGGTTGTTTGGTGGTTCGAAGACAATAGCATCGAAATCATCGTCGGTGTTTCGGGCTTCTGATATGAGCCGGCTCACGAAAGCATTGTGTTTTGCGAAACCGGCATCTAACTCGTGATTTTTTGGTGCGCTGATAAGAGAGGAGTCTTTTGACATGAAGAAATTTGCAATTATCACGATCGTCCTGGGTCTCGTAGCCTTCCTGACCGTCTGCATGGTCAACTCGGTTAAAGCGCTCGACAAAGCCCTTTTGGAGAAATCAGAAAGAAAAAACAGTTGAGACGTTTTTCGCTAATTTTACTTGACTATATTCCAATCATAAAGTACAATATCAAGAAAGCGATTGTCCCTTTTCGGGTTTTCGGAAAAGGACAGACAGTGAAGGGAAAGGAGGTGCCGCGGTGAGCTTCAAGGATTTTTTGCTTCAAAACTACGTGATGCTGTATGAGCTATTCGGGCTTCTGCTCCTTCTCGGCATCAGCGCTAACATTTCCCTTACAAAGCGTCGCAACACCCGCGTCGTCATTGCCCTCCTGTTCCTCGAAACTGTCGTTTACTGGGTCGAGATGTGGACGCAGACGTTCGAAACGCTCAGCATAGCCAGACCGCTGCTCACGGCTGCGAAGTATTCGCTCTATCCCTTGATTTTGTACGTTCTGATGCAGATCGTTTCAGAGGGTGCGGTATCCAAACGCATGAATCTGATTCTCCTGATTCCGGAGATCATCAGTGTCCCGATCTTCTTCACGTCTCAGTGGACTCATATTGTCGTCTGGTATTCAGAGGGGAACGCCTGGCAGGTAGGACCATTACGTTACTGGCCTTACATTCTTTTCGCCCTGTACGTGGTCATCTTTGTGGTCCGGAACTTCATCTTTTTCAGAAAATATACGCCTCTGACCAGATTGGCATTTTTGTTCATTGTTGGCGGGTCGGTGATCGGAGTTCTTCTGTATATGATCTTCGAAATTTCGGATGATTTCGGAGCCGTGTTCACTTCTGCCATCCTTTTGTACTACGTGTGCGTCTATATACAAATGGCCAAGATCGATCCCATGACCATGCTTTTAAACCGTCAGAGTTTCTATCAGGACATAACGAATCGGGCCGGAAGGGTCTCGGGCGTGATGTCCATCGACATGAACGAACTGAAATATATCAACGACACGTACGGACATGAAGCAGGGGACAAGGCCCTCACGACTGTTTCCCGCGTATTCTGGGAGAATTGCGGCCCGAACGGAATCGTCTACCGTGTGGGCGGTGATGAATTCATCGTGCTTTATTTCGGTACGAATAATGAGGAGCCTTTGAACGCGATCCGGACAATGCGTGCAAAGCTGACCGAAACACCTTATGTCTGTGCGTTTGGCTATTCACCCAAGTTCCAATTGTCCAGTGTCGAGGACGCGATGCGTGAAGCAGACCGTCTGATGTACGCAGATAAAGCTGCCATCAAGAGGGAAATGCAAGAGCGTGGAGAAACGGTCCATTACCGGACTTGAACTGTAACAATGCAAAAAGGCTTTCTTGCGGATTTTGGTCCGAATTTGAAAGCCTTTTTTGATACAAACAGGGTCATCACTATGGCAAAAACGAATCATTTATATTTTTAGGCACTTGGCAAAATATTAACCACTTTTTTAACCACATTTTCTTGTTTTATTAACCACATTTTTTCTTCTTATAGGCAAAGTTTAAGTTTCTAATATGATTTCATATAGGCATGTCTTACACGCTTTGTATATTTCGCGATGTTAAATATTTATGATTTAAATAATAGAAAAAATCTTTTTTAAGCAAAAATAAAACCAACCAAATATATTGAAATAAAACCAACTGTATGATATAATATGGTTGGTAATAAAGTGGAGGTTTGAGTTATGATTGATCTTATAAGACTTTTAGATGAATTAACTTCTTATGAATTTGAAAAAGAATGGTTTGAGCTTAAATTAAACATGAAATCATCTCATGAAATTGGAGAGTATATATCAGCATTATCTAATAGTGCTGCATCAATTGGTAAGAAACAGGGTTTTTTGATTTGGGGCGTTGATGATGATTGGAATGAGCAAAATCAAAAGCATAGTATTATTGGCACTAGTTTTAATCCTGATTCAAATGCTGAACATAATGAGCCTTTGAAACATTATTTAGAAAGATTATTAAAACCAAGTGTTAATTTAAGTTTTGAAGAAATTAATTATGAAAACAAAAGGATTGTAGTGTTAGTAATAAGTGCCGCTAAAACAATTCCAACCTCTTTTGATGGCAAAAGATATATTCGTGTTGGTTCTAGCAAAGAAGACTTATCAAAATTTCCTGAGCGTGAAGTACAATTGTTTTATGTTTTAAGAGAAGGTATACCTAGTATTACTAATGTCGAATCTAAATATCAAGACTTATCTTTTAATAAACTATTTGGATATTATGGATCTAAAGGAATAGTTTTAAAGCAAGACACTTTTAAAAAGAACTTAGAATTATTAACAGAAAATGGTAAATATAATTTATTAGCGCAATTGCTATCAGATAACTCGCAATTACCTCTAAGGGTTTCAATTTTTGATGGCGTTGATAAAGCATCAAATTTGTTTTCAGTAAGAGAATTTGGATATAACTGTTTGTTGTATTCACTTGATGAATTATTAAGATATGGAGATGTTTTAAATATTATTCAAGCCGATGAAAGAAATAGAATAGTTGAAAGAAAAGATGTTCCTTTATTTGACAGTAAAGCCTTTAATGAAGCTATTATTAATTCGATTTTACATAACAAATGGGTAGATGGGAATGAACCTATGATATCTGTGTTTTCAAATAGAATAGAAATACTTTCGAGGGGATCTTTAGCTCCTACACAAACACTAGATGGTTTTTTAAGAGGAGAGTCGGTGCCAGTCAATGAGAAATTATCTGAAATATTTTTACAACTTCATATTAGTGAAAAGTCTGGAAGAGGGGTTCCAACTATAATTTCAACATATGGTAAAGATTCCATTAAGATAAATGAAAATAGTATTGTTGTAACAATTCCACTCAATTGGATTAATGTGGTTGGTAATAAAGTTGGTAATAAGGTTGGCAATAAAGTTTCGAAGGAAATTAAAAAAGTAGGTTTGACAGAAAATAGAAAGAAAATAATAAGCGAAATTAGAAACAATCCTAACATCACAAAAGAACAATTATCGATGATTATAGGAATTAGCACAACAGCTATTGATAAGAATTTAGAATACTTAAAAGTACATAATTTTACTGAAAGAGTAGGTTCTAAGAAAACAGGATACTGGAAGGTTATAGAGTGAACTACTCATCTAAAGTCACGAGTAGTTCACCGTGCATTTCGAATTTCTAAAGATAAATATTATCATGCATTTATCTTGCATTTATTATGCAAAAATGATATATGAACGAACTTATACCCGCGACTTCGGCCGCGGGCCTTTTTTTACCCAAAAGAGTGACAAAATTGTGATTCTATCACTCAAGACAGACAGAATCGTTACTCTTTATCGAAAGATTAAAAATACCACTTGACGAACCCAAATCCTTCGAGTATACTATTCCGTGTAAGCGAAACATAAGTTTCAATCGGAGGAAAACATGAGAACGAAAGACATAGGAACGATCCAAGAAATAGAGAAGTTCGTCTGCGACTTCGCAGATCAGAACGGATATTCGCCGTCGCTGCAGGAGATCGCGGACAGCGTCGGCATCTCCAAAGCCACCGCATCCAGGTACGTCAACCAGATGTGCGAAGACGGCATTTTCGACACATCCGGCCGGAGATGTCTCACCTCATCGAAAACAAAGGTCCAGACCGTCCGCGTCCCGATCCTCGGCAGCATAGCCTGCGGCATTCCGAAATATGCGGAAGAGAATATCGAGGAATACGTCAAACTGCCCACGTCTCTTTTCGGCAGGGGAGAATTCTTCATTCTCCGTGCCTGGGGCGATTCCATGATCGGTGCCGGTATCGAAGACGGAGATCTGGTTCTGATCCGCAAACAGAATACGGCGGATCCCGGTCAGATCGTCGTGGCGCTTATCGACGAAGAGGAAGCCACCCTGAAAAGATTCTTCCCGGAACTGCAGCAGCACAGGATCCGTCTGCATCCGGAAAATCCGAACCTGGAAGATATCATCGTCGAGAACTGCGAGATCCAGGGCGTGGCCGTCAAGGTATTCAAGGACTTAACTTGAGAGGCAGGTGAATATCAATGATGCCTAGAAACGAAAGAGCCAAGCAATTCATGCCTTTCGACGGTGTGAAAGGTCTCCGGGAAGCGTTGGCCGAAGTGGAGCGCCGTCATGACGCCCAGCCCAAACGGGAGCTTTCCGAAGAAGCTGCGCAATATCTGGATCGGATGCTCCGGTCGATCTCGCCGGGTCAGGTGGTCCGGATCACCTACTACGACGGAGCCCAGGAAGCCGAATGCATCGGGCGCGTCGTGTCCGTGGATCCCATCATGGGTTATCTCAAGATCGGCGTCCGGAGATATCCTTTCGAGGATCTCTACAGTATCCGGCCGCTCACGGAATCCGAGATCCCTAGATCCGTCATGGAACAAGGGAAATTCTATCAGAAGAAAACAATATACTAATTACTATCAGATATCAACAGGTAATATGTTTTTAAGTAGAAGGATTAAAAAATGACAGCTAATCAAGGAACGCTCTGTCCCGTCAAGGAGGCAAAGCCGGTTCGGTTCTCCGGGAAGAAGGACCCGAATCCGCTCATCACGCTGAAAGCGACCTGCCAGGAATACCAGGCGCTGCTCAAGCTCAGGCGGATCAGCCGGACTCAGGATCATGCCGAAGTCCATTTCAAAGGAGACGGAACGATCAACGTCTACAAGGTAAATAAAACCTTAGAAAAAACATAATTGAAGAAATATGCAGCTGTGGTGAGTCACGGTTTGCGGCCATGAGGGGCCTTTGGAAGAACAAACTTCCAGGGGTCTCTCTATTTTTTTGCAAAAAAGCAGAAAGGAATTACATCATGACAGTCAAATATTTAACGGATAAAGGCTATATCGATATCGAAGTGGCAAACGAAGAAGAAGCCAAAGCAGTGGATGAAGCGAACCGGATGGAGATCGCGGAGAGAAACAGGCGCAAATATATTTACAAACAGGAATACTCTCTCAACGATCTGATTGAAAAGGGTGCAGACTTCTCCTGTGAAAGAGAAGAGGAGGAAGAGGCAAAAGCGGAAATCATCAGAGAGATGATCTCGGAATTGCCGCCTATGCGGAAGCAGATCATCGAGCTCTGTTTTTTGGAAAACAAGACCTTCCAGGAAGTCGGAAAAGAACTAGGGATCCATCGGGTCACAGTCAGCAAGGAAGTGACAAGGGCTCGAGAACAACTTTTCCAGAAATTGGTAAAAAACGGCCTTTTGGAGACGAATTTTTAAAATTTTTTCAATTTCTGCAACAAAAGTTTCATTTTTGGCCAAAAAACAGTGACATTTGGGCCTCCAGATTCACCTTTATAAGTGGAGGGTGTTGTAAAGCCGGTTCTTCAGCGCCCATGGAAATCGAGACAAAGGCTGACCCCTGAGCGTCCAAAAATTAGATGAATGAAGAGGTCTGAACATTTCCGAAATACTCTCCGGCAGAAAGGAGTCATATGCCCAATCACGTCAAAAACTGGATCACAGCGGACTGCACTGTAGAGCAGTTCGAAAAACTACTGGAAGAAGTCGGCTACCGGGACCCTGAGGGTAAGTTGAGGATCGGAACGCTGGATTTCGAAAAGATCATTCCCATGCCCGAAGAGATCTTCCGCGGCAATCTGGATCTATCTTCCCGGGAGAAATACGGCGAGATGAACTGGTACGACTGGAGCGTCAAGAACTGGGGAACCAAATGGAATTCCTACGACGGACAGCAGGAAAACGAGCTCACCATCAGCTTCAGCACGGCCTGGAACGCGCCCTATCCCGTCATCCGGGAACTGTCGAGAAAATATCCGGACTACGTCTTCACCCACGCCTATGCGGACGAAGACCTCGGATACAACTTCGGCAAAGATAAGTACCAGAACGGAGAAGTCATCGATCGGGAGATCTTCCGCAACGAGAAAGAGGAAATGGATTTCGTCATGGAAGTCTGGGGGCTGGAACCCAGGGATTGCGACCTCGCACTCAATCTTTCCATGGACGGTTACGTCTATGTGGAAGGCGAGGACTATCCCGCGGTTTTGGTCAACGGCCAAATGGGACTCTTGTTGCCCAAAATGCCCGAAGCGAAAGATTTTCCCGTTGAATTGCAGGCCACGCGCTGGGACCCCGACACGTTTTCACTGGACGGCGAGAAGAAACAGGACCAAGATCTCACGATCGTGACCCGGTATCTTCCCAAAAAGCCCTGTCAAGTCTTCAAAATGGGAGAATCCGCGACCTACGGAGATCTTCTGTCCGGGATCAAGCCCGAAGAGATCCTCTCCCGGGATGAGCTCGAACAGATCCAAAAGCGCGGGCAGAGTCTGGAACTGTGAAGATCAAGATCTATCAGATGAAGATCGGCACGGATACGGACAATGCAGTCTTCCGGGGCGCGTCCGAACTGATCGTAGACGGTCACGTAGACGAGACGCAATATAAGTGCGTCTTCAAAGGCTACATGCCGGCCTCCGGTCTGGACGACGTCTACGCCCGGCTGAACGAAGATCTCATCCCGCCCACCTATCAGGGACGGTCCATGTCCGTCTCAGACGTCCTGATCGTAGAAGCAGACGACCTGCCCGAATACTACGGTCTCATCCGGATCGATTGGCCCGGAGAGCGCGGGACTGAAACGCACGGTTTTACGGATCAGGAAAAGATGGACGACATGAAGCGCCTTCTGGACAGCGCAGGGATTTCCTACAAAGCGGACTACGTCCAGGACAAGCACATGAAATCCGTCCGGCCCGGCGCCTATTTCTGCGACAGCATCGGCTGGAAGGAACTGGATTTCCGCGAAAACCTTGCCGAAGAGATGGACGGCATCCGGGTCATCCGGATCGAGCCCGGTCATCCCGCCTACGAGACATGCGTGAAGCCGGACCTGCGGTCTTTGCAGAACGCGGTCTCGGATCACGGCGAGCCTTCGCTCATCGAGATCTCCTGGCCTTTGTCCGAACCCAAAGGGGTTCTGGTCATCGGGAACGAGGAAGCCAAACTCATCGGGATGGAGGGGAACCGCTACATCGGTCACGAACTGTATGCAGGCCCCATCCTCTTCGCCCGGGAGACAGCCAAAGGAGATCTCAAAGGACTTCACGAAAAAGACGTACGCAGTCTGATGCAAGTCTTTTCGGACGCCCCCCAGATCACTCAGGAACAGGTCCGGAGAAGCATCGGCTTCGGCTTTGCGGACCTGTCCTAGAAAGGAGAAGAAATGCCCAAAAACAGCAAGAGCGAGTCTCCGTACCGCATCACGGTAGACAAGCTGTATACGGACGCAGGCAGTCTCAAAGCCGGCGTCAGCATGCAGTTCGGAGATTTCGTCGTCCACGGCATCAAAGTCTATGAGTCCCGTCAGGGACTGTTCGTGGGTATGCCGACAAAGACCCACATCAATTCGCTGGGCGAAGCGAGCTATTCGGACGTATTCCATCCGGTCACCGCGCTCGCCCGCCACCAGATGGTAGAAGACGTCCTCTCTGCCTACCGTCTCAAACTCGAACAGGAAATGGGAGAAGAGGAAGAAGAACTTCCGTTCCGGGACAGAAAACCCGAACTGGCCATGAGCCTCTGAAAAACTAAAAACCAAAAACAAAAAATCTAAAAAAACAAATCAAAAAGGAGATTTAAAAACATGTTCACAATCGCAAAAAGAATCAAAGTCAAAGCCGTCAACGCAGCCCGCAAGGTTTCCGCAAAATTCAAGGCCTGCAAGTATGCCATCCAGGACAACGCAGGCGAGACCTACGTCGACACCGGCGTCAAGATCATCATCGCCGTCGTCGTCGGCGGCGTCGTGCTGGCAGGGCTTTACGCGCTGTTCAACACCACGATCCTTGAAAATCTGCGCACCAAGATCACTTCCATGTTCAACTACACCGAGTGAGAAAGGAGCGGAGCCCCGGCTATCCGGGGCTCCCACCCCAAATGATGATGCTTTTACAAAGACTTTGCTGTGTCGCTCTGGGCGCCGGTCTCAATACGGCCGTCTCCGTCATAGCGGGCAGGATCAACCAAAGCCGGGGACGGGACAAACGGCCCATCCGGATCCATCTCCTCATGTGTGCGATCGGGGGACTGTGCGCGGGCCTGTTTTCCTTGAGTGCCCATACTGTTTCCATCCTGTTTCTGTCCCAGATCCTTTGCGAAGCTTCGCTGCGCGATCAAAAAGAGCACCGCATGGAAGACGCCTTCTGGATCTGCACGCTGGCCCTGTCGCTGGCAAGACTTCCGGAAGCCGGCGCCATGAGTTTTCTTTTCGGCGGCGCAGCCGCATTCGTCCCCTTGATGCTGGTCCGTCTGATCGGCAAAAAGAACGGCATCGGAGGGGCCGATATCAAGATGGCGGGAGCCCTGGGCACTTTCGCGCCTCCGTTGTGGTCTTCCTGCGGCTTGATCCTATCCTGCGGTCTCGCGCTCATCGTGCAAAAGATCCGGAAAAAGAAAGGGACGGAGGGGGCGGACTGTTTTGCCATGATCCCGTATCTTTCGATCGGCATGGGGACGGTTTGTCTGCTGCTCCCGTACCTGAAAGCTTAGAACTGAAAACAAAATCTATACCTCATAAAAAAACATTTTCAAAGGAGAAACAATGAAAAAAGAATTAGACGGAACACAAATGACCATTTTCGACGACGGGCTCATCGAAGACGTCCCGGTCGAAGAAAACACTGAACCTGAATCCGAAGAACCGGTCCCGAAAGAAACGGATGAACCGGTTGAAGAAGAAAAACCAACAAAAGAACATAAAAAGGGCATCCGAATCCCGAAAAACTTATTCCGGAACAAGAGAGGCTTGCTCACGGGCATCTGTTTGCTGCTCGCCGCGGCGATCTGCTTCGTGGCCGTGCCCATCTGGGCGTCCGGCAATGAAAAACAGATCTCCGTGGTACGTGTCCGCACGTACGTCGCGTCCGGAACTGAGATCCGGGCAGATCATATCGAGACGGTCCGGCTGAGTGCCGGTTCAGTGCCGAGCCAGGCGATCCGGAAAGACACGGACGTCGTGGGCAAGATCGCGCAGACTTCGCTCTATCCCGGAGACTATATCCAAAGCGCCAAGATCTCAGACGGCCATGCCGGTGAAGACATGAGTTCTTTGCAGGTCCGGCAGGGAAAGATCGCGATCTCCGTATCCTTGACCGGATCTTCTTCCGCACTGGCGTCCAAGCTCCGCAGAGGAGACGTCGTCTCCGTATTCTGCTATGACGCGGACGAGACGATCGCCTTCATTCCGGCAGAACTCCGGGCCGTCCGGGTGATCTCCTTGACGAACTCTCAGGGCAAAGAGATCACGGACGCAGAGCCCGGGAATCCTTCGGCGATCACACTTTTGCTCAACGAGATCCAGGGCGAGAGACTTTTCGAGCTCGAGAAGAGCTGCGAGATCCGGTTCGCGTTGATCTGTGAGTCATCGGACACGGCAAGAGCTGCTGCCTTGCTCCAGTCCCAGCAAAACTATTTCGAGGATAACAGATGAAAGATAACCAAGACTTTACCGGTCAGACCGTGACCGTCTGTATCTCGGGCGCACCGGGTTCCGGCAAGACGACCTGGGCAAGAGGATTGGCCCTGGCGCTCGAAGACGCGGGTGCCGGACGCATTTTGCTTTTGCATACCGATCCCTGCGCGCCGCCGCTCTCCCAGCTGGACGCGGAAGACCGCCATGCGGGCAAGAGCCTTTCAAATATTTTAAACGAAACGACTTTTACGCGCTCGTCCATTTTGCGCCAGGTCCGCACGGTGAAAAAACATAATAATCTGGGCTTTCTGGGCTTTACCGAAAAGGACAGGGTGTCTCAAATGCCTTTGTACGGCGTCTCGTCCTGCCGTATGCTGCTCAGGTCCATCCGTGAGCTTTGCGACTATCTCATCGTGGACGTGAGCCCGGATCTGTCCAAAGATCCTTTGTCCGCCACGGCGCTGGAAGACTGCAACGTGCACGTGAGGCTCCTATCGCCCAGTCCCAAGTCTTTTGCCTACCGGGACATGTACAAAGGCGTCTCTTTCGGAGACCGGATCATCCCGTATCTGTCCTGCACGAGATGTTGTGAACAGGATATCTCCGTGCCCGTTCAGAAAGAACTCGAAAGGCTCGGCGAGCATATGGACATTTTGCCCTATCTCGAGGACGTGACCAGGGCCGAATTTCTCTCCGGAGACGTGGACGCTTTGTGGCAGATCCGCGAATTCAGGAGCGTGTGCAAAGACCTATGTGAACGCGTGACGGAGGGCTGATCTTGGATACCGATCGTTTTTATTTGCTCAGCGACCAAGTCCGTTCCCGCATGCTCAAAGATACCGGAAACCTTTTAAAGGATTCCGGGGCCGAGACGTCTTCCGAGATGATCCGGGACCGGATCCGCATGATCTTACGGGACCTCGGGCAGTACAGTGAAGACAACGCGGAAAAAGTCTACGACGAACTCGCCGGAGACAGCGTGCTGGCGCCTTATATACGGGACGATACGATCGACGAGATCAATATCAACCGCTGGGACGATATCGTCCTGACTTATAACTCCGGTGCGATCGTCCGGGCCGAGGAAACGTTCAGGAGTCCTTCCCACGCGTTGGATATCTGCCGGCGCATGCTGCGCCATGCGGGCAGGGTCCTCGACAACGCCATGCCGGTCTGTCAGGGACACCTGCAGGGGCACATGAGACTCACGGTGATCAAGGAACCGGTCATAGACCCGTCCTGGGGCGTGTCCGCATCGCTTCGCCGTCTCAGACCCAGTACCTTGGGCCGGGACGAATTGATACACTCAGGCATGCTGACGAATGAGATGATGGACTTTCTGGAGTCCGCCATCCGGTACGGGCTCTCGCTCGTGATAGCCGGAAGGACTTCATCCGGCAAGACCACATTACTCAATTGCCTGGGCTCGTCTTTTCCGGACGACAAAAGGATCTATACGATCGAATCCGGCGCAAGGGAGCTCGAACTTTCCCGTTATGACTCGACCGGCCGCGTGTGCAATAACGTCGTGCATACGCTGTCCCGTCCTTCGGACAATCCGTCTCTGGACGTCTCCCAGGAGATGCTGGTCACGACGGCCTTACGGTTCGATCCGGACCTCATCATCATCGGCGAGATCCGGGACGCGGAAGCGCACGGCAGCGTGGAAGCGTCTCTCACCGGTCACACGGTATTGACCACCGTCCATTCCGGCCCGGGCGAAGCCGCCCACACAAGGATGTCTCTTTTGTGTCAGCGGCGGTTCAATCTGGGCATGGACGTCTCCATGCACCAGACCAGGCAGGCCTTTCCCATCGTCTGCTTCATGCACCGCGGCGAGGACGGCGTCCGCCGTGTCACGGACATCACCGAATGCACCCTGGACCCGTCCGGAAAGGCCGAATACACAACGCTATACGTCTATGACCCCGACAGGGGATTTTTAAAAAAGAATGACATCAGTCAGGGGCATCTTCATTGGATGCACCTGTGCGGATACAGGGAAGGAGGGACACTATGATCCTTTTATGCTGGATCTCATTTGCCTTATGTGCCGCAGGGATCTTTCTGTCCCTAAGACCTTTTGAAAATAAAGGAATCAAGGAAAAGATCGAGCAGGCCGCCATCGGGCAGGGAGAGACGCTGTCCTATGAAGTAGCTCTGGCCCAAGGCTCCAAAAAGCCGGATAAAGTCCGCGGGATATTGGTAGGACTACGTCAGGGACTTGCCAAATACGGAAAAGATACATACGTGGCCTATATGATCCCGGCCTCTTTGATCCTCGGGTCTCTCGGCGCCGCCGTGCCGGTCTTTCTGAATATCCCGGTCTTCTCGCCGTCCTTCGCTCTATTAGGCGTCCTGATCCCTTATTGGATCCTGGAAGCCGTCTGGGCCCGGATCCGGGCCGAAGGGGACAAGGAACTCGAACGCAGCATGCAGCTGATCTCGGTCTCCTACAAAAGGACCGGTTCGCTCGAGCTCGCGGTCCGGGAAAATATTGACTCTTTCAAGTCTTATATCCGGCTTGCCTATCTCTCTTTTCTTCTGGAAGTGGACAGCGTGGACCCGGATATCGAGATGGCCATCTGGCACCTCCGCGACCGGTTCGACGATCCCATCTTTTCCGAATGGTGCCGGGCACTCGTCGAATGCACGAAAGACCGGACGTTTGTCGAGACTTTGGACGCGATCGTGCTCCGCAAAGGGGAAGCGCGAAGTGTCAACCTGCGCGTCCGGAGCGTGCTCAAAGCCGCCCGGAACGAGTTCCTCATGATGGCCTTGATGATCTTCGGGAACGTGGGACTCTTATATCTTTTGAACAAAGACTGGTTCGAAGCCCTCACCCGGACGTTTTTCGGTCAGGCCGTGCTGTCTGTCTCGCTCGCTTTCGTTTGTATCGGGTGGACATTGGTGCGCAAATGGACCACGCCGGTCTCGTTCCATGAGAGAGATCATCTGTTCGGGGAGGGGAAAACATGAACAAATATCTATTTTTGATACCCATCCTCTGCATCCTGATCGCCGCAGGTCTGTACCTCTCGCTCTCGTCCGTCTGGACGGTAGACCCGAGGGTGTTGAAACGGCTGCGGCGTAAGATCCGGGAAGGCAAAGCCCGGACGGATCCGTTCACCAAAGTCTCTTCAAAGATCTCTTCGAAAGTCCGGTGGCCGGAAAAGATCCTTTCACCGCTTCGTGAAAAGCTTGAAAGAGCCCATATTCCGGAATCCGCCGAACTCTACCTCACCAAGACCTTTTTGGTGTCTTTGTCACTTCTCATCCTTTCTGCCTCCTTGTTTTGGATCTCTTGGATCCTTGTTGTTTTTTTCATATTTATTTCCTTTCTCCATCCGATCCTCCGCCTGACGAAACCCAACAGGATCTTCAGGCAGAGGATCACCGGGATGGAGGAGGACCTCTCCTGGGTCGTCTTTACGGTCCGGAGAAGTTTCGAACACAACACTGACGTGATAGGGGCACTGGAGAAAGCCTTGCAAGGGACTGGACCCGAGATGAGAAATGAACTCTTGATCACGATCGCGGAGATGAAATCCGGACATCCGGAGTCCGCCTTGCTCGCGCTCGAACAAAGGTGCCCGAGCGAACTCATGACGGGACTCGTCCGCGGCCTCTTGTCCGCGCTCGCGGGAGACGATACCAAAGGCTATTTCCTCATGCTCTCGGATAAGATCTCCGAACATGAAAAACTCAAACTTTCCGAGAAGGCTTCCAAAGTGCCCAAGCGGGTGCGCAAGCTTTCCCTCGGTTGCCTGATCCTGTTCCTTCTATCCTACGCGGCCGTGATGACCCAGGTGCTCTCGGGCGCCCTCGGAGGGCTGTTCTCATGAAACAAAGAATCTCTATTTTTAAAGACAGACGGGCCGAGTCCTATGTGGACGTGGCCGTGACGGTACTCATCATCTGCTTTTTATTGGTCTTCATTTGCTCGTTCGTGAGCCTTCTGTCCGCTCAGGACCGAGTGGACGCCATCTGCAAAGGCCTTTGCGAGATGGCCTCGGTGCGAGGCACGACCGATCTGGGCGATTCGCTCGAGGCACTCGTTGGGGAAGGCGGCATGTCCGTGACCGTGGACTTTTCGCTCTCTTCATATTGGGACGACCAAGGCCGCGTGCAATTGGGCGACGCGATCGTGTGCACCGTGCGGGCCGAGATCGTGTTCATAGGGTTCGGAAACTTTACAAGGACGATCGAAGTCTGCGCGACTTCCACGGGCGTTTCGAGGGTCTACTGGAAATGAAAAAAACATATCTGAACATCTGGAAAGACACGAAAGGTTCGGCCTACGTCTATGCCGTTTTGATCATCCTGATCTGTTCCATGCTCTTGTCCTGCCTGTTCCTTTTGTTCTCGGCACGCACCGGGCTGCGTGAGATCCGGCAGGGGATCAAGGAAGA
>JAEEGL012698229.1_pt1 | contig 14971 bp, 10 predicted proteins | sample 9134231 | NCBI WGS metagenome assembly JAEEGL01 (sample SAMN16246548, study PRJNA631951) | gut metagenome | biome: gut microbiome; feature: rumen; material: fiber-attached | host: Bos | place: Iran: Karaj | collected 2018-10
AAGACCTTCAAAGCCCTGCCCGTAGAACTCGGCGTCTCCAACGGCACGCTGACCGAGATCACTGGTGGCGTCAAAGCCGGCACGGAGGTGCTCGAGGAAATGGTGTTCGAGGAGCTGCCCACGATGGACGCTTCTCAGCAGAAGAGCAATCCCTTCATGCCGGGACCGCGCAACAGAAACAACCAGCAGCGCCAAGGCGGTGCCAACGCCACACAAAAGAAATAACTGACCCACCAGCAAGTAGTGTGCTCGGCGGTTTCCCCGCCGAAAAAAAGAAGATTTATGGCACAAGAAAAGAAAGTCGTCATCAAACTCGACAACGTGCGACGCCATTTCCAGGTCGGCAACGAGACGGTGAAGGCGCTGCGCGGCGTGAGTTTTGAGATCCACGAGGGCGAGTTCGTCACTATCATGGGCACCTCGGGCTCCGGCAAATCGACGCTGCTGAACCAGCTCGGCTGTCTGGACACCCCCACGAGCGGTGAGTACTACCTCGATGGCATCAGCGTGCGAACGATGCGCCGCAGCCAACGAGCCCGACTGCGCAACCGCAAGATCGGCTTCGTGTTCCAGAACTACAACCTGCTGCCCAAGACCACAGCCGTCGAGAACGTAGAGCTGCCGCTGATGTACAATAAGGAATACTCCGCCAAGCAACGCCGCGAGGCAGCCGTTGAAGCGCTGAAAGCCGTAGGCTTGGGCGACCGTCTGGAGCACAAGAGCAATCAGATGTCCGGCGGCCAGATGCAACGCGTCGCCATTGCCCGTGCCCTGGTCAACAACCCCGCCGTGATCCTCGCCGACGAAGCGACGGGTAACCTCGACACGCGAACCAGCTACGAGGTGCTCGTGCTCTTCCAGAAGCTGCACGCCGAAGGACGCACCATCATCTTTGTCACCCACAACCCCGATATCGCCAAGTACTCGAGCCGCAACATCATCCTGCGCGACGGCAAGATACGCGAAGACACCTATAACCCCAATATCCTCAGCGCCGCAGAAGCATTAGCAGCTCTGCCGGTACAAGAAGATTAAAGACCTTATGAGTTTCACCAACTTACTCAAAGTAGCTCTCAGAGCTATCCTCAGCAATAAAGGACGTTCGTTCCTCTCCATGCTCGGCATCATCATCGGTGTCGGCGCCGTCATCGTCATGATGGCCATCGGTCAGGGCTCCAAGCAGAGCATCCGCGAGGAGATACAGAAGAACGGCACGAATATGCTCACCATACGCCCCGGCGCTGACATGCGAGGCGGCGTACGTCTCGACCCCTCGGCCATGCAGACGTTGAAACAGATTGATTACGAGACCATTCTCGCCGAAGCTAAGTACGTCAACAAGGTGTCGCCCGAGGTGAGCACCAGCGGCCAGGCCGTGTTCGGCTCCAACAACACCACCTCGACCTGCTACGGCGAATCGCCCGACTATCTGGGCATCCGTCTGTGGGAAATCGAGGAAGGCATCTTCTTCACCGAGGAGGACGTCAAGAAGAGCGCCAAGGTGTGCGTCGTCGGGCAGACTGTCGTCAAGGAACTCTTCCCCAACGGCCAGGATCCCGTAGGCAAGACGATTCGCTTCAAGAGCATACCCCTGCGCATCATCGGCGTGTTCAAGGGCAAGGGCTACAACAACTGGGGCATGGACCAGGACAACGTCATCGTGTCGCCCTATACCACGGTGATGAAGCGCCTGGCGGCACAGACCCACTACAACAGTATCCTCTGCTCTGCCGTGACGGAAGAACTCAGCGACCAGGCCATCGAAGACCTCACGCAGATCCTCCGTCGCACCCATAAGCTGAAGGACAGCGACGTGGACAACTTCACCATCCGCTCGCAGCAGGAATGGATGGAAACGATGTCCTCGACGATGGACACCATCACCATCATCCTCGTCGTGGCAGCGGCCTTCTCGTTGCTCGTCGCCGGCATCGGCATCATGAACATCATGCTCGTGAGCGTCACCGAGCGCACCAAGGAAATAGGTCTGCGCATGAGCGTCGGCGCCCGAGGCCTCGACATCAGCAACCAGTTCCTCATCGAAGCGGTGCTCATCAGCCTCACGGGCGGCGTCCTCGGCGTGCTCTTCGGCGCCCTGCTCACATGGGGCTGCAACGCCATCATCGGCTACCCGGCCATCATCCCTGCCTGGAGCGTCATCGTCAGCTTCGCGGTCTGCGTAGCCATCGGCGTCGGCTTCGGCTACTTCCCTGCTCAGAAAGCCGCCCGTCTCGATCCTATCGAGGCCATTAGGTATGAGTAAGAAGGAGTTGACAAGTTATTAATCAACATATCATACAAATGAAAAAGATTCTATTAATGATTATGATGGCCGTGCCCCTGGTGGCAATGGCGCAGAAAGACGACTCAAAGTATTTGGCAGGTGCTGTGCCTGAGCACAATGGCATCGTCACCTTCACCCAGACCTTCAGCGTCGCCGATAAGACGCAGGCTCAGATCTACCCCGTCATGCAGGCCTATGTCAAAAGTCTCGTCGAAGCCGGTCGTCAGGACCTGCGCACTCGCGTCCTCTCGGACGAGAACAACACCATCGTTGCCAACGTCGAGGAGATCATGACCTTCAAGAAACGTTTCCTCAACTGGGACCACACCTTCTTCCGCTATCTCATCAGCGCCGAATGCACACCCGATGCCAAGGTCAAGATGATCATCACCAAGATCAGCTATCTCTATGGCTTTGACCAGGAAGGCAAAGGCGGCGAGACCTTCAAGGCCGAGGAGTGGATTTCTGACAAGGAAGCCCTGAACAAGGCTAAGACCAAGTTGCAGCCCCGCAGCGGCAAGTTCCGCCGCAAAACCGTGGACCGCGTCGAAGAGATCTTTGCCAAAGCACGTGAAGCCTTTGACGAGCCCCAGCAGCCTGCGCAACCCGTAGTCACGAAGAAAGCTACGGTCGTGGAATAGTATTCCGGCGCCGGAACAGGTAACAGCCGAGGAAGGTCAGGAAGCCGTTAAGAAGGAGCAGCTCGTAGCTGAAATGGTAGCCCCAGAGCGTTGCGCTGAGCAACGACAGGAGATAGCATGCAACGGGAGCGGCCACACACACGACCGGCACGGCGCGGCCGGAAGGCTTGAAGCGCTCGGGCATAAACAGGCCGAAGGCAAACAGGCCGAGCAACGGCCCGTAGGTGAACGATGCGATGGTGTAAACGGCATCGATGACGCTAGTGCTGTTCACGGCATGGAAAGCCAGGATCACAGCCAGCACGACGAAACACATGGTGATGTGCACGCGGCGGCGCAGACGTTCATCGTCCTGACGATTGAAGAAATCCACACAGACGCTCGTGGTCAACGCCGTCAGCGCACTGTCGGCACTCGACAAAGCTGCCGCCACGATGCCCAAGGTGAAGAAGGCCAAAGCGCCCTGACCCAGGTAGCCATCGGCACAAAGCATCGGCATCAACTCGTCGCCGCCCGATGCCGGAAGCGCTATGCCATGGTGGGCGGCAAACATATACATCAGCACGCCGAGGCTGAGGAACAGCAGGTTGACGGGCACATACAGCAGACCGTTGACCATCATGTTCTTCTGGGATTCATGGAGCGTGCGGCAGGTTAGATTCTTCTGCATCATATCCTGGTCGAGACCTGTCATGACGACAACGATGAAGGCACCGCTGAGAAACTGCTTCCAGAAATACTGACGGCTGGACCAATCTTCAAACTCGAAGATACGGCTCATGCTGCTCGCACGAATCTGACCGATGGCCGAGGTGATGCTCAACCCTTCCGTACGCAACAGCGCTGAGATGATGAGCAGCAAAGCCACCAGCAGGACGATCGTCTGCAGGCAGTCGGTCCACACGATGGTGCCAATGCCCCCTCGATGGGTATATAACCAAATGAGGAGCAGGATGACAAGCGCCGTCAGCCAGAACGGACAACCGACGGCATCAAAAACGATGCGCTGAAGGATGAGGCAGACCAGGTACAGCCTGACGGCTGCCCCCAACAGCTTCGACAACAGGAAAAAAGAGGCACCCGTGCGATAGGCGGTCATGCCGAAACGGTTGTTCAGATAAGTGTAGATTGATGTCACACCCATGCGGTAATAGACAGGCAACAGCACGAAAGCCACCATCGCATAACCCGGAATGAAGCCCAAGCACATCTGCATATACGTCATGTCCGAGGTGTGAACCATTCCGGGCACGCTGACGAAGGTGACACCGCTCAACGATGCTCCCAACATGCCGAAGGCGACAGCCCACCACGGTGAGCGTCGCCTTCCGCTATAAAAGTTATCGTTGGTCGTCTGACGTCCCGTCAGCCGCGACACGCCGGCCAAGAGCAGGAAATAGACAACGATGAGTACGATGGTGAGCGTCATCGCATCACTCTAAGACCGACAGACCGGCCGTGTCGTCGTCGTCATCCTTAACGTCAGCCTCGGGAGCATAGCTAGAGTAGAACGTCTCGTCGTCCTCCGTGGGCTGAACATCGTCCTCGTCCTCCTCATCCTCGTCGTCGCGGTCGTCGAGTTCGTCGTCGTCGTCATCGTCGCGCACGACACGGTTGCCATCCTCGTCATATTCGTTCTCAAAGAGCAGTCGCAGCTTCGTGGCAGGCGCTTTCTTCTTAGCGAAGATGGCTTCGACCCACGTGCCCTTTTCCACTTCGAGCACTTCGAATCCGTCGTTCACCTTCTTCTCCAGGGAACCGCCGGGCATGTGGAGCCTCGAAGCCGGGAGTGTTGTCGTCGTCACCTCAAAACCGCTCTCGATGATGTCTTTAACCGACAGCGGTATGCTGTCCCATCCACCGCCGAAATTTCGGCTAATCAGTTCCAACAGCGTCGCCGCCGTGATATGCTTGATGTTCTCGTAGCTCAAGTCCGTCAGACGCGTGATGTTGCGCTTGCGGATAGCGACGATGCCTTTCTTGATGTCCGAACGTGGGAATGTGGCCCATTCGCCATTCGTATATTTGGCATTCTCGCGTTCGTCGCCGTTGTCGAAGTGCACGACCTCGTAAGCCAGACGAATGATGTTGAGCAATTTCTCCTCACAAGAAGAGAAATTGTCCTCCTTCATTTCATTTTCCCAAAGCGTGACAATCTCATTCTCATCGACATTCCACACATTGTTGGAATTCAAGTCCAAGATAGACTCCAGCGTCTCTTCGTGTTGTTTTGACATATTATATATATAATAGGTGAAAAAAGAGCTTGTTATTTTGCGTGCAAAAGTAGAGAGAATAATTGATATAGCCAAATGATTCAAACATTTTTTTTCAATTACGCCCCGCAAGTGTTGAAGAAAGAAGGTTTGCGATGGCACGCAGGTAATCAACGTGATTCATGCGAGAAGTAACCGTTTCCGCATGATTTCACGTTATTTAAATCGTTTTATTGGGCCGCCGCGAGACTCTCGATGAGGTTTGGAGCAATTGCGGCGATTTGCTGCAAAATAGTTTTCAGTAGCAAATGACGAATGCCATATACTTGATCTGGTCATAACCGCCTTAAGAAGATAAAAACATCCTAACAGCAGAACCTCAACGGGACCTCTGTGTGAGAGAAGCAAGAAACCCGCTGAATGTCAGCGGGTTCCTTTGTTGGATCGTGGAGCATGCGAGACTCGAACTCGCCACCTCTTGACTGCCAGTCAAACGCTCTAGCCAGATGAGCTAATGCCCCATTTGCCTCAAAAGCGCTGCAAAGATAGGTATTATTTGCGACATGGCAAATTTTTTTTCGATTTTTTTCTTCTAAGTCGAGAAAATCGTGTATCTTTGTGCTCAAATAAGCCGATAATGGCTCCAACGTCTGATTAAATTGATCATAAATCCAAATAGAATATGAGCTTGATTAAATGTCCTGAATGTGGTCACGAGGTGTCTTCCAAAGCGGAGATGTGTCCACATTGTGGTGTGAAAATTGCAGGTAACGTCAAGAGATGCCCCATCTGCCAACGAACCGTGTTGATGGAAGCAACACAATGTCCACATTGTCAGACGCATTTTGAGAGGCCCGCCGAGATCCTTCTTGAGCCTGGTGCCGAACCGTCTGACACCGCGACGACGATCGTCACCCCGACGAACGCTGTTACGAGCAACGATTCCCAGCCCCCGACACTCGCAGAAGAGAGTCAGGAGCCTTACTGCACAGTTCCTGCCGGACCGTCCGTTCCTCCCAAGAAGGGGATGCCGTGGTATCTCCTGCTGTTCATCATCGTCATCGTAGCCTTAGGCGCCTACCTCTATTGGGACAATTTCCAGCAGCGTCGCTACAGCGAGGAAAAGGCCTTCGAACTGTTACGCGAATGCAACGACCCGCTGAACTTCGAGGATTTCATTGCCCGATACCCGAACAGCAACCATCTCGACGAGGTGAGAGCCAAACTCAACGAACTGCGACAAGAAGATGTCGTGTGGTCGGCCGTTGCCAAAAGCAACAACGTAGCCGAGCTGAACGGATTCATCCAGTCCCACCCCCATTCGCCGTTCGTCAAGATTGCCTACCATAAGATAGACTCGCTCGACTGGCGCGAAGCTGAGAAGGCAGGAACCACCGCGGCTTACGACAAGTATATTGCCGCCCACGAAGCCGGAGAATATATCACCGAAGCCTTTGAGGCACGAAATGCAGCCAAAGAACGGGAGGAACGCGCTCGGCGCGACTCCATCGCTGCTGCACGTGCGCTGGCCGACAGCATCCAGGGGACGCCTGAAGCCGTAGGCATCGATGAGATTTTCGGGGCAGAATAGCAGTAAGCACTACTCCACCCGACGCTCCAGTAACACCACGTTCTCCACATGCTGCGTGTGAGGGAACATGTCAACGGGCTGAATACGCGTGACCTTGTAGTCTGTATCCAACAGCGCAAGGTCACGCGCTTGCGTAGCAGGATTACAGCTGACATAGACGATACGTTCGGGGGCTGCGTGCAGGATGACCTTTATGACATCAGCATGCATGCCGGCGCGTGGCGGATCGGTGATGATGATGTCGGGGCGTCCGTGTTCGCGGATGAAATCCTCCGTGAGGATATCTTTCATGTCACCCGCATAGAACTTAGTGTTCGTGATGCCATTCAGCTCGCTGTTGACCTTCGCGTCCTCAATAGCTTCGGGAACATACTCGATGCCTACCACCTCACGCGCCTGGCGTGCCACGAAATTGGCAATGGTGCCCGTGCCGGTGTAAAGGTCGTAGATCAGAGGAAGCCCTTCGGAGATTCCGGCGAAGTCGCGGGCCACCTTATACAACTCATACGCCTGCTGGGTGTTGGTCTGATAGAAACTCTTGGCACCAACCTTGAAACGAAGACCTTCCATCTCCAGGAAGATGTGGTCGGAACCCGAGAACACATGCACCGGCAGATCGCCGAAGGTGTCATTGAACTTCTGGTTGTTGACATAGAGCAGGGAGGAGATCTCGGGGAAGGTGTCGCGGAGATGAGCGAGCAGATCCATTGCCTGTCGCTCTTCTGCATCGGAGGAGATGCAGAACTGGAGGAGGAGCATCAGTTCGCCCGTGTTGGACAGACGGATCATCATGCCACGAAGGAGACCCGTGTGCTCACGTGCATCAAAGAACGTCAGGTCGTGCGCATAAGCATAATCACGGATGGCAAGGCGCAAACGGTCGTTCACGGGATCCATCAGGTGACATTCTTCGATAGGAAGGATCTTGTCGAACGTGCCATTGGCATGGTAGCCAACGCTCTCCTGGCGCTCAAACAACTCACCCGAACGAATCTGCTCCTTCGTCAGCCATCGCTTGTTGGCAAAGCCGAACTCCAGTTTGTTGCGATAGGCCGTTGTCTGCCTTGAACCTAAGATAGGCGAACAATCCGGCAGCGCAATCTTCCCAATGCGCGTCAGCGCATCCATCACCTGCTGCTGTTTGGCCTGCAACTGCAGTTCATAGGGCAACATTTGCCACTTACACCCTCCGCAGACGCCGAAATGGGGACAAAACGGTACGATGCGATCCTTAGACGGGGTGATCATCCTGACGACTTCGGCCTCAGCGTAGCTATGCTTCTTCTTCGTCACCTGTAGGTCAACGACATCACCGGGGATGACGAAAGGCACAAACACCACGAAATCATTCACACGCGCCAAAGCCTTGCCTTCAGCTGCAACAGCCTCTATCGTAATACCTTCCAACAAAGGCAGTGGTTTTCTCTTTCTTGACATATCTTCTATTATGTATTGATTACTATTCATTTGCCTTGGAGATGGATCACGCATCCGCCGCCGCTGGCCAGATGCAGCTTCATCGACTGCAACGCTTTCCGCTCATCGACCACGCTGACCTGATAGTCCTCCGCATTCTTCTCGGCATTTGGCCCGTCGGCATAGACAACCGCCTTCCATGCCGAAGCCCTATCCAGGCCGAGCGCCTCGACAAGGTTAAGCTCGAGGTCGCGGGCATTCCAATTGGTCTGAGCGCCAATCCACCACCCCCCTTGGCTGCGGCGGGCCACGACGATATATTCGCCGAGCTTTCCGGCAATGACACGCGTCTCATCGACCTCATTGGGAATTGATGCCAGGAAACGGGTGTAGTCAGGCTCTGCCTCGTAGCTCGTGGCAGCATCAGCGAGCATGGTGAGCGGAGAATCATGGACGACGTAATGGGCCAGCTGATGACAACGTGTGCCCATGGACATGGGGTGGTCATAAACATCCCGAAAATCCTTCAGCGAAGCATTGCGCATGGCGCCCGGCGTGAAATCAACAGGGCCGCACATGCCTCGGATGAAGGGGAAGGTGACATCATACAATGGCATATCCTTCTTATCGGCATTCCATTTCACCTCTTCCATGCCAAACACGCTCTCGAAGTTGACGACGTTGGGATAGGTGCGATTCATGCCCGTGGGTTTCCAGAAACCATGGTAATCGAGCATGAGGTGGTGGCGTGCGCAAGCCTCAGCGATGCGATAGGCCATCTCCACAGCCGTCTGGTCGTCGCGGTCGAGGAAGTCCACTTTAAACCCCTTGACGCCCATCTTGGCATATTTCTCGCACGCCTCCTCAAGATGTTCGTCCAGCACGTTGAACACCGTCCACAAGATGATACCTACGCCTTTCTGACGGCCATAGTCCACCAGTTCCTGGACATTGATGTCAGGTATGCTCTGCATGATCTCGCCCTTGTTGGAGTCGTACCATCCTTCGTCGAGAATAGCATATTGCAGACCGTACTTCGCGGCAAAATCGATGTAGTACTTATAGGTATCCATGTTGATACCCGCCTTAAAGGGAACACCCTTAAGGTTCCAGTCATGCCACCAATCCCACGCGCTCTTGCCGCCATGGATCCAGGCGGTATCACCAATGCGATTGGGGGCTGCCAGAGCATAGACGAGATTGGAGGTGGGCATCTGGCAATCGTCTGTCGTGACGCAGAGCACGCGCCAGGGGAACGTGCGTTGCCCCTGGGTCTTGGCTATGAAAGCCTCCGTCTCGGCCACATAGCTCATCCCGCGATAACGATAGTAATCCATCCGCTTGGGATAATGCGCAAAGCGGCCTTCCACACGGCCTTCCTGCGGAGAGACGAACATGCCAGGATAGGCTTCAAGGTCTGCCTCTAAAAGGGTGAGCTTAACGCCAGATTGAGCGCCGAAGTCGAAGGTGACGGGCAGGAAAGCCCATTCCGCAGGATGATGCGAAAGCGCGTCAACGGTATAGATGTTCTGGAAAGCCATCGCCTCGGGCTTCTCGGGCTTCGTGGAGTAAGCCGCATAAGTCTTAGGATCGCCAACGGGAGTTATCGCAAAGGTCTCATTGTCAACAACGAGCGGCTTCCTGTTCGTCTGAATGAAACGATAGACTAAGCCATCGTCATACACACGAAACTCCATATCCAACGCCGATGTCAAACGGTAGCGCTCCAGGTTGTAGGTCACATCAAAAGCATTCTGACGATAGGCGAACGCATCGATGTGCTCCTGCCGGGTCTCGCGACGCAACAGACGCAAAGAAGTCTTCTCCATCTTTCCGTTCACGTTCATCGCAGCAAGACCCTTTTCGACAATGCATTTGCCATCCACGCTAAGCGTATAGCACACTTGCCCGTCCTGCATCCCAATTTGTGCAACCAGACGACCGTTGGGAGAAACCAACTGGCGTGACGATGTCGTGGTGAAATGATAGGGAAACGTGAGGGTCTCGCCTCTCTTGGCCGTATGACGTTGCGAGGGTGCACCCATCACTACGAGGTAGAGTTCCCGGACATCCTTATCCTGAGGAGCCGTGAAGGAAATCTTCGCGCGCGATTCCTTATATATAGGGCTGTAACGGCAAGAGCCATCGCTCATCTGCGCCACAAAGCCATAGCGCCACCCGTCGATATCCCGTTGAATATCCCCCTTGAAATCAACCGTCAGGCGTTCACCGCGCGACGGTGTAGGCATCAGGCGTGCATCGAAGCCGCCTTCCTCTGGAGCTCCGGACGCATTCAGCTGCGGCCATTTGCCGGCATAAGGACGCGTTTGTGCGAAAGCATGTTTGAAATCAAGGAAAACGGTATGGCGGTTGGCCTCGAAGAGGTCGTCATTGAACTGATTGACATTCATCTTCGTCAGCCGCATGAAGGCATCGGCTGGATCTTCGGGGTTATGGGCTGTTTTGTAGATGTCGCCGATGATGTCGAGTCCGTGGTTCTGCGACCACCATTCGAGCACGTATGGCGAATGATAGACATTCTCCCAATGAAGGTAAGCCTTGTGCGGTGTGCGCTGGTAGGCCGTCCAATGGTATAGCTCATCGCGTACCCAATTGGGGTTAACGTGCCAGAGCATCCATTGCGAAGTCATCTCGAAGAAGCCGCCTCCGAACCATCGTCCTTCCTCTGGACGCTCGGCATCCTGCGTGTCGATGAACTGGTCATAAGCATTAGAGGCACGCCCGACTTTAGCCTTCTTGTCGCAATGAACCTGCATCTGGAAGCTATGCCCCAGCTCGTGCGCCACAGCGTTGAGTGGACGGTCCTGAAGCCGGTTGGGAGCTGCCCAGAAGGCGCCGATCACCTCGTCGTAGTCGCCTCCGTAGGCCGTGCCGTCGAGCGAGTAGTTGATCATCACCATCATACGGTAGCGGTCGGCATTAGAGCCTGCGCCGATGAAGTGCAACGTATCGCGATAGTAAGCATAGAAGCGCTCCAGCTTCTGCTTGAGGTTCTCGAGATCGACGCTCATGCGATGCCCTTCCAGCTGCGGAGGGTTCTTCAGGTCAGCACCGAAGCCGCGCTGCCAGAAGATGACGAAATTCTCCGTCAGCGCCATACGGCTGTAGCTCCATTGCGCCGTATCACTCTCAAAGTTATTATTACGAAGATCCGATGGGATATAGATTTGCTTTCCTGGAATATCTATCGCCAAGGCATTCACAATAAAAATGGCGACAAAAAGGAGTAAGAGGGAGGTTCGTTTCATGATGAATAATACGTTTAACATTGCTTTTCGGGTGCAAATATAGCATTTTATAAGCAGAAAGCACAAGCTCTTTCATGCCTTTTACACTTTTTATGTTCATTTTATTTGGCTGTATGCGAGAAAAGACGTATTTTTGTGGCAAGAAATGTAAACAATAACGTATAATCTTACAAACTCATCAACTCATAAACTTACAGATTATGAAGAAGTACAATTTCAATGCCGGTCCTTCAAAGCTTCCCCGCGAGGTGATGGAGGCCACTGCTGCTGCCTGCCTCGACTTCGAGGGCAGCGGTCTCTCGCTCATGGAAATGAGCCATCGTGCCAAGAACTTCCAGCCTGTCGTCGATGAGGCAGTAGCCCTGTTCAAGGAGTTGCTGGACATCCCCGAGGGTTACAGCGTACTGTTCCTGGGCGGCGGTGCCAGCCTGCAGTTCTGCATGGTTCCCTATAACCTCCTGGAGAAGAAAGCCGCTTACCTGAACACGGGTGTGTGGGCTACCAAGGCTGAGAAGGAAGCCAAGCTCTTCGGCGAGGTCGTTGAGGTAGCTTCCAGCAAGGACAAGAACTTCACTTACATCCCCAAGGATTTCACGATTCCCACGGATGCCGATTATTTCCACATCACCACGAACAATACCATCTACGGCACTGAGATCCTGAAGGACTTCGACAGCCCCGTGCCCATGGTGGCTGACATGAGCTCCGACATCTTCAGCCGTCCCATCGACGTGAGCAAGTACGGCCTGATCTACGGCGGTGCACAGAAGAATCTGTCGATGGCCGGCGTGACCTTCGTCATCATCAAGGAAGACCTGGTGGGCAAGGTGAGCCGTCCGATTCCCACGATGCTCAACTATCAGACGCACATCAGCAAGGGCAGCATGTTCAACACGCCTCCAACGGTGCCCATCTACTGCGCCCTGCAGAACCTCAAGTGGATCAAGGCGGCAGGCGGTGTCAAGGAGATGGAACGCCGTGCCATCGAACGCGCCGACATCGTTTATGGCGAGATCGACCGCAACAAACTCTTCGTCGGCACAGCCGAGGATGACAGCCGCTCACGCATGAACATCACTTTCGTCCTCAAACCCGAGTACCAGGAGCTGCAGGATGAGTTCATGGCCTTCGCCACCAGCAAGGGTATGGTTGGCGTGAAGGGTCACCGCGACGTAGGTGGTTTCCGCGCAAGCTGCTACAATGCAATGGATCTTGAAGGCGTAAATGCTCTCGTAGCCTGCATGAAGGAGTTCGAGGCGATGCATTAAATTGTAATTATATAAGTCAAACCATTAAATGAAAATCCCCAATAGCCGCAAGTAGAAAGACATTCTACTTTCTCCCTAAAGGGGGAGCGGGGAGGGGGTCCTCTTATGAAAGTTTTAATCGCAACAGAAAAGCCCTTCAGCGGCGTGGCCGTGAAGGGTATTAAGGAGGTTTTCGATGCCGCTGGCTATGAGACCATCCTGCTTGAGAAATACACAGAGAAGGCACAGCTTCTGGATGCCGTCAAGGACGTGGATGCCATGATCATCCGCTCGGATAAAGTGGACGCAGAAGTTCTGGACGCTGCCAAACAGCTGAAGATTGTCGTCCGTGCCGGTGCCGGATACGACAACATCGACCTCGAAGCAGCCACCGCCCACAAGGTAGTAGCCATGAACACCCCTGGTCAGAACGCCAACAGCGTAGCTGAGCTCGTGTTCGGTCTGCTGGTCTATGCCAAGCGTAATTTCTTCAACGGCACGAGCGGCACCGAGCTGAAGGCCAAGCGCCTCGGCATCCTCGCCTTCGGAGCTGTGGGTCGCAACGTGGCTCGCATCGCCAAGGGCTTCGACATGGAAGTGTCGGCCTACGATGCCTACTGCCCTGCCGAGGTCATCGAAGCTGCCGGCGTGAAGGCCGTGGGTTCCGCTGCAGAGCTGTTCGAACAGAACGACATCGTCAGCTTGCACATCCCCGCCACCGCAGAGACGAAGCAGAGTATCAACCGCGAGTTGGTCAACAAGTTGCCGAAGGGTGGCATCCTCGTGAACACCGCCCGCAAGGAGGTCATCAACGAGCCAGAGCTGCTGGCTTTGCTGGCCGAGCGCGAGGACCTGAAATATGTCACGGACATCAAGCCCGATGCTGACGCCGACTTCGCCAAGTTCGAAGGACGCTACTTCACCACGCCCAAGAAGATGGGTGCACAGACCGCCGAGGCCAACATCAACGCCGGCATCGCCGCCGCCCATCAGATCGTAGGTTTCCTCGAGGAGGGCATTACGAAGTTCCAAGTAAACAAATAGATTTAAATGTATAATTGATAATTTATTATACATTGTCAATTATACATTATACATTGAATAACAATGGCTAAGATCAAACCATTCCGTGGCTTACGCCCTCCAAAAGAGCTCGTAGAGCAGGTCGAAAGCCGACCATACGACGTCCTCGAGAGTGAGGAAGCTCGGGCGGAAGCGGGCGATAACGAAAAATCGCTCTACCATATTATTAAGCCCGAGATCAACTTCCCCGTAGGCACCAGCGAATATGATCCGCGTGTCTATGAGGAGGCTGCTCGACAGTTCCAGATGTTCCAGGACAAAGGCTGGCTGGTGCAGGACAAGGACGAACACTACTACATCTACGCCCAAACGATGAACGGCAAGACGCAGTACGGCCTTGTCATCGGCGCTTATGTCGAGGACTACATGAACGGCACGATTAAGAAGCACGAGCTGACGCGTCGCGACAAGGAAGAGGATCGCATGAAGCACGTCCGCGTGAACAACGCCAATGTGGAGCCAGTCTTCTTCGCCTACCCCGACAACGCCGTGCTCGACGCCCTGCTGAAGCGTTATGCCGCCACCGAACCCGAGTACGACTTCATCGCCCCCATCGACGGTTTCCGCCATCAGTTCTGGGTCATCAGCGATGCCGATGACATCCAGACCGTCACGGAGGAATTCCGCAAGATGCCGTCGCTCTACATCGCCGACGGTCATCATCGCTCCGCTGCCGCTGCCCTCGTAGGCGCTGAGAAGGCCAAGCAGAATCCCAACCACCGCGGCGATGAGGAGTACAACTACTTCATGGCGGTTGCTTTCCAAGCCTCACAACTCACCATCCTCGACTACAACCGCGTCCTTAAGGACTTGAACGGTTTATCGAGCGAACAGTTCTTAGACGCTGTGCGTAAGAACTTTACGGTCGAGGACAAAGGTACGAACATCTACAAGCCAGCCAAGTTGCATGAGTTCTCGCTCTACTTGGACGGCCATTGGTTCTCACTCACAGCCAAGGACGGCACCTACGACAACAATGACCCCATCGGTGTGCTCGATGTGGATATTTCCAGCCGCCTCATCCTTCAGGACATCCTGCAGCTCGGCGACCTGCGTTCCTCGCAGCGCATCGACTTCGTAGGTGGTCTGCGTGGTTTAGGCGAGTTGAAACGGCGTGTCGATAGCGGTGAGATGCGCGCTGCCTTGGCACTCTATCCCGTATCAATGCAGCAAATCATGGATATCGCTGACAGCGGCAAGATTATGCCGCCCAAGGCAACATGG
>JAEEGL013652665.1_pt1 | contig 14971 bp, 3 predicted proteins | sample 9134231 | NCBI WGS metagenome assembly JAEEGL01 (sample SAMN16246548, study PRJNA631951) | gut metagenome | biome: gut microbiome; feature: rumen; material: fiber-attached | host: Bos | place: Iran: Karaj | collected 2018-10
GCAGCCTCGCCGGTATCGATCTGCCTGACCGTCTGGAGTCCATAGGTTGTGGTGCGTTTGCCGGTTGCACGGGAATCGCAGACCTGACAATCCCAGCCGGCATCACATACATTGGAGAGGGTGCGTTCCAAGGTTGCAGCGGCCTTGATCGAGTTTCCATTCCTCAATCGGTGCTAGACTCAGGATTCACTGCCGTTTTCGCGTGTGAAGAAGCGGTGCCTAGAAGCGTGGAAGTGCAGGAAGGGGCAACGAGCATTCCGGAATGGTCTTTTGCCTACTGCAGAGGGATCACCAACATAGTTATTCCGTCAGGCGTGACGAGCATCGGCATCGGTGCTTTCGAGGGTTGCACTGGGCTCGTGCGCGCCGTCATCCCCGACGGCGTGACATTCATTGGTGAATATGCGTTCTCCGGCTGCCGCGGACTTGTTGACGTATCCATCCCTGACAGTGTTTCCTACATCGGGGAGGCTGCGTTCTGCGGCTGCAACGCGCTCGAGAGCGTCAGCATTCCGCTTGGCGTGACCTGGGTAGACTGGTATGTGTTCAGCGGATGCTCGCGCTTACGGGAAGTGACGATCCCTGACAACGTAACGAGAATCGGAGAGGGTGCGTTTTGGGGATGCTGTGGGCTTACAAATGTAACATTTGGGGCAAACACGACCGAAATCGGGCGTTCTGCATTTGAGGGGTGTAGCGGGCTTGTTTCCATTTCGTTGCCCGGTGGCGTGACGAGCATCGGGGACTACGCGTTCGCCGGGTGCAGCGGCCTCGGGGACATGGCAATTCCAGACAGTGTTGCGCATATTGGCTATGAGGCGTTCTCGGGGTGCAGCGGGCTTGCCAGCGTCACGATTCCCTCCGGCGTCACAGACGTCGCAGAGGACGCGTTCTGGGGTTGCACTGGACTTAGAAGCGTCTCGATACCGCAGTCCGTCCTCGACTGGGGACTCCAGAACGTGTTCCCCGACTCGTATGACGTGATCGAGCACGTCACGATCCTCGACGGCGCTACGAACGTCCCGGCTGATGCGTTCGCCGGCTGCTCGGGCCTTGTGGGCGTTTCGATTCCCGATGGTGTCACGAGCATCGGCAACTACGCTTTCAGGAATTGCGGCAGCCTTGCGAACATCGACATTCCGGGCGGAGTGACAAACATCGGAAGCTACGCGTTCGCCGGATGCAGTGGGTTGAGGAGCGTATACATCCCGACAAGCCTCGCCGCGATTGCAGAGGGGGCGTTCGCCGACTGCTGGAATGTCAACAGCGTCGTGATACCGCAGCTCGTCCTGGACATGGGGCTTTGGGGCGTGTTCCCCGAGTCACTCGACGTAATCGAGCACGTTAAGATACTCGACGGCGCGACCCGCATTCCCGCATATTCGTTTTTTGGATGCGCCCAGCTTGAGAGAGTGGAGATTCCGTCGAGTGTTGCCGTTGCCGAGGAGAATGCGTTCGCCGACTGCTGGAGCATCAACAACGTCGCCGTGCCACAGTCGGTTCTCGACACGGGACCGGGGAACGTGTTTCCCGACGCCTATGAAACGATTGAAAGGGTGACGGTCGTCGACGGAACGACGAGCATCTCGCAATTTGCGTTTAGCGGCTGCAGCGGGCTCAAGAGCGTCACGCTTTCCGACAGCGTCACGGGCATTGACGCCTTCGCTTTCTCCGGCTGCAGCGGGCTCACCAATGTGACGTTTGGCGGCAATGTGGGCTACATTGACTATAGGGCATTTAGCGGCTGCAGCGGTCTTCGAAGGCTGGAGCTGCCAAATTCACTTGGCGGCATCTACGAAGAAGCGTTCGCCGGCTGTGTCGGACTTGAGTCCCTGACGATACCCGACAACGTGGCCTATTTAGGCGTCGGCGCGTTTTGCGGCTGCTGCGGATTGACGAATGTGACGTTTGGCGCGAACGTCCAGTTCATCGATGACTACGCTTTTTGGGGGTGCTCGGGGCTGCGAAACGTGACGATGGGAGAAAGCGTCTGGCACATAGGCGCCTGGGCATTCGCTGACTGCACGGGGTTGACGAACGCGACGATGCCCGAGGGGGTGACGAGCATCTGGGACGGCGCGTTCTTTGGATGCACTGGCTTGACGAGCGCGTCGATACCCAGCAGTGTCGCTGAACTCGGTTATGACGTCTTCTGCGGTTGCGGCGGGATTGAGAGCGTGGCCATTTCGCAAGTCGTACTTGACTTGGGCTTTGGAAACGTGTTCCCTGCCGAGGGAACTGCAATCCGAAGCGTTGAAATCCTGGATGGGGCCGAGCGCATTGGCGATTGGGCGTTCGCCGGCTGCGCAGGTCTGGAAAGCGTCACGATGCCCGACAGCGTGACGTCCATCGGAGAGTCTGCGTTTGCCGGCTGCAGTGGCCTTGAGAACGTCAGGATGTCCAATGGCCTGACCTGGATCGACGCTTTCGCCTTTGAGTCATGCACCAGCCTCTCGAGCATGGTGATACCAGACGGGGTCGGGACGATCTTCTTTGAAACGTTCTCCGGCTGCAGCGGGCTCACGAATGTTGTCTTTGGGACGGGAGTGACGGGAATCGAGTCTGGAGCCTTTCGTGGTTGCAGCGGACTAAAAGGCGCGGCGCTTCCCGACGGAGTCTCGTACATTGCCAACGAGGCCTTTGCCGGCTGCTCGTCGCTGACGAGTCTGACGTTGCCTGACAGCGTCTCGTGCATTGAATGGGGGGCGTTCAACGGTTGCTCGGCCCTGACCAGCCTGTCGATTCCGTCGGGAGTGCAGGCCATCGAATCCGACACGTTTGCCGGATGCTCAGGGCTGACGAGCGTCACGATACCCTTTGGCGTGGTTGCGATATACGACTATGCATTCTCCGGATGCAGCTCGCTTGCCGACCTGGTGATACCCGACAGCGTTTCTTGCATCGAGTCGTATGCGTTCAGCGGCTGCAGCGGACTGGCAAGCGTGACGCTCTCCGACAATTTGGCATGCATAGGTTATGGGGTCTTCTCCGGCTGCAGCGGGCTCACGAACGTTGTCTTCGGGGCGCACACGTACGCAATTTTCTATTCTGCATTTGAGGGCTGCAGTGGACTCAGGAGCTTGACCATTCCTGACAGTGTCGAGTGCATTGGCCCGTATGCATTCGCCGGATGCACGGGACTTGCAGACGTGACGATATCGGCCAGCGGCACATCTATCGAGGAGGATGTGTTCTGTGGCTGCAGCGGCATCAGGAACGTGACGATACCGCAGTCGGTCCTCGACATGGGGCTCCAGAACGTGTTCCCCGACTCGTACGACACGATCGAGCGCGTCACGATCCTCGACGGCGCGACGAGCATCCCCGCAAGCGCGTTCGCCGGCTGCACGGGGCTGCGGAGCGTGGAGATCCCGTCAAGCGTCGTTGGCATCGCCGAGACCGCCTTCGCCGACTGCCCCGGAGTAGAATTGGGCGTGTCTATCGCGGACGGCGCGACGGAGATCGGCGAAAGGGAGTTTGCCGGTCGCAGCTGGATTTCGCGCGTTTTCATTCCAGAGAGCGTGACGAGCATTGCCGCAAATGCATTTGAGGGATGCACCGGGATCCGGAACGTGGAAGTGTCTCAGCTTGTGCTGGACATGGGCGTCCGGAATGTGTTCCCCGATGCCTTTGAGTCGATAAAAGGCGCTGTTGTCCTCGACGGCACGACGTACATCGGCGAATGGGCGTTCTCCGGCTGCGTTGGACTTGAACGCGTGTCTATTCCAGGCAGTGTGATTGGGATTGGCGGCCATGCGTTCGAGGGGTGCACGGGGCTCTCCGCGGTTGCTATTCCCGAAGGGGTTGGGTTTGTCGGTGTGGATGCGTTCAGGAACTGCACGGGACTAGTTGACGTTGCGATTCCAGGAAGTGTTTCGCATATCGGAGATTTCTGGGTCGAGCCGCACCCCCTCCTGGAGACTAGGGCTGCGGCGACGCCAATCGGGGAACCGAGAGGGGCATTTTCCGGTTGTGCTGGCATAAGGTCCGCGGTCGTTCCGCAGGGCGTCCTCCGCATTGGAATCAAATATGTGTTTCCCGATGCATGCGCCATGATCGAGAGTGTTGTTGTGCTGAACGGGGCGGAGCTCATCCCTGAGGGCGCGTTTAGCGGTTGCGAGGGGCTTGCGCACGTCGGCCTCCCGGGAAGCGTGACTGCAATATGCGAGGAGGCGTTCTGCGGATGCCGTTCGCTTGCGGAAGTGTCGATCCCGGACGGTGTCATGGAGATTTGCGAGAACGCGTTCTGCGGATGCCGTTCGCTAGTGGAAGTGTCGGTCCCAGACGGGGTGACGCGAATTGAGGCAAGGACGTTCCAGGACTGTGTCTCGCTTACGAACGTTGCGCTGGGCGTCAACGTTGCGAGCATCGGCGGCTATGCGTTCTCCGGCTGCGAAAACCTTGCGAGGCTTGATATCCCCGCGAGCGTTACGTACATCGACGAGGAGGCGTTCGCAAATTGCACGGGACTTGAGAGCGTTGCCATTCCCGGCGGCGTGGCGAGCATCGAACGCTGCACATTCGCGGGCTGCGCGTCGCTCACGAACGTCATAATCGGCGCTGGCGTGGCCGAGATAATGAGCGGGGCGTTCGTTGACTGTACAAGCCTCGCAAGCATCGACATTCCCGCGAGCGTGATGTACATCGACGATGGGGCGTTCTGCGGGTGCGGCTCGCTTGAGAGTGTTGCGATTCCCACGGGCGTGACGAGCATCGCGTCCTTTGTGTTTGAGGGCTGCGTGTCGCTTACGAACGTCGTCATCGGCCCAGGCGTGGTAGAGATTATGGATGGTGCATTCCAGGGCTGCACCAGTCTTGGAAGCATGGACATCCCCGAGGGCGTGCAAGCCATTTGTGATTCCGCCTTCGCCGGCTGCCTCGCCCTTACGAATGTCTGCATACCTGCCAGCGTGACTTACGTCGGAGCCGGCGCATTCGCCGGATGCTACGCGATCGAGTCCTTTGCCGTGTCGCCGGGCAATGCGACCTACAGCGTTGTTTCCGGGCTCTTGATAGACCACGTAGCCCACAGGCTGGTCGCGGTTCCGTGTGGACTTGGGCATGTAACGATTCCCGGCTGCGTCGAGATCATTGGATGCGACGCCTTTGCCGAATGCGGCAGCCTGGAGAGCGTGGAAATCCCAGCCAACGTGACGGTCTTGGAAGACTGGGCGTTCTACGGCTGCACATCTCTCACAGCCGTTGTCATTCACGATGGCGTCGTGAGCATTGGCGAAGGCGTGTTCTCGGGATGCGACGGCCTGCTGTCGATCGACGTTTCTCCGGACAACGCAGTGTACAGTTCGATGGAGGGATTTCTGGTGGAAAATTCGTCCATGCGGCTTGTTGCCGCGCCAGGCGGGCACTCAAGCATCGTGATACCGAACGGCGTCACGGCAATCGGGGCCTACGCGTTTGCGGGATGCCAGGGAATTGAAAGCGTGTCGATGCCCGACAGCGTCACCGTTGTTGAGTGCGGGGCGTTTTGCGCCTGCACCGGGCTCGAGGGCATCGTGGTGCCCGGCAGCATTACTAACATTGGAGACTTGGCGTTTTGGGGGTGCAGCTCGCTTAGGGACGCAACGCTTGCGGATGGAATTGAGGATGTCGGATTCGACGTGTTCGGGGAATGCCCAAATCTCGTGCGCATGACGGTTCCTCAGCGGATACTGGACATGCAGATAGGGAACGCCTTCCCCGAGGTATGTTCATCGCTTCTAGAAGTGTCGCTCCTGGACGGCGTGACAAGAATCGAAAAAACGGCTTTTCACGGTTGCACCTGCCTGACGAATGTCGTCATCGGCGCAGGTGTCGTGGAAATTGCCGAAGGTGCTTTCTGCGAATGCGACAATTTGCGGTCGTTTTCCGTTTCGCCGGAGAATCCTGTCTATTGCACGCGTTCGGGTTTTCTGATGGACGGAAGTGCGACGTGCCTTCTGGCCGTGCCGTGCGGAATCGAAGTCGCATGCGTTCCCGCAGGCGTCGAGTGCATCTCCAGACTTGCTTTCGCGAACTGCCGCCGGCTTGTGGGCGTCGAAGTGCCAGAGGGCGTGACGTATATCGGTGACGAGGCCTTTTCCGGCTGCACAGGGCTAGGAAGCGTGTCGCTGCCGGGGAGCGTGGCATACCTCGGGGAGCAGGCCTTTGCGGGATGCAGCAGGATACGGGACATTTCAATCCCGCAGCTTGTGTTGGATTGCAGCGTCGGCAATGTGTTCTGGGAATCTCTCGGCTCTTTGGAGAATGCCACAATACTGGCAGGCGCGACGAACATCGAATACCGGGCTTTCTGGAATTGCATTGCCCTTACGAACGTCGTCATTCCGCAAACCGTCGAGCGCATCTCCAATGACGCGTTCAACGGTTGCCGGAGCCTTTCTTCGATTGCGATACCGGATGGCGTTAAGAGCATGGGGTGGGATGTGTTTGTAGGTTGCAACAACAGGCTGTTCGACTTGGAGACAGTTGCGGGGTTGTCGTTGGTGGACGGTTGGGTCGTTGGCTGCGACTCCTTTTTGTCGGGAGAACTGGTGCTGACGGGAGTCCGGGGCGTTTGCGATTATTCGTTTGCCGAATGCGACTGGATTACAAACATCGTGATTGGCGCGGGAGTGAAGGGCGGCGAGTGGGCGTTCTGCGGCTGCGGCGGGCTAGGTGCTTTTGCCGTGGACCCCTGCAACGCCATGTTTGCCTCCGTTTCTGGCCTGTTGTTGGACAAGTCGGGGAGGAGCCTTCTTTCCGTGCCAGGAGGGCTGTCCGCCGTGACAATACCCGACGGCGTAGCGCGCATTGCGGGCGATGCCTTCTACAGGTGTTACGCCCTCGAAAGCGTCGCCATCCCGGACAGCGTTACTGACATAGAAGACTGGGCTTTTTACAGCTGCGATTCGCTTAGAAGCGTGGTTGTGCCGCAGTCTGTCCTCGACAAGCGCATCTCCGTCGTTTTCAACGGCGTCTACTCGTTGTTGACGAACGTAACGATGTCTGCCGGGGTGACACACATAGGAGAGCGTGCGTTTTATGGCTGTACAAGTCTTTCAAGCGTGCTGATTCCGGATGGTGTCACAAGTATCGATTTTGCCGCTTTTGTAGGCTGTAGTGCGCTTGGACGCGTCGAAATCGGCGCAAATGTGGAGGCTATTGCCGACCGTGCGTTCGATGGCTGTGGCCAGTTGGAAGAGGTTGTGATGCCGGAAAGCGTGAGGCATGTCGGCAACGACGCTTTCCGTGGCTGCGCACCGCAATTGAGGATAGTCGCGTCTAATGACGACGTGGACGGAGATGGTGTTCGCAACGAGGCAGAGCTGACGCTAGGTACAAACCCATTCAACTCGGATACCGATGGGGATGGATTGTCCGACGGGCTGGAAGTCGAACTCGGAACGGTGCCGACGTTCTCGGATTCCGACGGAGACGGAATATGCGACGGATGGGAGTATGCGCACATGGATCAAGGGGTGAGTCCGTCCGTTTGCGATGCAATGCCTCCCGACGAAGACTGGGACGGCGACGGGCTTGTGAATGAAGAGGAAACCAATTGGTGCACGGATCCCCTGAATGCGGATACCGACAGCGACGGGATCCCCGACTTTGTCGAAATCCTTAACGGCACGGATCCGACATCTCTCGAGTGTGGCCCGGAGCAACTCTTGCCTGTGCCGGATGACGGCATAGGGCAAGTAGGGCAAACGAAAGTGCCCGTCGCAATCGTATTTGGAGATGGAGTGGTTGCAAACCAGTGCTACACAAGTTGCCAGATACAGGTGTCGCCGGTTTCCGGCACTGGCGATTCGTATTCGTGGGTCTCGCGGCAAGGCAAACAGGAAGTTAGGCACGTAGAGCTTGAGGCAGGGCGGCGATATGTGATTCGCTTATCTTGGGTTGATGTTCTTAATTTTTCCGAGGATGAATACATTGTTTGCCGTGCCCAAGGCCCAGGCGTGACAAAGGATGTTGTCTTTCGGTGCTACTTCGATCAATACGGCATGATGACTGACACGTACGGAAATCCCACCGAAGGAGCTCTGTACTTTTCGGTTCCAGCTCAGGAATCCCCGTTGCTGGCGCAACTGGAGAACAACGATGAAAACCCGAGCCCCGAGACTTCGCTCACGCCCGATCCAATCAATGTGCTGACCGGGAAAGTGACTGATCGCGCCACCGACCTCAGTCTCCCAGACCCGGCGCTTCCTCTCGATTTCACCCGTTTCTACGTGTCGGGAAGGGGATGGCGCCATTCTTTCGACATGAGGCTGGAGTTTCCGGATGGCGCGTATCCCCGCATCGCGATGCCGGACGGCGACATCGTTCCGTTCGCTCCCGAGCCCGACGTGTCCGGTGTATGGAAGAGCTACAGGGATGTGGACTGGACACTTGCCGAGGAGAGGACCGGGCAAGGTGATGCTCTAACAGGATACGTGGTTGACATGGGCGACGGGGCGAATGCGAGCTTTGATGCGGAGGGGCGCCTGACCGGTTTGGCTGATTCCAGCGGAAACGAGGTTTCTCTCCTGTACGGCGGTTGCAACCTTGTCTCGGTCTTGCGTAACGGCGTCGTGGCGTTTGCGCTGTCGTATTCGGCTGACGGGCATCTTGGCCGCGTCGACACGCCGGACGGCTCGTACTTTGCTCAGTATGTGCATTCGGGCGAGGGCCGCCTCTTGTCGGCGTCTGTTCATGTCGGCGGAAGCGTCAAGACGACGCAGTACGCCTACGGGCCGCACGGACTCGTCTCGAAGACGAACGCGGCCGGCGAAGTTTCGATCTACGAATACTGCAACGACGAAGGGTCGCCGTATCTGGGCCGCGCGACAAGGCTTGTGCGCGGCGATGGGTTCTACGAGCACGAGATAGAGTATGGCGATTCGGGGGGCACCGTCACGTTCTTGCGGGACGGGGAGCCAGTTTCCCACGACTATGCCAGTTCGGACAAGGTGCAGCGCACATCTTCAATCGGCATTGCCGACGAAGGCTCGGCGGAGCGCCCGGCGAATTCCGCTACGGCTTGGTACGGGTACGACGAGAGCAACCGCGGTGTCCTGGAAACGTCGTGCGAGAGGCGCACCGTGGACGGACTGCAGAAGACCGTCTACGAGTCGTTCAGGAAGGGGTTCAGAGAGGGCTCCGCCACAGCGTGCGACTTTGTGGCGTACTCCTACAACGGCGCGACGGCCAGGAGGAACTTCAAGTGGGACTTGGCCGGGCGCCACATAACGGAAGTCGACACCCCCTACGGCGCGACCAACAAGTTCTCCTATTCCGCGAGCGGACAGCCGATCGCCGCCTGGCAGAGCGCCGACGGCGAGACGTGCGGCCTGTCCATGTTCGAGTACGGCGCGAAGGGGCTTCTCGTAAAGGCGACGAACCCCCTTGGCGGCGAGCACACCATCAGCCGCGACGCGGCAGGCTATCCGCTTTACGAGACAACGCCTGACGGCGTGACAGTCGCGTATGAGTATGACGCTCTCGGACACCTTGTTGCCGCTTCCCGCGGAGGGGTGGAGCTGTTCCGCAGAACCGTCGATCCCGACGGATGCGTCACCCGCACGGACTATCCGGACGGGACTTGCGAAACAGTTGCCTACGACGCCCTGAGGCGCCCGGTCGAGACTACCGACCGCTCGGGCCGGACAACGACGCTTTCCTATTCCGTCGGAAGCACAGTCACCAACACGACCGTCAGCTACATCGGAATCGGCGGAGTGGAGCTTGCGCGCACCGAATCCGTCAGGCACGACACGCAGCTCAACACGCGCGAGGTGAGAAACGCCGGGCGCGTCGCGGTCGAGTCCTATGTCCTGGACTCGCAGGACCGCGTCGTCGCCGTGACGAACGCGGAAGGGCAGGTCGCGCGGATCGAGTACGAGATCGGCGACAAGGTTTCGCGCATGACGCGCTTCGACGGGACGGACGTCGACTATGCGTGGAATGCCTTCGGCATAAAGGAGGCGGCGTACCCGTCCTTTACCAACACGTACGAGCGCCTGATGGACGGCAGCCTCCTGAGCGCGACGGGCCCCAACGGCACGATCGGATTCACCTACGACAAGTTCGGCAACGTGGCCGAGGTCGCGACTGAGCAGGGCGGCATGACGAGCGCATACGACACGGCGGGCAACGTCACGCACCGCTCCTTCGGCTTCGGCTCGTTCGACTGCGCGTACGACCAGGCGGGGCGTGTCACTGGCATGACGTGGAACGTCGGCGGGCTTTCGATGCCGTTCGGCTATTCGTACTCGCCCGTCAACGGAGCGCTTGCCGCCGTCGAGTATCCGAATGGCGTCGCGTCCGAGCGCGGATACGACGTGATGGACCGCGTCGCCGAGATAGCCTGGGGAGGCTACGACGGCGCTGAGGCGGATTCGCGCGAATACTCCTACGACAACGCGGACAACATCGTATCCATTTCCACAGGCGATGGTGCGACCACCGACTACGCATACGACGGAATCGACAGGCTCGCGGGCGAGTCGAAGGCCGATACGAACGGCGCGCCGGTCCGCTCCGCCGCGTACATCTACGACGACAGCGGGAACAGGATTTGCAATTCGCTGACGGAAGGCGGCGTAACCGAGGAGTACGCGAACACCTTCGAGGCTGGGGACAGGCTCGCCGGATGGAGCCGCGCTGATTCCAATATCTGGCCTGACTCCGTCACGAACACGGTCTATCTCTACGCCGCCTCAGGCTGCACGACGGGCGTCGTCTCGTATGTCGCGGACGGCACGGTGCGCAATGTCAACTACACTTGGACGGACGACTATCGCCTTTCCGGCGTTTCCGTCAACGGCGCGGCGGTAGCCGAATACGCCTACGATGTCCTCGGCAATCTTGTCGGCGTTGCGACTGCGGACGAATCGTTTGAGATACTTGTCGACAACGGCCACTCGCTTGCGGACGTCGTCGTGTCGTCCGACGGAACGAAGACGCCGCTTCGCGTGTACATGCGCGGGCCGGGCGTGGACAGCTGGCTTGGCTTCGTCGACATGACTGGCGCGTCGCCAGTCCCGTACTTCTACGTCACAGACCACCTAGGCAGCGTGCTGGCGGTCGTCGATGCCTCTGGCAATGCCGTCGAGCGCTACGAATACGATGCCTGGGGGCGGGTGCAGTCCGTCACAGATGCCGACGGACAGCAGCTCTCGTGCTCCGCCATAGGCAACCGCATCCTGTGGCAGGGCAGGGAATACTCCTGGACGACGGGCCTCTACTACTTCCGCAACCGCTGGTACGACCCAGTGATCGGAAGGTGGATAAGCAAGGACCCGATTGGACTTCAAGGCGGAATCAACTTGTATGAGTTCTGTCGAAGCAATCCGGTGTGCAGTAGAGATCCCTCAGGTTGGTGTACGGAGTATTGCGATCCACAGAAGGAGAAGGACAAGATTAAAGATTTGCGAGAAGGAATCAAGGGTATGCTTTTGCCTTATGCTATATATGCAGGTATTCAGATGCATGGGAATGGGGCTTTTAATTCTTGGTTGCCCAGTTGGTTGTCCAATAATTCAGGGTTCCCGAATATGGATTACAAGGCCACGCAGAACAAGGAATGGCTGTTTGGCGACACTGATTCCTATGTTTTGCCAGCAGGTACGGCTTTGGCGAAAAACCAGATGGGTAATTACATGGCGGGTTATGCTGCCGGGTATTCAGACCATCCGACCTTTTTATATGCCGGGGTTAGGGCTGGAGGCATGTGGTTTGGACGTAAAAACACAGGTAGTGGTGAAGGGTGGATGGATTTAGGGAGCATCCCTGACATACAGAACGGCTTTATTGATGGGTATCTTGATTTCATCAAAGATCATCCGTTTCGAAGCGTGACTAGTCATTATTTTACAGGCAGATTTTTACCAATGCTTCTTTTCGATTCTATACTGGGGCAATACTCTAAATGAGGTGATTATGGGTAAACTATGTGAATTCGCAAGCCTTTTGGCTGTGATGCTGCTTGTCTTCTTTCATGTAAGCGGCTTTGACAGAATGGACGGCTTTATACGCGGGCCGCTGAATCCCTACGCTTTTTTTACCGATGAGGTGAGATGCGCGCTGGAACAGGCGTCTGATAAAGCAATTAAAGGTGAATTGTCCGCCAAAGAAGCAAAGCCCCTTTTTGAGAAGTGGGGTGTCCGTCGTTGCATTGTTGACAAAGGAACTGTAGGTTGGACGATTCCGTACTTTAGTATTGCACAGTCTGTGGAGTATGTGTATTCTCCCGGGAGGTTCTGCTCTGGCGATGAATACAAGCCATTAGGAAACAATTGGTATTGGAGGAGGCTCAGATGACCAGAGTGCTGAAAGTCTTGATATGCCTGTGCGCTGCTGTGTACATGCATGTGAGGTTCGCCCAAGGCGCAGGTGTGCCGACGGTCGACATCCCAAGTGAGTATTTCCGCAGTATCATGAGCAGGTTCAGTGACGGTATGCACGAGTCGCATCGCTTTGTCCTGTATCTTTTGGCCTTTGAATGCCTGGTGTTGGCGTTGGAGTTCGTTTACAGGCGTTTCCTGAAGGATCGTTTCCGTTTCGCGGAAAAAGTCTGCATGACGGCGATGTGGGCTAGATTGGCATTTGATGCTGCATGCATAGCGCTAATGCTGATGTTCTTGGTGTTGGATTTCCTTGCCACACACGGACGGATGACGTTTGAGTTGATAGACGGGAAGGGGAGTTCTACGGTGATTGTATCAGAGTGGAAGATCCTACAATAGTATGGCGCCTGTTCCTCCAATCAGAACCTATTGGACAGACCGCAGTCAGAGGCGCATTCTCGCGGTCTTGGATGTGTGGCGGTGCCATTATATGCCTGGCAAAAGCACGGGGGATGTGGTAGACTACACGGCGTCATGGGGAATCAAAGGGTTGGCAAAATGCGCTTGCAAAGTGCGTGCCGGCCATTTCGTCGCCAGTTGGAGGGGCTCCAACGTTTGAGAACGAAGATAGATATCATAATCTTAATTCGCCTAGGTATAAAAATGGTTGGGGTCGGGAAAGTAATGTGTATGGGCAGGCGTGGTTTCATTCTGACATGAAGGACATGGCGTTTTTCTATGTGTATCCGCTTTACACGGAACTCGTAATGACAGGAGGGCTAAAATGAAGGTGATGATCTTTACAGTCGCTTGTGTAGTTGTTTCAATTGTATCGCATGCCGCAGGGCCCACCGCAGATGAATTATCACTATACAAGGCGCGCATGCACGGTGCGCTCGCGAAGGAGTGTCTCCGCGTGGTCGACCAGGACGGCGCACCGGTAGCAGGTGCCAAGGTATGGGGCGGGTTGCAGACTGGCTCCGGGTACAACGACTTCGTTCCCATCCGAGGTACGACCGACACCAACGGAGAGTACGTCATAGAAGGGAAGTGCACAAGCAGGATTCGCTGCGACATAACGAAGGACGGTTATTATCGATCCGAGTTTCTCATGACGAACTATGGGCATACCCACAGCCTCAAAGACGGTAAATGGCAGCCGTACGGTGAAACGGAAACAGTAGTATTGAAGAAACAACGCAATCCAGGGCGGACGTTAGTTTTCCCTGATGAGCTTCGGAGTTGCCGAATACCTGAATTCGGCAAATGGATTGCGTTCGATTTCCAGTGCGCAGATTGGGTAGCTCCATGTGGGAAGGGGCGCAACAGCGATGTCCTGTTACGGTTTTCCGCTATGGAGCGGAGCATGGATGACTACCGGTTTTCCATGGAGGTGTCGTTTACGAATAATCCACATGCTGGGGCATATAGGTTGAAGGAAGATAAGACTTCAGTGTTGACAACCGTATATGACGCCGATTCCAATGCAACATATAGAGCTGAATTTGCTTATATCCAAGAGGAAAATCCAAACGGTTTGAGACATTTTGATTATTTAGTTAGATCATGACTCATATCTGGTGTTTCGTACGCGCACGCGTGTTGACAAGGACGGTAATCTTGTCGGAGCGCACTATGGCAAGATACTCGGACGCTGGCTTTCGGATACTGAGTATATGATTCTAAGTGATGGATGCTTTAATCCCGTTGAGAATGATGTGAATATCGAGGATGGCAGCGGATTGCGCGATGCAATTAGAAATCAGAGGTAGATGAATCGATATGAAGGCTGCGTACCTGTTTTCCCTGCTTGCCACAGGAACAACGCTTTGCGCTGAGGAATGTTCGCAGCTGGACATTCTCAAGGCGCAGCGAAACGGTGCGGCGTTCGACGTTACCCTAAAGGTTGTCGATGACAAGGGCGATCCTGTTGAGGGTGCTCTGTGCGAGGGGTGGAAGTGGATTGACGCCCACAAGGACAATGGAAGCCCGTACGAGACGGTGACGGACAGCAATGGCCTGGCGAGAGTAACAGGCAAGTGCGGCAAGTGGGTCAGCGTTGCCGTTTCCAAGGAGGGGTATTATTCCTCCCAAGACGAAATCCGTTTCAGCGGATTGAAGAAGAAGGGAGTGCTCGGTTCGTACGAGTGGCAGCCGTATGGAGAAAAGCGAGCTCTGATTCTCAAAAAGATTCGAAATCCTGTGTCTATGGTAAGCCAAAATGGGTTGAAGTCATTTCCAATCCCAAGCTTAGATTCGTGGATAGGTTTTGACTTGGATCAATACGATTTTACCAATCCATATGGAAAAGGAAATGTGGCCGACTTCCTTTTGAGGTTTTCTCGTGCAAGCGACCAGCCTGGAAAATATGAAATGACGATGGATGTATCGTTTACAAACACGCCCTATGCTGGTGGATATGCAGTAAAGGCGGATGTAATGTCGGAGATGAAATCTGAGTATGCGGCAAACACCAATGTGACATATCAAAGGGAATTTATGTATAAGTACTGTCGACAAGTGGGAATTGGAAACACATCTCATTTGTTAGGGGAAAGTGACTGCCTAGTCTTTAGGACTCGTGTCGTGTTGGATGAGAAGGGTGAAATAAAGTCGGCACGATATGGAAAGATATACGGTCCATGGGGGTTTGTTGGCCC
>JAEEGL014713700.1_pt1 | contig 14971 bp, 7 predicted proteins | sample 9134231 | NCBI WGS metagenome assembly JAEEGL01 (sample SAMN16246548, study PRJNA631951) | gut metagenome | biome: gut microbiome; feature: rumen; material: fiber-attached | host: Bos | place: Iran: Karaj | collected 2018-10
ACAGGTACGGCTCCCTATGTAGCCTGCGCCGCCTGTTACAAGAATTTTCATAGTATATTCCCTCCTTACCGCTTGAAATCCATGATAACTCTGAGAGCGGGATTCACGTTGCCGTCATAATCAAACAGAGCCTGGTTCGCCCACTCGTTGCCGCAGGGACCGGGATCATCGTCCATATATTTAAGGGAAGCCGGAGTAGCCCAGCCTGAGCCCGGAACCGGGATCCATGCAGGCTCCCACCAGAAAAACCCTTTGCCTCTGCCCTCGGCCACATTTTTAAGACGGTTAAGAAAATCCTCCACGAAGATCTTCTGTCCCTCCTTTGTCATGGGATAATCGACTTTTTCGGCAAGCTCTGCCTTAGTAGCATACCCCTTTCTCTCTTTGGATGCAAGTTTTTCATACGAAGCATAATCCTCCATACTAAAGCCCATGGAGACCTCAGCCACATATATGTCCTTATGATATCTGACCGCTATGTCGTTCATATTATCCTCCAGATCCTTAAGGCTCCCGTGCCAGAAGGGATAATACGACATGCCGATCACATCGAAATCTTCGCCTCTTCTCCGATAATTGTCAAACCATCTGCGATACAGCTCGTTGTTTCCGCCGTTATCAAGATGGATCATCACGGGGATGAGTTCATTGACATCCCTGACAGCCCTGATGCCGGCGCTTATGAACCGGGCGCAGTTGTCATATCCGGTCCCGTCTCCCGCCAGCTGACCTTCGGGCCACAGAAGACCGGCGGTGACTTCATTTCCCACCTGTACCATCCGTACCCTGACGCCGGCAAGCAGGATCTTTTCAAGTGAAGAGCGGGTAAAGGAATAAACCGCCCTTTCCAGCTCATCCACGCCGTAAGATCTCCAGGCCTTCGGCTTATACTGCTTTCCGGGATCCGCCCAGAAATCGGAATAATGGAAATCAAGAAGCACTCCCATACCGGCCTCTGTCACCTTTTTTCCGATAACTACAGCCGTATCCACATCGTTGGTGCCGGCGCCGTAGGGTTCGCCGGTCTCACTGTAGGGATCATTCCATATCTTGATACGGATGGTGTCCACATCATGATCCTTCATGATGCGAAGAACATCCTTTTCTATCCCGTCGTCATAATATTTTGCACCGCACTTTTCAAGCTCGGCCAGGGTGGACATATCCATGCCCTTGATAAAACTGCGCATATTTTTTCTCTCCCGGTTGGGTTTGATCTCAATATCAATTCTTTCAAGATCCTTCGTCGCCATGCTCCTCAGGATGACAAAGGTGAAAACGACTTCGTCGCCATGCTCCTCAGGATGACAAAGGTGAAAACGACTTCGTCGCCATGCTCCTCAGGATGACAAAGGTGAAAACGACTTCGCCGCCATGCTCCTCAGGATGACAAAGGTGAAAACGACTTCGTCGCTATGCTCCTCAGGATGACAGATGACGTTTCAGAAATCGAAGGAGTCGAATCTCTTCATCATATCTCCGTAACGCTCGCGGACCTTTTCGTTCCACTCCAGCACCTTTTTCTCATCGCCCCTGAACTGACAGCGGATACAGGAATAGATCCCCGTCTCGGTATTCAGGAACATATCGATATCCAGATCCCTCATAAAACACGAAGGACATCTGTAATTCAGTTTGCCTTTTCTAAGCTGAGCCATGTCGCAAATACCTCCTTCTGTCTGATCTGCTTTTTAAAGCCCAGTTTGAACATGGGCGAAAATGCATAACCCTCTTCGATATAACCGGCCGCCTCATCCGAAGGCGTCATGGATACCCGGGTATCGATGGCACCTACCAGAGCGCTCACTTTTTTTGCATTTTCCTTTTTTGCCTCACGGCACTTATAGGCATATTCTATCTGTTCTTCATCCACACTCAGGATAATGCCGGTCATATCCTCGGGATACTCGGTGGTGCCGTAGCAGGCTGTGATATACTCATCCAGAACTACTTTTGCATCGGGATCGGTGATCTCCAGGATACTCCTCTCTATCTTTATGGAGGATGAGCCTTCCTCAAAATACTCCTTCGTCTGAAGCTTCACACTGACTCCGTTGAACTCTATGGTAACGGGATCCAGAGTTATGATCCTGTTCTTTTTCCCGTCTATGGCCTCCTCAGAGAAATGAGCATGGGTCGGACAAAGACAAAGGTCCACCTCTTCTCCGTTGTAAGACAGTTTAGCGGATCTCACGGTTCCCGCGCCTGCATAATGTGTGAAATAACCCGCCCTGTATTTTTCCTGGATGAGGAAGGGATAGGATGCATCCTGAACATGGGGAGTACCGATGCCCACCGGCCAGTTGAGCTTTGCCACATAAGGCCGCAGGTCAACGATGGCGCCGCCCTGGTCCATATTGACACAGGCTCTCATGTATGGATCGCAGTACCAGAAAAGCTGCTTGTCCGATCCGTAGAGGATATCCCTCCAGAGCGCACACTCGGGCTCGTTGTAATTGCCCTCATTCACATGCTTCTTTTCCCTGTAGTGATCCGCGAACTCGCTCATGGTCATATCCACCAGCAGGCCCTGTTTTTTCAGCTCGCCGTAATATTTACAGCCCTCCGTATAGGATTTAAGAAGCAGTTCATAAGGCTGCTCCCAGCGTCCCATCTTGTTCATCCAGCCCGGTCCCACGAACATCATGTTGTAGGCATAACCATTATTATATTTTTCCAGGCTCCGGTACTGGTCGATCAGATTGTACAGATAGGGAAACTCCCAGGTCTTCGTATCATAGATCATACCCCGGAGAACATTCTGGGGATGGGTACCGAAATTGGATCCGTTTCCGTCATAACATGCGATCAGATCCCTGGAAAGATGTGGAATGGCCACTATGCCCGAATCCTCGGATTCATTTGCCGCGGGGGCGTGGGTATTCTGTTTCGAAGGGATCCAGGGTGCCCAGGGGCCCCCGTCAAAAAGAGTATACCATGAATTATTGCAGGTATGGTAAGCTTTTGGTCCCTCCTCCCAGCATGTAGCCACGGCACATTTAACCGAAGGATAGGTTTCCTTTATATAATTTGTCAGCTCGGCGTCCATATAATACGAACCGGTAGACTCGGGATAAAATCCGAACTTTTCCTTAAACAGTTCAAACACATCCTGTACAATGGCCTTTTTATCCTCCATGGAAAACATCCATATGCAGAAGTCCTTGGTCTTATACTTTTCCCTGAACTGCTCACAGGGAAGGCCCAGAAGGGAAAGGGCTATCTCATCGCCGAATTCCTCATGATGCTGCTTTGCCAGCGCCACCGCCTCGTCATTAAACAGGGAGGCGTAGGTCATCTGGATAGTACACTTAAGACCGTTCTCATGAGCCAGCCTCTGCTGGGTCTTAAATATGTCAAGGGACTCGGTGATGAGTGCCTTGTCGCCTATATCCTCTTCCTTGCCCTGACCCGTGACGGTGGCGGAGTATTCCGGAACCATCTCGGGGCGGTGGATTATATTTACAATAAATTTGTCCATGGTTTCTCCTATTAAATCATATTTATCACTAAGTATCTACAGCTACGACTGCAACAGCATATTTCTCAAGTGTAATGCTGCCGTCAATATCTTTATCCGAAAGAAGTTCTCTTCCTCTCACGTTTTCCGTTGTGACAGGCGTTTCGTTCGTGTTCAGATAGAATTCGAACTTCTTACCGTCAGAATATCTGACGTGGTATTCCACGCCTTCGGGAACAGGTCTTTGAGCTATTCCAGCCGATCCCAGCAGATCCGCCAGCAGAACACCCATATCCTTCTTCATCAGACGGCAGCCTATGTAGTATGCTTTTCCCTTTCCGTATTCCTTTACGGTGACTGCGGCCTTGTCCTTAAGATAATCCTGTTCATAGGTAGCAATGACTTTTGCGTCTTTGACACGGAGCAGCTCCTGATAATCCTTTACCGTGGCTTTTCTGCCGTCTTCGGAAAATATTATCTCGTTGGAATCCTTAGGATACAGCGTATCCGTCTCCTCACATATGACACCGAAGATATCAGACAGTCCCTGTCCGGGAAAACCACCCAGATAGCAGAGGGTATCCTTGTCCACGCAGCCCGTGAAATACGTGACTGCAAAACAGCCTCCGTCTTCAACATATTTCCCGATCTTTTCACCGATGCCGTCATGGAGCAGATAAAGCATGGGAGCAATGATCATTTTGTAATCCGAAAAATCATCATCACTTGAAATGATATCAGGGTCGATCCCCATCTTTTCCAGTTCCTTCCAGGCGTCCATTATCGTCCGGTCATAATTTTTTGTCTCGTTGGAAAGAGCCCAGCAGTCCTTTACGGCCCAGCGCACGTCCCAGTCGTAGATCAGAGCCACCTCGCTGCGCCTTATGCTTCCCTGTATCTCTTTTACCTTTAACAGCTGCTCACCAAGGCTTTCGACTTCCTTAAAGATCCTGGTATCATCCGTCCCCAGATGATCGATGACCGCGCCATGATACTGTTCCGAGCAGCCCCTTCCTTTTCTGATCTGGAAATACTGTACCGTATCGCTTCCGCAGGACAGGGCCTGAAAAGACATGAGCGCATGGATCCCCGGTCTTTTATACTTATTGTAGGGTGACCAGTTCACCAGGCCCGGGGCGCTTTCCATCAGCATGAAGGGACGGTCTTTTATCATCCCTGCACACATCACATGGAAGAAGGCATTGTCAAGCAGCGTATCCTCCAGGCTCTCATAGTCATTATGCAGGAATGGATAACTGTCCCAGCTGATAAAATCCAGTTCCTTTGCCAGCACCCTGTAGTCGTAGTCCTCGAACATCATCATAAAATTGGTGGTGACCGGTATATCCGCCCTCACCTCTCTTAAGGTGTCGATCTCCGTCTTCATGAGCCTGCATACATTATGAGTGGTAAACCTGCGCCATTCCAGATTCTGCCCGAGGATGGATCTCTCACCGTTCAGAAAAGGAGGCTCTACCTCGTCAAAGGAATTGTAGGTATGGCTCCAGAAGGTGGTCCACCAGGCACGGTTCAGCTTTTCGATATCATTGTCAAAGCGCTTTTCCAGATACTGACGGAATTCCCTTTTACAGTTATCGCAATAGCAATATCCGGTGAATTCGTTGGAAATATGCCACATCAGAAGACCCGGATGATCCGAGAAATTCTCTGCCAGCTTACGGTCAACGAAGCGCACTCTCCTCTCAAAGTCAGCCGAAGACATGCAATGATTCTCCCGCATTCCATGGTGGGCTTTGATACCGTTTTCATCCACTCTTATGGCATCGGGGTATTTTTTGTCAAGCCAGGCGGGCTTTGATCCTGACGGGGTAGCCAGGATGGTATATATGCCATTTGCATACAGATCATCCATGACCGTCTTCAGCCAGGAGAAATCAAATTCATCCTCCCGACGCTCATAGGACGACCAGGCGAAAACCCCCAGGGTCACACAGTTTATCCCGGCCTTTTTCATCAGCCTGATATCCTCCTTCAGGATATCGGGACGATCCAGCCACTGCTCCGGATTGTAATCTCCGCCATGGAGGATACCGTCTATTTTAGGGAAAATCTTAGTTCTCATTATTAAATCCTTAAAAGTTCTTCATCAATTCATTCTTTCAAGATCCTTCGTCACTTCGTTCCTCAGGATGACAGGCGGACATGGCCTTATTCCTCAGGATGACAGGCGGACATGGCCTTATTCCTCAGAATGACAGGCAGCCTTTCACAAAGGCGGACATGGCCTTATTCCTCAGAATGACAGGCAGCCTTTCACAAAGGCGGACATCATCCCTTGGTAGCGCCGCCGGTGATACCCTCCACATAGAATCTCTGCATGATCACAAAGAGGATGGAAATGGGAATGGATACCAGCACGCCGCCTGCGCAGAACCTTGCAAAATAAGAATTGATAAGCGTCTTTTCCAGCATGTTGTAAAGTCCGATGGCCGCGGTCCAGTCCGTGGAAATACCTGAGTTAAGGATCATCTTTGCATACACAAAATCCATCCAGGGAGTCAGGAAGCCGCTTATTACCGTATAGACTATTATGGGCCTTGAAAGCGGCAGGACTATGGAAGTAAAGATCTTTGCCTCCGATGCGCCCTCCAGCTTTGCAGCCTCTCTTAAGGATTCCGGAATGGTATCAAAGAAGCCCTTCACTATCAGATAGCCCAGACCGGAAGCGCCGGAATATACCAGTATCAATCCCAGATGGGAATTGGTAAGGCCAAAGGTCTTGAGCACAAAGTACACTGCGATCATAGCCAGAACTCCGGGGAACATACCCAGGATGATGCTTATGTTCATAAGGGCCTTTCTCGCTCCGAACCTCATGCAGGACATGGCGTAAGCCACGCTGAGCACGAAGGTGGTGCTTATAATACAGGTAAAGCAGGCTATCACAAAGGTATTCCAGAACCATCTGGGGAACTGAGCCACCGTATCCGCTCCGAAGAGCAGGTTCTTATAGTTGTCCAAAGACCACTGCTCCGGGAAGAAGTGACTGATATTGATCCCGGGATAGGCCGAAAATGACGTACATACCAGCCATACGATGGGTATGAGCCAGAAGAAGGCAAGTATTATCAGGAGTAAATGTCTCCCAAGGGACAATAACATCTTTTTTATCATTTAAAGTCCTCCTCTCTTCCGGCCCTCATCATTCTGGTAAAGGTGATGAGTGTACCGACAGCGCAGATCACGAATACCACGCAGCCTATTACGGACGCCATCTTGTAGTTATAATACTCTGATGTCAGCCTGAACAGCCAGGTTACCAGAAGATCCACCTCCTTGGCGTTTGCCGCGGCCAGTGTCTGGTTCGTGGTCACGTACATATCCTGGGTCAGCAGGTAAATCACGTTAAAGTTATTGATATTGCGCACAAAATCAGTGAGCAGCGCCGGCCCCGTGACAAAGAGCATATAAGGCATGGTGATGTGCATAAACACCTGGAACTTGGTGGCGCCGTCTATTTTGGCCGCCTCCACCAGCTCCAGCGGTATGTTCATCAATACACCCGTTGCGATGAGCATCTGATAAGGCACGCCGACCCATATGTTTATGAGTACTATCATCACCATGGCCCAGCCGGGGCTGGTCAGGAACGGGATGTAGGTGATGGTGTCCTTTACCAGTCCCACCTGCTGCAGAAAATGAGTGATCCCCAGGTTGGCGCAGATGGAATTTACGATACCCGAATCCGCGAAAAAGTTTCTCACCAGAAGGAGGGATACGAACTGGGGCACGGCTATGGTCACCATAAAAAGTGTACGCCAGAGCTTCGGCAGCTTCGTGGCAGGATTGTTTATGAGCATTGCCAGCAAAATTCCTCCGATATAGGTGGAAAAGGTGGCAAACAGTGCCCATACCAGCGTCCAGACTATGACCACTCTGAAGGCATAGCCGAATTCCGCGGATTTACCGAAGGAAAGGATCTTCGAAAAGTTCGAGAATCCCACCCAGGTAAACAGGGCGGTAGGCGGCATATGCGCCTGATCATAGTTGGTAAAGGCCACGGCTATCATGATGAGAAGGGGCACTATGGTAAAGAGGAGCACGCCCGTAACGGGAAGCGTCAGCAGGGTGATGTGGAACTTGTTGTCGAACATGGCCCTGATGTCCTCTATAAAGTTGTTGATATGATGCCCCTGGTCATCCTCATCCTGAATGTAATATACATTCGTAAGGTTCACCAGCCAGATGGTGATGAACAAAAGGATGAGGACTATGGTGATCACCCCGAGCAGAAGGATCATGAAGGAATTGTCGTAATCATTGGTCACATTGGTCATAGTGATCACGTCAAATTTCGTCTCATACGCCACGGTGCCCAGGGTATTGAATTTTTCCAGATATCCCGCGCCTACAAAGAACATGTACGCGAAGAATAACGCCTCCATGGCCGTGACCAGAATGCCTTTGATTATCTGGTGATGGGCTATATATCCCGCGCCCATGATAAAAATGGAAAGCTTGGTCCAGACATCACCGTCCCTGAGTGCTATCCATAATCTCGTTATAAAGTTGTTATCCTTATATCTGATATATCTGTTCATAGATTTACTCCGCTACGGGCTGAGACACACCCTCTACAAGATTGTCAAGGAGTTCCTGAAGTTCTTTGTTCTCGGGATTTCCCGCTGCCAGAATGGCTCCAAAAGTCTCGGAAGGAGTCCAGAAATTTCCTCCCTCGCAGCCGTCCAGGATAGCGAACTGTGACTGGCTGGCCAGAGCTGCTATAGCAGGATCCGCAAGGACCTCTTCGGAAGCGGCTGCCTTAGCATTTGCGGGGCCTGAACCTCTCTTTGTGAATCTTTCGATCTGCTGATCATAATCGGTAAAGTATTCTGCAAGAAGCATTGCCCAGCCTACATTCTTTGAATGAGGATTTACGCCGAAAAGCTTATAGCCGGCCACTGAGCTCATCTGGATCTGCTTGCCCGCACAGGTAAATGTAGGCAGATGGGTCGCACCGTAGTTGTCTCCCCAGGTATTAGCTGCCACTTCTGCGTTCCAGGTTCCACTTACGCCTGCGATGATGGAACCGTCTGTAACGCCGGTTACAAATTCGGCATCCTGGGTGGAAATGAAACCGGGATTTGCTGCTATGTCAAGCATGGACTGAACCACTTCCGTACCCTTTATACCGTCCTTTGAAGTGCCGTTCCAGTCAAGGTTGGTAGAACCGTCGGGATTGGCTGAGATCTCAAATCCCGCGCCCACGAAGAAGCTTAAGTTGTACCAGCCGGAGTCAAACTGCATGCTGACCTTCTTGCCGGCCTCAGCTGCCTTTTCAAGCATGGTATCCATGCTCTTTACATCATCCTCTGAGAAATACTCTTTATTGTAGAACATAAAGTAACCGTTATCGGCTGTGGCAGGATAAGCGTAAAGCTTTCCGTCCCTTACAGCAGCCTGTACGGAACCGGCTTCCATACCGCCGCAGTCTTCGATTATCTTATCCGCATCGATGGAAACCTCCTGAAGGGCACCTGCGTTCACCAGATCCGTCACCTGATCTCCTGCAAAGGAGAACACATCGGCTGCAGCCTCGGGGTCAGTCAGGATGGTATCCTTTGCGGTGGACTCAGACTGTACGCCTATGCTGAAATTAAAGGTTACATCGGGATATTTTGCAGCAAAATCATCACACCAGCCCTTTACCATATCCTGATCCTCTTCCGCTGCCCATACAGCCAGATCCACAGGTCCGGTGGTATTAGCTATGAGCGCTGTCACGGCATCTTCTCCGGAAGCAGCTGCGGAAGTATCCACAGTCTGGATCTCGGTCTGTCCTGCATCTGCAGATGCTGCGGGAGCATCTGTCTGTGTCTGTGCTTCGGGCGCAGCGTCGGATGTCGCTGCCACCTCCGGATTACCGCAGGCAGTGAAAAGCGTGCCTGCCATTGCCGCTGTGAGCAATACTGATAAGATTTTTTTCTTCATGTTTTTTTCCTCCTGGTTTTCTTGTTTTATATATCACTTGATCACAAAGGTTCTTGTCAGTTCTCCGGTATAGTTTCCTATACCGATGATCCTTACCGTGGGTGCGGCGTCATACTCAAAGCCGTCGGCATCCACAGTGCTGCATTTCTCATAATTATTCCTGTACTCCAGCACGTAGTCCTTGTTTTCCACGAGAGCCTTGTTCTTGTACTTCACGCTCAGCTTGGGCTCTACCGCCAGACCGAACTTATAGCTCTGAGGCTTTATCTCCTTGATCTCTGTATTGGCCTCCGTGAGCTTGCGGGATGAAAGTGCGAAGCTCCATTTCAGTTCATTCTTATCCTTCGATCCCCTCAGGTCGTTCTTTGCCGAGAAGAGTACGTAGGGAACGGAATTTCCGGATACGCCGGACACCTTGTTGACATTCTTTACGGTGATCTTGTATGCCACGCCTCTCTTCATAAAATCTTCCACTCCGTATCTGGGATCCACGAACTTCACATACTTCACTTCGTTGAGCATGGCTCTTCCCGTATACTGAACGGAATTGACCGGCATTATCTCCAGATCATCCACGGTTCTGGGTCTGATATAGAAGGCATCCAAGAACTTGACCGTACCCGCGTAATTTCCCATACCTGTAAAGGATGCGCTGGCGCCGGTTCCCTTCACGTAAGTGTAAGGCACGTTGTCTTCCTTGTTCTGTCCGCCGTAGGTGATGCCATCACCGCTCTTTGAGACCACGGCCGCCTTTATGTTGTCAATGTAGGTCAGCTTGTAATCTATGAAAGGCATGCTGGCTTCATTTCCGTTTATGAGTATCCTTAAGCCTTCGGAGTCAGCCGATGCTCCCGAATATCCGGGTGACTTCTTATATCCTGTGTAGTACTGCTCCTTTCCGTAGGTAGTATCCTCATCCATCACGTCAAAGAGGTTGGTGGATACTGATATCTCTCCGTAGCTTTGTGCCGACTCATGGTTGATGGCCGCATAGCCCATCACACTGTTGTCCGCCAGAAGCTTCCTGTATTTTGACAAAGGCACCAGCTTAAGCTTCTTCACCTTGAAGGTCTTTACCACATCGCCTGCCAGAAGCTTTCCGTCCGCAGCCCTGGCGCCGTCCTTAACCCTTAAATAGACAGTGGCTCTTCCCGCCGAGGTGATATTATCCTTTGCCTTCTGCTTGTACAGATATATGTCAAACTGATCCGCTGTAAGCACTGTGACTCCGGAAGCGGTCCTGACCTTTATACAGTTGGCGCTGACGTTCTTTTCCGCCGTGGTATCCACCTTAAGGGTGCCGTTACCGTTCTTATCCAGAACGATCGCCGAAGCCTGATAGAATACATCACCGAACTTTACGGCTCCCGAGGTGACCATATGATCCTTATCAGCCACCCTGAGAGTTTTGATGACTGTTCCCGTCAGCTCGCGCTGTCCGTCCACTCTTACCGCATAATACTTCGATGCATCCGCAGTCTGTCCCGTCACCTCGGTGAGCAGCTGGTTCTCGCTTATGGTGTTTGCGCTCAAAGTATTTGCGCTGATCTCGTATACGGAAACCTTATACAGGTTCTTTGCGATCTTGTTCCTGTCGGAGGTCTTTTTCATCAGTGTGGTCTTGGGACTCAGCTTCTTGCCCTCGAGGATATCCTCCACCTGGACTATCATGTTCGAATCCGTGATATCCATGGGCTTTATATTCAGGGAGAGCGTTACCTTACCCTTATAATTGCCCTTACCGCTGATGACTACCTGGCCTTTCTTCTTGTCTGTGCTCACCTTCTTGTTGTTCTTGTAGGTAAGCTTATAATCCTTCTTATTCCTAAGGTTCACAGTCTTGTCATACCAGATCTGAACCGAAGGAGTCACGCCGCCCTTTACATATTCCACATCAGCTATCCTGTTCGTATCATTTACCACCATTCTGGTATTCGGATCGCCTTCCACGATGAGCTTGCTGATATCAGCCCTTTCCACGTTGAACTTTACTTCCAGACCACCGCAGTATTTTGCGGAGCCGGCTGCAGCCGATACGAAGAGTTTTGCCTTTCCTACCTTCCGGTTCTTCTCATATCCGAGTACATACTCATTTGCGGAAATGGTCTTTCCGTCCGCGTCCTTTACCTCGATGGCATAAATGCTGTCCGGATCCACGGCCTTGTCCACAAAGGTTATGGGTGAACCGGTATAGTAGTATCCGATCACCGAATTCTTTACATTATCGGGGGTAAGGAATTCCACGGAACCGATCTGAGTCCTGGTCTCCTCCACTATCTTGAAGGTGATGTCTCTGGTGCCAGTGAAGTTAGGCTTATTTCCGGTAAGAGTTACTGTTCCGTCTCCGGGGGCATTGTTCTTTCCGTATTTTGCCTTGAAATCCTTTCCGCTAAGGGTATAGCTCTTATATCTGACAGTCACCTGAGGCGTCAGCTTCTTGCCGTTGTCATAGAAAGCTGCCTTATCAAGGCTCTGGCCGTTCAGCTCGATGACTATATCCTTATCATTCAGATCCACGGGACCGTTGGCAAAAGGATTCTCAAAGTCGCCGGTCACTGTCACGTCTCCCTCAGGCATGCTGAAGTATACTGTGGTGGTCACGGTCTCATTATCCTCGGCCGTTGCCGTATAAACAGCCTTGTGGCCTTCTACCTTCCATGCCTTCTTTCCGTTGGCAAATTCACTCCTGAAGTAATCCTCGTTCACGCCCTCGCCGGTTACGGTGATGGTGTTCAATACCGAGCCGGTGCCGTTCTTTGCGGTGATCTTTACCTTCTCGCCCGTACCTGCCACATATTTTGAAACAGTTATAAGGCCCTGTCCGCTTCCGGTATTCTCGGCCACGTTCACATTGTACGTTCCATAGAGATATGCATCGTCAACCGACCCCCAGGCTCCTGCAGTGGAACCGTTCATCTCATAGCCGACTACCAGATACTGGCCTGCGTTGACCTTCACGTCCTCTACCTTGACTTCCTTCCAGGAAAGCCAGCCGGCGAACTGCGTGGATGCCTTGTATCTCTTTGCGCCGGTTCCCAGAGGATGCTTTACGGGATCCTTCTTTGTAGCCTCCAGATCCTTGTCAAAATCCGCCTCGGAATCATATACATAGGCTACCGCATACTGCTTGTCATATTTGCCTGCAGAACCACCCTCCAGATATCCGCCATAGGTATAGCTGCCGGGAATGAACTCGGTGTTTTCCTTTGCCGTACCTATCTTCTGATAGATATGGATATCCATGGGGCTGTCACCGTGCCAGAAGTTAAGCGCATGTCCGTTCTGGGTATCACCCTTGGCGTTTTCATTATTTATGGTGATATTGTTGGTGCCCCAGTTAAAGTACTTTGTATTATCCGTTCCGTCGGTATCCGTGATATAGGTTACATATGTTCCGTCCTCGTTCACGCCGTATACATCCCAGTTGTAGAACTTCACATTATTCTGCGTATCGTACTGGATACTCTCAAAATCATTATTCTTTAAAGCTCCGATGGTATTGTTTGCCACTACCTCCACCGTCAGCTTCACGGCGTAGAATACACCCTCTACCTTTGCCTTACCGGTTATCTCATAGATACCGGCCTCATCCAGATCTATCTTCTTTTTCTCATCCTTATTCCAGGTGACAGGGGTTTCACCCTCGCTTCCGTCATTATAGTATACCGGAATGGTCTTAGGCAGGATATCGTCTATCTCAGCATCGGTGCCCACGTTCAGGATTATCTTCTGATTTCCCTGTACAGCCACCACCTTCTTTTTGGCCGCTGATGCACCGCTTCTTATGAGCTTAAATATGCGGGCCGTATCCAGGGCAGTTCCGTCAAAATTGAACCAGCCCATGTTATCCACGCCAACGCCTCCGTAATAGAGACCTGCATCTGTGGGATCATATTCGATGGAGTACTTTGAAGCCCAGCCCGAACCGTATTTCTCCCAGGCCGCCTGGTTTTTCTTATAATTTTCGGCATCGTATGAATAGTCGTCATAGCAGGCCTGATAAGGTGAAAGCCATGCGCTCTCCCAGTAGAACACACCGAAGGCGGACAGATCATCCATACCGTCGTTCACACTGTTCACCGCATCCACTACCGCTCTCACTTCGTCCGCCTGACCCTGAACGGAAATGGAATAGCTGGTCACATCCTGTCCGCCGGAGATGGAAGGACCGGAATTGTGATATCCGTCACCGTCCAGCCAGGTCCAGGCCCAGGAGGTCTCTGCCACGAATACCTTTGTAGGCGTACTGCCGGGACCGTAGGATGACTTCAGCGTCCTCAGCACACTCTTAAGATTCGAGATATTTCCATGGTTGTACATGGGATAATATGACACGCCCACCGCATCATAGGGAACATACTGCTCTGTCCCGTCAGCATGGCTCTTGTATGTCCTGTCGACCACCTGTCTTTTCATGGAGCCGGTCACCGTACCGCCGCCGTTCTGTACATCGGTAAAGTGGACAGCCGCATCTATATAATGTCCGTAAAGCTTCTCAGCCGCATCATGGACAGCCTCACAGCCGTATCCGTAAAGCTTTGTGGCATCGCCGTCGATCTCGCTGGCCAGTCCGTGGTTACTCTCATTACCTACCTGAACCATGTAGATATCCTTAATACCCGCATCATGAAGGGTTTCAAGTGATTCATAGGTAAACTTGTAAAGGGCATCTGCCTTCTGCTGGTTGGTCATATCCGCCCAGGCCTTGGGAGCCTTGTACTTTGCGGGATCTGCCCAGAAGTCGGAATAGTGGAAATCAATAAGTATCTTCATTCCCGCATTCTGTGCAAGCCTGGCCAGAATGACGGCCTTGTTCACATCATTATTTCCTCCGCCGTATCCGTTTCCTGAGGAATCATAGGGGTCATTCCAGATCCTTATCCTCACCCAGTTGGTGCCGCCGTCCTTCAGGTAATTGAAGAACTGCTGGTCGGAAAGGGCCTCAACCACACCGTCACCATTGGTATCAGCCTTGAATACCACACCCGACTGGCGGATAGCCACAAAGGATGAAAGATCGGCACCTGTGATAAAGTCATCAGCCAGAGCCACCTTCTTCACGTTAATGCCTGCCTCAGTACTGTATTTAAGGGAATTCATGGCATCGACCAGCTTATTGTACATGTCAGCCGTCTTTTTTGAATCCTCATTATCAAGATCTTCTGCCGTAGCCACTGCGTAGGCCTTTGCTTCCTCAAGAACCTTTGTAAAGGCATCATAGGTTTCCTTTGTAAAATCAGACGCGATATATGTTTCGGCTGTTTCGATCAGCTCCAGGAGCATCTCGAGAGTGATCCTCTCAGCCCCGTCAAAGGATTCAAAGATCTTATCATCCTTTACATAAAGGGTATCGCCGTCTTTGGATTTTATTACCAGTTCCCTGTACAACTCATAATTCGCACCGGCTGCTATGGTCACAACCGCCTTGTACGGGTCCTTGATACCAAGGAAAAATCCGGGCCAGCCGTCAGCATCGGTAATACTCTCAATAGTATTATCCATGATCAGATCAAAGGAATACCAATCCTTATGATCCTGCACTGCTTCGATGGGAACATC
>JAEEGL011533117.1_pt1 | contig 14970 bp, 13 predicted proteins | sample 9134231 | NCBI WGS metagenome assembly JAEEGL01 (sample SAMN16246548, study PRJNA631951) | gut metagenome | biome: gut microbiome; feature: rumen; material: fiber-attached | host: Bos | place: Iran: Karaj | collected 2018-10
TGATGGACAGGCAGCCGTCAGGGACCGATCCGGAATACCTGTCGATGCAGAGCGTAGCCGAGAAAGTGCGCATCGAGGAACAGATCGAAAAAGAAGAAAAAGCAAAAGAAGTGCCGGCGGACGTGGAAGTGCGCCGCAAGAGAAAAGAACCGAATAACGAGATCGAGGATATGCTGTATACTGCACCGGATGGACAGATGGGACTGTCCGTTCCGCAGTCGAAGGTGGTGGAAAAACAGATCACCGGACAGATCGAGATCAGCGATTATCTGGCAGACTGGGAAGATAAGAAGCGCAGACAGAGCGAAGCACAGAAGCAGGCGTTGGAGAAGAGGATCAATGACAGCACAGGTCCGATCTTCGCAGGATATGACGAGCGCATGCGCAACAATATGATCGACGAACTGGAACGCGAGCAGAAGCTCTTTGCGGACAAGTATCGTGCCGATGATATTCAGTTCCGCAGTATTGATGAAGTGATCGGGAAAAAACCGGAACCGAAGGCGACACTGCAGAAGGTAACGCCGCTTCCGGAGATCAGGGAAGCAGTGGATAAGACTGAGACAGACGGTGAAGAGCACCGGTCCATCTGGGATGAAGTACATGAGGCGATCGAAGCGGATCACGAAAAACAGCAGGGCGTGTCACAGACGACCGGGCTGATCGATGCTGCCGTGGAACAGGCTAACCGTCTGGCAGTAACGGACGCGGCACCGGAAAAGGCAGAGGAAGAGAAAGATACCGAAGAAAAGGGTATTGAAGAAAAGAAGATCGAAGATACCGGAAAGCTCGGAGGCTATGAAGAGGGATTCTTTGACGGCGAGGAGGATGAAGATACAGATACCTCCCTGCTGAATGAAGAGTTTGAGGAACGTCTAGAAAGCGAACTGGCGGATCAGGAGAACGATACGGAGATCTCTGCAGAAGAGGAAGAAATTGCAGCTGAAGATGATGAAGAGATCTCAGGTGAAGCCGGCGATGAAGCAGCCGAAGAGGTTTATGAGGAGAATGCTGAGGGAGAATACTACGAGGACGGTGAATACGAAGACGAGTATTACGAGGACGGAGATTATATCGAGGACGAAGCCGGCGAAGACTACGAAGACGAATATACCGAAGAAGATGGGGAATATTACGAAGAAGACGAGTCTTATCCGGATGAAGATGATGTGGATGGTGAATATGTAAGAGAGATCCTGAAGGGAGACAGTAAGAATTTCTCTGCTGCAGAGCCGAATACGGCGCAGCTTCAGGAAATCTCGAGCGTACTGGAAGCAGATGCAGACCGTGTCGGCGCGGAAGCGGTGGAAGAGATCAATGACGAGTACATCGCCGATGAAGAAGAACAGGAACTGTCACCGGAAGAACAGGAGCTGTTCCATGAGTATCTCTATTCCAAGAAGATGTATGCCCAGATCCTTGAAGCCGTGGATCAGATCAGCCTTGCTCCTTATGTCGGCAATGCGATCGTAACGGGAGATGCGGATTCCGGTCTGGAAAAAATGGGCAAGTGTCTGATCAAAGAGATCCAGATGATCGACGGTAATTTCCTGTCCAACCGGATCGCGCGTATCAGTGGAAACAAGATGAACCGGAAGAATATCCCGGCGATGTTTGCGCAGCTCGGGAATGGCGCTCTGCTGGTGGAAAAGGCATCGGATATGACCAGGGAGACATTGGAAAATATCGCCAAGACCCTGGATGATCTGCAGGAAGGTCTGTTTGTGATCCTGATGGATACCAGGAAGGATATGGACCGTCTTCTGGAAAAATACGAGCTGATCACCGGTTATTTCAATGCGCGTGTGGATATCCTGCCGATGAACAACAACGCTCTGGTGGAATACGCGAAAAAATATGCATACTCCAGAGAGTATAAGATCGATGAAGAACGCGGTGTGCTGGCGCTGCACCAGAGGATCAGCGAGCGGCAGATCGGCGAGCATAATGTGTCGCCTAAGGAGATCGAGGAGATCATCAACGCTGCGATTGAGCACTCCTCAAAACCGCATATTTCCACATTTTTCCAGATCCTGAGCGGAAAACGTTATGATTATGAAGATATGATCATTCTGCGGGAGAAAGATTTCCTATAAGGGCTCACTGAAAATGGACAAATTGCACAAAATTATAGCGTGACACTTCACATTTTTTGGAAAATATGGTAAAATTATACCTCGGGATAATCCCGGGGTATTTCTTTTATACGCAGAAAGAAATACGAAGGATGAACGATCTGCGCGGGATCCTTTCTATTATTAAAAAACCGGAGGAGAAGGAATGGCACCGAAAAAACAGGAGAAGACACCGAAAACACTGCAGGAGGAAACCATCTTTATTTCCGATGCGGATCAGTATATTTTCGGACAGGGCACGCATTATGAGATCTATAAAAAACTGGGCGCTCATCCCTGTATCAAAAACGGAAAGAAGGGTGTATTTTTTGCAGTATGGGCTCCGCATGCACAGGCGGTGCATATCGTAGGCAATTTCAACGGCTGGGATGTGAATGCCACACCGATGAAGCGTCTGGGCGAAGGCGGGATCTATGCGGCTTTTGTACAGGGGGTTGCGGAAGGCGAGTTATACAAATACTATATTACAACTGCATCCGGCGAAGGGATCTACAAGGCCGACCCTTATGCGAATTATGCGGAACTGCGTCCGGGAACGGCATCGATCGTATATGATCTGCGGAAACTGACCTGGTCGGACGACAAGTGGCTGACAGAACGTGCCCAGAAGAACTTTTTTCAGGAACCGATGGCAATCTACGAGTGTCATATCGGCTCATGGATGAAGCATCCGGACGGTACCGAGGACGGTTTTTATAATTACCGTGAGTTCGCGGACCGTATCTGCGAATATCTGAAGGATCTGAGGTATACGCATGTCGAACTGATGGGCATTGCGGAGCATCCGTTTGACGGATCCTGGGGCTATCAGGTGACGGGCTATTATGCACCGACGTCCCGATACGGTACGCCGGAGGACTTTGCTTATCTGGTCAATAAACTGCACAATGCGGGTATCGGTGTGATCCTAGACTGGGTACCGGCACACTTCCCGCGGGATGCCTTCGGTCTGGCGGATTTTGATGGGGAGCCTTTGTACGAGCATCCGGACAGCCGTTTGGGAGAGCATCCGGACTGGGGTACCAAGATCTTTAATTATTCCAAGACGGAGGTGCGGAACTTCCTGATCGCCAATGCACTGTACTGGATCCGCGAATTCCACGTGGACGGTCTGCGTGTGGATGCGGTAGCCTCCATGCTCTATCTGGACTACGGCAAGCAGGACGGACAGTGGGTGGCAAACAAGTACGGCGGCAACGAAAATCTGGATGCCATCGAATTTTTCAGGCACTTAAACAGCGTGATCCGTGGTCTGAACAATGGTGCGATGACCATCGCGGAGGAATCCACGGCATGGCCGAAGGTGACAGCGCGTCCGGAAGATGACGGCCTGGGCTTTACTTTCAAGTGGAATATGGGCTGGATGCACGATTTCTGCGACTATATGAAGCTGGATCCGTATTTCCGCAAGGATAACCACAACAAGATGACTTTTGCGATGAGTTATAACTGTGCGGAGAAATATATCATGCCGCTGTCCCACGATGAGGTGGTGCATCTGAAGTGCTCGATGCTCAATAAGATGCCCGGCTACGAAGTGGACAAATATGCGAACCTGCGTGTGGGGTATGCGTTTATGTTCGGCCACGCCGGCAAGAAACTGCTCTTTATGGGACAGGAATTTGCGCAGGAGCGAGAATGGAGCGAAGCAAGAGAGCTTGACTGGTTCCTTTTGGAACGTGATCTGAATAAGGGTATGCTGGAATACGTAAAGGAACTGCTGAAGATCTACCGGGAGAACCGCTGTCTGTACGAGCTGGATGATTCCTGGGATGGTTTCGAATGGATCAATGCCAACGATTCGTATCGCAGTACCTACAGTTTCATCCGCAAGTCAAAAGACGGCAAGAACAATATGATCTTTGTGCTGAATATGACGCCGATGCAGCTGGATAAGTACTCCGTAGGTGTACCGAAGAAGGGCAAGTACAAACTGGTGCTCAACTCTGATGAGAAACGCTTTGCCGGCAACGGACACGAACTGCCGGAGGAGCTTAAGGCCAAGGAGTTTGAATGCGACGGCCGCCAGTACGCGATCAGTTTTGATCTTCCGCCTTATGGGGCTGTGGCGTATTCGTTCTCATATTAAAAAGCTGTATAAAAAAAGTAACAACCGGGTAAAATTCCCGGTTGTTACTTTATTTATATGAATTATAAATATCTTTTTTGATCCAGTTCCATAGACTTCCTTGTACGCTTAGATCGGTGCCGTTTGAAATAACGTAGTATTGCAGTCGTTTTCCTTTCAAAGGACCGGTTTGAACAACGTTATAGTCATCAAAGAGTTTGGTAAGGCCATCTTGACGCGGATTTCTTGTAGACCATTCGTTATTGTAATAATACAACGGCAGTGTATCTTTTGTTTCCATATAAAGACAGTAGTAAATAGTATATTTATCGTAAGCAGCACCGGGGGTATAGGCAGCAGTTCCCTTTTTTCCGGCATTAGATCCGACTGCGACCATGAATAAATAGGGTGCAGGGTTGTTTACGCCGGCCAGTCTTAAGATCTCCTTGGCGAAATCTGTTTCTGAGACATCCTGATCATCATTGTTTGTCTTGTTTTCTCCGGATACATCTGTTGCGCCGGATAAAACAGGAGTTCCTGCCGGCTGGTCACCGTTTTTTGCGTATAGTTCTACAAATGCAGCCTGTGCAGCTTCTTTGCAGGCCTGTGCATTCGGCAGGTATCTTTTGATCTTGGCTTCTCTGATGTATCCCGTCAGTGTCGGCACCAGGATCGCAGCTAGGATTGCCAGGATCACAAGTACGACGATCAGTTCGACCAGAGTGAAACCTTTGTTTGTGAGGTTGTGTTTTTTATTTTTTGCCATAGTCATCCCCTCATAGTATAGTACTTACTAAAATTATATCGGCTCATAGCGGGGAATTCTTTAGTGGCTTGTCAAATTCTGGTTTGTAGAGATGTATCGACAACCACCACATCGCAAGGGCTCCCCCCACATTCGTGGGTCCCCCCTCGCGAATATCCTAAGGCATCCTCCCGCAAGCGGGCCCCTCCTTAGGATGAACAACCGGAATTTGTACGCCTAAAGAAAACTTCCGCGGCATCCGAAATAAAAAGTAGTGTATTGGGAAGGAAAGGAGTCTGCCATGAATATCAATATCGGGGAAAAAGCATTACAGGAAAAATCGGCAGCCGCATATCTTCAGGGGGCGCAGGGCGCGGGATACAGCACGGATATGGCGCAGGCAGCCGGGGCGGCAAGAAGCAGCGGGATGAGTGCCGGTTATGCGCTGGATCTGGGGGCCGGTGAGAGAGAAGGGCAGATCTTAACTGAAAAGAGCCTGATGCAGAAGAAGGGCGTGGCGGCGCAGCTGCAGGATGATCTTACATCGAATGCAAAGGCGCAAAAAGATTTTATGATACTGGCATCAAATACGATGTCGCCGGAAGCGTACGGGAAGCTGGCGGAAGACGGCTATGACGTGCAGCAGATGGATCCGGAAGAGACCGTGACCGTTGTGGATGAGATCAAGGCAGAGATGGCAAAGGCCGGCGTGGTGATCGCGGGCTATAATGACGATCTGTCAAAGGAAGAACTGGAGGCGATCACCGGCAGCGCGGCATATGCGGCGGAACTGGACCGGGCATTCCGGGATAACGGAGTGCCGCTGACAGAGCAGAACGCAAAAGATGTTACGGAAGTGATCCGGCAGGCGGAGCAGATCCCGACGCTGACGGATGGTGCAAAGAAATATCTGGTGGAGAATGAACTGCAGCCCACCATTCAGAATATGTATATGGCGCTTCACAGCGGAGCCGGTGTGAATGCTGCGCCGCAGGGCTATGTGCAGACCGGCGGGTACCTGGGGATGACGGCTCAGACAGGACAGATCCCGGATGAAAAGCTGACCGCACAGATGCAGAAAGTGATCGAGCGGGCCGGTGAGCAAGCAAACGAAGAGAATCTGGCAGAAGCAAAGCGCATCATGGATCTGGGGTTGCCGTTAACGGAAGATACTTTTCTTGCAATGTCGGAACTGGATGCACTGCAGTTTCCTTTAAGAACAGAAGATGTGGCAGATGCCGCCGCCAGGGCGCTCAGCGACGGGCAGAAGGCAATGCAGGCGGATGTAACGAGAGAGGAGAGCCTGCTGAAAGGGGCGGTAAAGCTGACGGAGCAGGCATCGCGGATCCGTGATGAGGCTGTGGATGCGGTTGTGGACGCGGAACTGCCGCTGACCATTAAGAACCTCACAGCAGCGCAGGCAAAACAGTCGGCATCGGCCGGTCGTGTAAAGGAACCGGTGCAGCAGGCAGCACAGACTGCACAAGCGGCATATGCGCAGCAGACGGAAATGAAACTGCGCGTGGAAGTTTCCTACGAAGCAAAACATCTGACTTCCAGGCGGCAGATGGAGGAGATCCGCCTGTCGATGACGGTGGAAGTAAGTTACCGCATGCTGAAGAACGGTGTGCATGTGGATACCACGGAACTGTCGAAACTGGTGGATGATATGAAAGCGGCGGAGGCACAGCTGCAGGAGACGAAGTTCGGTTCCGATGCATCACAGAGTGCTGCGCAGAGATCCGCGCTTTATAAAGATACGATGGATGTGGTGCGCAGCCTGCCCGGTATGCCGGTTTCCCTGGTGGGTGATCTGCTGAAACGCCGGGACAGCCTGACGATCAGTGCCGAAGCATCTTTGGATATCACACTTTCGGAATATGCGGAACTTGGAAACCGCAGGATACAGAGCTATGCAGCGGCCAATGAACGTTATGAGACGATGATGACGGCACCGCGCGCAGATCTTGGCGATAACATCAAAGCCGCTTTTGAACGGGCTGACAGTCTGCTGGCAGAGCTGGGGATCGAAGCAACGGAAGAAAACCTCCGGGCGACCAGGATTTTGGGTTATAACCGGATGGAACTGACGGAGAGCAATATGACAGCGGTAAAGGCCGCTTACCGCAAAGTGAGCAATATCACGCAGCGGATGAGCCCGGCGGCTACGCTGCAGATGATACGTGACGGCGTAAATCCGATGCAGCTTTCGATGGATGAGCTGGAACGGCGTCTTGCCGGAGCGCCCGAAAGTACGGAAAAGTACAGCGAATTCCTGGTACGGATGCAGCAGAAGGGCGAAGTGACGGAACAGGAACAGGCGTCGTTTATCGGGATTTACCGTATGCTGCACCAGATCGAAAAAAGGGATGGCGCTGCGATCGGCAGTGTACTGGCGCAGGGAGCGGAACTGAACTTTGATAATCTGCTGAGTGCAGTGCGCAGTTACAGGGACCGCGGCATGGATGTGAGCGTGGACGATACCTTTGCCGGAATGGAGAGTACCGTTGAGAATAACATTGAAGAGCAGATCCGTACGGCATATTATCAGAATGCAAAAGAAGATATGCTGGCCGCGGGAACGGCACCGGCAGAGATCTATGAGGAACTGATCGCGGAGCGCATAGGTACTTTTCCGGATAATGTACTGGGACTGACGGGACTGCGCAGGGAGCGCGGAATGCTGTTTGACAGTGCCCGCGCGGCATTGGATGGTATTGAGGAACGGCGTAGTACGACAACAGCGGATGGAGAGATTGTGACGGATGGCGGCACCGGCAGCAGTACGTCAACCTTTGCCGTGACGGAAGCCGTACTGGAAGCGGCGATGGAAAACACGGTGGATCGTTTTACTTCCAAAGAAGATGCCGGGACCGCTTATGAGCATATGGCTGATGTGGCGGAGCGTGTGATGGCAGATGCCGCGATGCGGGAAGGGGAAAGCATCGATATCCGCCGCTTTACTTCGGCACTCAAGCAGATGAATGTGGCCAGACAGCTGGCGAGAGAAGAAGCTTATGAACTGCCGATGATGATCGGCGGTGAGCAGAGCAGCGTGAGCGTGCGGATCCGGCATGACGGAGCGGCACAGGGAATGGCAGAGATCACGATGGAACATATTTCCTACGGAACGATGCGGGCGCGGTTTTCGGCAGAAGGCACCGGAGATGCACCGCGGCTGGAAGGCTATGTGGTATGCGATAATGAAGAAGGCATGCATGCGGCGGAAGCGCAGAGAGAGCGCCTGCTGGAGCGTCTGGCGCAGGAGCAGGTCCCGATGGGAGAGGTCAAATTTGTGTATTCCGAACATCTGTCGGTTAATTATTCCGCCAAAACTGCCGATGATAATAATAACAGCAATTTTGACACTTCCGTATTGTATCGCGCCGCAAAAACATTTCTTCAGGTAATGGGCGGCGAGGCATAACCGAGCAAAAAAGCCACGGATGGCGTAAGGAACAGGGGAACGGATTCCTCTGGGATAGGAGAGGTTTATGAGGATCAATTATAACGCATCCGCGGTCATTTCCAATAAGGCGCTGAATAACAGTGACAGTGCATTGTCCAGATCGTTGCAGCGTCTTTCTTCCGGTTTAAAGATCAATGAGGCACAGGACAATCCGGCCGGTCTTGCGATCGCGCATCGTATGGATGCGCAGGTGCAGGGACTTCGTGTCGGCAAATCCAATTCCAATGACGGTATCTCCGTGATCGAAACGGCGGACGGCGCATTGGCAGAGATCTCGTCCCTGATGCAGCGTATGAGTGAACTGACGGTGCAGGCGGCTACCGGTACCTATACGGATGATGACCGTGAGGCGATCGACCGTGAGATCCAGCAGCTGAAAGAAGAAGTGACCCGTGTATCGAAAGATACCGAGTTTAACGGACAGAGGATCCTGGACGGGACCTTTGACCTGAAGGGGTATATGGATAACAATGCCAGCAAGGTGGAGTATTATACCGGTGAGGTAGCAGTCGGAAAGTATAATCTCAATATTCGGAGCATCATCTCTGTAGCCGGAATTACGGAAGGTACTGCAACGGGAGTTAAGCCGGTAAATATGCAGTATCAGAAAGCAGACGGAACGACGGTAGCGGTAGATGATCTGACGGCATCGGTGGATATGGATAACAATCTGATCACGATCCGTAAGGATTACGGCGGTGAATACGAGATCCGCATTTCTTTTGACGATACAAATCCTCCCGGAGCGACCGAAATGGAGATCACCGGGATCGGGGCGATGAAACTGCAGATCGGAGCAAATGAAGGCCAGGAGCTGGCGGTCCAGATCCCGACGATATCGCTTAAGAATATGGGACTGCAGAATGCAAACGTGTTGACGCAGGAAGCGGCAGAAAAGGCAATCGAAAGTACGAAGCAGGGACTCAACTATATCAATAAGATCCGTTCAAAACTGGGTGCATACCAGAACCGTCTGGAGCATAATACGGAAAGCCTGGATGTATCCGATGAAAACCTGACCGCGGCATATTCCCGTATTATGGACGTGGATATGGCGGAAGAAATGACGGCGTATACGACCAATAATGTGCTGGTGCAGGCAGGCGTGTCGATGCTGAGCCAGGCCAACGAAAGACCGCAGGCAGTATTGCAGCTGTTACAGTAATTGCGGATACAGGGGGGATGGCAGATGACGGATGAGCAGAAACAGGATTTTACATTACGGATCTCACAGGCGAATAAAAGCGCCATGGTAGTAATACTGTATGATATTTTTCTGACGTATGCGAAAGAGGCAGAGGCGGCATCTCCGGCGGAGAGCTCGTTTCATATTTCGATTTCCAAGGCGCGCGGGGCGCTCAGTGAGCTGATCGATTCGCTGCATTTGGATTATGAGATCGCGCAGAGTACCTATCAGCTATACCGTTTCGTGGAGCGGGAACTTATCCGGGCGGACATCAAAAGAAGTACAGAACCGATCCCGGCGGTGATCCGGATCATGCAATGTCTGCGGGACGCGTATGCGGAGGCGGCGAAGACAGATACGTCCGGACCTTTGATGAAAAATACCGATGTGGTGTATGCCGGGATGACATACGGAAAACATGATGTGATGACCGGCAGCAGCGCCGCCGGAACAAACCGGGGATATCTGGTCTGACCGATCCTGTGATCATAATGCAGACAATATATAACGGATGTAGTCATCGACGACATCGATATCCGTATAAGTATAGAGCATACGGGAACCGACCACATCTTCGAGTTCGTTGAAGATGAGATGTCCGTTGTGAAATAAGAAATCCATACCGCAATGTCCGATCGAGAGACCGGACATTGTTTTTTTGACAATGGCTTCTTCTTCCGGGGAAAGTGTGTAGACGGATGCTTTTCCGCCAAGGCAGAAATTGCTGCGGAAATCGGTTATGGATGTACGCAGCATCGCGGCAGTAATGCGGTTGCCGGTGATATAGACCCGCAGATCTTTCCCCGGGGTATCGGCCATTTCCTGGTAGATCCAGCGGATACCGGGATTATCTGCGGTGGCAGAAGCATCTGTTGTGCTGCTTGCCAGCCCGGCCCTGACACGAAGAGCCTGTTGCTGACATACGGCAGCCTCTTCCGGGGAATGCAGCAGGAATACTTCCGTACCTCCGTGTCCGTCCCGGCTTTTCATGATGATGGGATAACAGTCAAGATCCTCCGGATGTTCCGCGGTTCTCAGGACAGGCAGTCCGGCTTCTTCCATATAATGAAGCGCGGCGAGCTTGTCATTTCCGAGCAGTGTGACCGTGCTGTTATTGAATACAGGGATTCCTTTGGCTTCCAGAGCTTTGGTTAAGGAAAGGTCCCGCGTGCGGTTGATGGCAAACCCCTGCTGTGGGAGAGGAGTGATACCGCTGTCAATATCTTCTTTATACAGTACTAAAAAATCGACTCCCCGGCGTGTACAGGCACGCCGGTAGAAGCCGATATAGTTTTTGTTTGGTTCCGCCTCCGGGCGGTTGTAGATCAGATTACAGAGCATTTAGTATACATTATCAAAGGTTCGTTCATCTTTTCGGGTGGTAGTGGTTTTTCCACGATCATTTCCGCCCCAGGCATTGGTTGCAGTCGGAGGATTTTCTTTCCAATCAGCCAGGTATCTGGGATCCGGCTCCGGCCAAAGACGAAGATAAACCCATCCGTTGCCGTAACCTTCTCCGTCAGTTCCGGCAGGTACCGGGCAAACCCAGACTTCCGGACGGCCAGTTTCCAAATTCATAGCGATACGGAATTCATTAATACCGTACTTACGATAGGATATGTACAGGTTATTCTGCGTCAGCTCGTCGATGATCGCCTGCGTGCATTTGTTCAGATCTGTGGATCTGTGGGCATTGCGGATGATGCCGTAACGGCTGTTGCTGAGACCGGTATCCATTGTGAACTCATACATATTACCGATGTCATAGGTATTGCCGTCGTTATCTGTTACCGTATAGCGGACCGTTCTGGCCTTGCCGTTCAGCAGATAAGCATACCACTGGTCATACGCATCTTCGTTGGTAAACAGTACTCTTTCAAAAGCAGTTCCGAGTACGCGCGCGCATTCGATATCTTTTACCTTTTTGGCTTTATCGATATACTGCAGAAGCTGCGGTGTTACCAGCGCTACCAGGATCGCCATGATCGCGATCACGATGATCAGCTCCACCAGTGAAAAACCTTGATTGTTCTTTCTTAATAATTGTTTCTTCATAGTTTACTCCTCCTGTTCCCTCATAGCAAGTAAAAAACCACTTTGCTTCGGCAAAGTGGTTAAAATCATGAAATGCAGCTGGCTGCCATTTAACAGGCCCTATAGCTTTGCGTCACAGAATTTCTACTGCTTTGCCTTTTAAATTGAATATACAATATATGTTTCATACTCATATACTAACACATATATCGGACATTATCTACAAAAATTAAGATATTTTACAAATTATTTACAAAATAAATGGACGAATTACAAAAATTACAATATCTTGTAGTTGTCAAATGGAAGATGCACAATTTTTGAAAAAAAGAAAAATCTTCTTGCAAAACACACGGGGGCGTGTTAAGATAAAACTCCGTGAATATCCTTGCTCCTCGTAAGGGAGGGGCCATTCGGCAGGTGCACAGGGCATCGGGCCAGACCAAAAGGAGGTAAAGAGTAGCATGAACAAATACGAATTAGCCGTTGTTGTCAGCGCTAAACTCGAAGAGGAACAGAGAAATGCTACCGTCGACAAATGTAAGGGGTACATCGAGAGATTCGGTGGTACGATTACAGATGTTGAAGACGGCGGCAAGAAGAAGCTTGCTTATGAGATCCAGAACAATAAAGAAGCTTACTACTACTTCATCCACTTCGATGCGGACAGCACTACTCCGTTTGAAGTTGAAAATCATGTTCGACTGATGGAGAATGTAATCCGTTATTTATGCGTTCGACAGGACGAGGCATAAAGAAAGAAGGATTGAGTAAATGAACAAAGTTATATTGATGGGACGTCTTACAAGAGACCCGGAAGTCAGATATTCACAAGGCGCAAATGGTTCCATGGCGATCGCAAAGTATACTCTGGCAGTAGATCGGCGAAACAGCCGTTCCAATGCCGGCGGAGATCAGCAGACTGCAGATTTTATCAACTGCACTGCATTTGGCAAGGCAGGTGAATTTGCGGAGAAGTATTTCCACAAGGGAATCAAGATTGCCGTAAGCGGCAGACTGCAGACCGGCAGCTATACCAATAAGGAAGGCCAGAAGGTCTATACTACGGACGTGATCGTGGATGACCAGGAATTTGCAGAGAGCAAGAATGCAAACGGCGGCCAGGGCGGCGGAGATTACTCCAGACCGTCTGCAGCACCGTCAGGCGCGGACGAAGGGTTTATGAACATCCCGGACGGCATTGATGATGAGATTCCGTTCGGCAATTAAGATCTTGTAAGGCTGTGCATGAATAGGAAAGGAAGATATCATGGCATTCAATAAAGAGTCTGACAGAGGCGAAGCGCCGAAGAGACGTAATACCACAGGTATCCGCAGACGTAAAAAGGTTTGCGTGTTCTGTGGCAAGGATAATGAGATCAGCTACAAGGATACAGCAAAGCTGAAGAAGTATGTATCCGAGCGTGGAAAGATCCTGCCGAGAAGAGTGACCGGCTGCTGTGCAAAGCATCAGCGTGCTCTTACGCTGGCAATCAAGCGCGCACGTCACGTGGCACTGATGCCGTATGTAGCAGATTAAATCTTAGTAAGGCACTTATTGACCGCACCCTTATGGGTGCGGTTTTTTTCTATCTACTATAGACAATTTCACAATTAAACGATATAATATCATATTGTGGGTTCTGTATACCTAAAACGAGGTGGAGAGGACAGCGCTTGTACGTCTCAGAAGAGAGAAAAGCCAAAAAGCAGGAGGAAAAGCGGCAAACGGTCCGACTGCTGAGTATGATCTCCCAATTTGGGATTAACATGCTGGTTCCGATCTTCCTGTGTTTTTTTGCCGGACGGTGGGCGGACCGGCATTTCGGAACGGCATACTGGACGATCGTGTTGTTCTTTATCGGCGCGGTTGCCGGATTCCGTAATGTATATGTATTCGCAAAGCGATATTTTGCCAATCCGCAGAAGGATGCGCTGCAGACGGAAGAGGATGGGCACAATGCTGAAATGAAGGGCGATACCGGACAGGGGACTGTTTCGAAACTGCCTGAAGATATCGAATGAAAGAAAAGTGGATCGAACATTATACGCTGATCGAATTGTGGATCGGTGTGCTGGTTTTTGGCATAGTGGCAGAGATCGTACTGCTTGCGGCATTTGACAATAAAGCATATCATAGTGCCGGATTGCTGGTCGGCGTGATCGGCGCGATCGCGATGGCAGCACATATGGAACATACGATCAACAGGGCGCTCTCTGTGGGCGAGGCGGGAGCAGAAAAAACCATGCGCCTGGGATATCTGTTAAGGTATTTTACGGCAGCGCTGGTGATGATCGCCGCAGCGCTGAGCGGATGGGCGGATCCGATCACGATCTTTGTGGGTTTGATGACATTGAAACTGTCGGCGTATATCGAACCGTATACCCATAAGATCTCGGAAAAGGTCTGCGGGAAGGAAGTGTTTTTCCGGGAGATGGTCTCTGCGGAGGAACAGGACCGCCTGTATGGTAAAAAGAAAGAAACCGAGGATCCGGCGGACGGATCTAAATCATAAAAACTATTAGGAAGGTTCTGATATTATGGGGACTGGTATGTTGTTATCGGCGAATGATCTGGGGTTTATGATCGAGGGTGTCTTCTCGATTGAACTGGGAGGGCATACGCTTTGGATCACCACATCACATATCTGTACATTGATCGTTGTACTTACATTGATCGTGTTTTCGTTTTTTGCAAAGCATGCGATCACCAAAGGCGCGGAAGTGCCGGGCGTCTTCCAGAATATCGTAGAGCTGATCGTAGAGCTCCTGGATAAGCTGGTGAGCTCAACCATGGGCTGGAGCGCTTATAAGTTCCGCAATTATATCGGAACGATCTTTATCTTTATCCTGTTCAGCAATATTTCCGGTCTTTTCGGACTGCGTCCGCCTACAGCGGATTACGGTGTGACTTTCCCTTTGGGTGTGCTCACATTTACATTGATCACCGTCTGCAAATTTAAATATCAGAAGCCGATCGGTGTATTGAAGGGGCTGTGTGATCCCTGGCCGTTCTGGCTGCCGATCAACCTGATCGGTGATTTCGCGGTTCCGATCTCGCTGTCCCTGCGTCTTTTTGCAAACGTACTGTCCGGTACCGTTATGATGGCACTGGTATACGGATTGCTGAAAGTGATCGCATATGCGTGGCCGGCAGTGCTGCATGTCTACTTTGATATGTTCTCCGGCGCGATCCAGACTTACGTATTCTGTATGCTGACCATGACTTACATTTCCGATGCTGTCGGGGAAGAAGTCAAGGCATAAATAAATATATTTTAAACGCAATAATTGCGTTTAAAATAATGCCTCCGGCGGATGCACACGACCGCA
>JAEEGL013406006.1_pt1 | contig 14970 bp, 11 predicted proteins | sample 9134231 | NCBI WGS metagenome assembly JAEEGL01 (sample SAMN16246548, study PRJNA631951) | gut metagenome | biome: gut microbiome; feature: rumen; material: fiber-attached | host: Bos | place: Iran: Karaj | collected 2018-10
CGAATACGCCCACGGCGTGACGCACCTGTTTCTCGACGAGGTACACAAATACCCCGACTGGAGCATCAGCATCAAGAACCTATACGACACTTACACAGACCTTTACATCGTCTATACCGGCAGTTCGATGCTCGAAATCGATTATTCCAAAGTGGATTTGTCGCGGCGGCAGACGCTCTACACGCTGCGCGGCCTCTCGCTGCGCGAATATATGGCATTTGAGGGCGCAATGACCGCCGAACCCATCGCCTTGGACGACCTCTTGGAGCGGCACATCGAAATCGCCTACGACCTGTTCCAGAGGGCCAAGGTACTGAAATACTTCTCCGCCTATTTGGAAAACGGCTACTATCCGTTTTACAAGGATGCGAAGAAAGACTACCTGATTCAACTTGCCGAAGTCGCCAACTTGGTGATTGACACCGATTTGCCCGCCGTCGAGGAAGTCACTTACAGCACCGTGAGGAAGACCAAAACCCTGCTGATGCTGATTGCGCAAAACCTCCCGCTGATGCCCAACGTGAACAAACTGACCGTGCAATTGGACACCAGCCGCGAACTTTGCCTCAAGATGCTCTACGCCCTCGACCGCGCCGAGTTGATACATCTTTTGACCGAAAACGTCAAGGACTACAAACACATCATCACGCCGGAGAAGATTTACCTCAACAACACCAACCTGATGCGGGCTTTGTCTCCGAGAAGCGAAATCGGCACCGTGAGGGAGACCTTCTTCGCCAACCAAACCTCGGCGGTGGCCACGCTCACGATGCCGAAAAAAGGCGACTTCCTCCTCAACGGCACAAGCCTGTTTGAGGTGGGCGGACAAGGCAAGAAATTCGACCAAATCAAGGACATCCCGAACAGTTACCTCGCCATCGACGAGACCGAAATAGGCTACGGCAACAAAATCCCGCTCTGGATGTTCGGGTTCCTTTATTGACGCGGGACATAAAACTAAAGAACACGGGGACAGCCCCGTCACGAAGTGACGACACTTTTATTAACCCCACACAAGTGCAACGCAGTGTGGGGCCAAAACAAACAGATATGGACAAAAACGAAACCTACAAACTCCTCCTCGCCCAAGTGAAGGCGATGGTAAAAGACGAAAGCGACCCCGTCGCGAATATGGCCAACGTAGCCGCACTGATACAAGAGGCCTTCCACTTCTGGTGGACGGGCTTCTATCGCGTCATCGGCGAGCAATTGGTGCTCGGGCCGTTCCAAGGGCCAGTGGCCTGCACCCGCATCGGCTTCGGCAAGGGCGTGTGCGGCACCTCTTGGAAAGAACACAAAACCCTTGTGGTTGAAGACGTTGAGCAATTCCCTGGCCACATCGCTTGCAGCAGCGAATCACGGAGCGAAATCGTGGTGCCACTGATAAAACAAGGCGAAGTCATCGGCGTGTTGGACATCGACAGCGAGCGGTTGGCCACCTTCGACCAGACCGACAAGGAATGGTTGGAGCAGATTGCCGAGGCGACTGCCGCCGTTTTATAGTTTCAGGTAATCCTTCTTGATGGTTTCGTCCCACAACTCGAATGGGATGATGGTCTTGATGGACTTCACCACGATGTTCATGATTTGCTCGTGGATGTAATCTTTCCTGAAAGCCAGGCAAATCGTCCGCTTCGGCTCGGGGTTGACGATGGGTTTCAGGCAAGCCCGAATCGGCTCGGTCAAAAATCTGATGTGCGTTTCGGGAATGATGGTGACACCGCCGTTTTCGTTGGCGATTTGAATGAGGATGCCTACCCGACCGCCCTCATACATTTTCTCATAAGTGAAAGTTTCGTCAGGCCGCAGCATCGACCTGTCAAACAAACGCACACCGTCCCTCATAATCCAAACGGGATGGTCGAGCACATGGTCACGCTCGATGCTATCTTGTTGCATCATAGCGTCTTCTGGGGAAACATAGACAAAAAAACGTTCATGGTATAAAGGAATCTCAAGCAGGTCGGGGTCGTTGACGGGCGAGGCCAAGATACCCATGTCGATTTCGGCCTTTTTCAGTTTGGCCAAAATGGTGCTCGTCATCAACTCTTCCATTTGTAGCCGCAAGGCAGGATAATGCAGTTTCGCGAACTTGAACATGCCCGCCATCAGCACAGGCGCCACCGTGGTAATCATGGCCACGTTCAAATCGCCGGAGCAGAGTTCCTTTTCGGAGCGCGTCAGTTCCGTCAGTTGCTTTGCGTGATAGACCACTAACTTGGCCTCGTCGATTACCTTTCTCCCGATTTCCGTCACCGAAACGGGGTGCGTGTCGCGGTTGAAAATCCTCACGTCAAGTTCCTCTTCCAATTTTTTCACCATCAGGCTCATGGTGGATTGCGTCACGCCACTGGCTTCGGCAGCCTCCACGAAATAGCCGTATTCCTCAATGGCGATAATGTATTCCAACTGTTGCAGGGTCATCTTTATTGATTTTTATCAATGCAAAGATAAGCATTATTGTATTGACCCATACAAAACGCCGAAATATTTTTGCCGCCATGTTTCAAAAACGAAAGCAAATGGAAAAATGGAATATCACCCTTCGCTATGCCGGATTCTCCCTTTTAGGAGTCGCACTACTCATGTTTGTATCAGCGTTCATCGCCTTCAGGAACGACATGGACGACAGTTTTGAACCTTTGGTTTTTTCCGCCATGACCACGCTACTTTGCGGCTTCTTCGCCATCATCGGCACAAAGCCGCAGGACAACATGAGCATTGAGGAGGGCTATTGCATCGTCACGGGCTGCTGGATTGCGGCCTGTTCCTTTGGTGCCATACCGTTTTTGATTTTTGGCGGCGAGTTCACTTTCATCAATGCCTTCTTTGAAAGCGTCTCGGGCTTCACCACCACGGGTGCTTCCATTCTCAACAACATTGAGGCCCTACCTAAAGGCCTGCAATTCTGGCGCATCGCCACGGCTTGGATGGGCGGCATTGGTATCGTCACCCTCGTTTCGTTGGTCATTTCGGCGCAACACGACCGCCATTCCGTTTTGGCCAGCGCGGAACTTTCCGACCTCGCCAAGTCGTACTACGGCGGGCGCAAAAGGCACTTCGTCTATAGGTTGATTGCCGTCTATCTCATCATCACCTCGGCCTCGGCCATCGCCCTGCATCTGACGAAAATGTCGTGGTTCGATGCCGCAACTTTATCCATGTCGGCTTGCAGCACTTGTGGTTTCTGCACCAAAAACACCAGCGTTGCCTTCTATGACAATGCCATAGTTGATTGCATCCTAATCGTGGCCATGTTGCTGGGTGCCACCAACTTCAGCCTGCTTTTCTCCACCGTTTGGCCCGACAAAAGCACGCACAAAAACCTCTTCAACACGCAAGTTGTCCGCTGGTTTCTTGCCCTCGTTGCAACGGCCATACTCATCGTTACGGGCAATCTTTATTTCAGTGGCTATTGCTCTTCTGTCCCAAAAGCCTTGCGTTTGGCAGCCTTCCAAGTCGTTTCGCTTTCCACGACCACGGGCTTTGCCACTGCCGACACCAATCTTTGGCCTTCGGGCTGCATTGGCGTTTTATTGCTTTGTTCCTTGGTTTGCGGTTGCTCAGGCTCCACCTCGGGCGGCATGAAAATGGACCGTTTCGTCATCGTCATCAAAAGTCTGAGGGGCTTGGTCAACTCGCTGATTGGGTTCAAGAACGTCAACCGGACCAAAATAGACGGGCAGGTGAAGACGGAGGACAATGTCACTTCGATTTTGACCTTCATGGGTACTTATATGCTCATCATCGTCATCGGTGGCTTGATTTTCGCTACCACCATGGATTTCAGAACCTCGATTTCGGCTTCCATTGCCTGCATGGGGAGCGTCGGGCCGGGTTTTGGCGAGGTCGGCTCGATGGGCAATTACGCCGGATTCTTAGGTTTCCAAAAAATTGTCGCCATGATCATTATGCTGCTGGGCCGCGTTGAGATTTTCCCCATGTTGATTGCCGCGAAAAGCCTTTTTGGTCGATGAAACTTGCGCAATTCAAGAAAAATGCCGTTTTTTGCAACTTGATTTACGATAATTGCAATGAAAAAAACACTCCGCAAAATCCTGATATACCTGCGTTCCATCATCCACCTTTCGGATGAAATCGACTACGAGAACGCCAGCATCAGCATACGAAAGAACATCGCCTTCCGTGGCACCAATGTTTTCATTTTGGCCTGTGCCATCATCATCGCCTCGGTGGGCCTGAATGTCAACTCCATTCCTGTCATCATCGGCGCCATGTTGATCTCGCCCGTCATGGGCCCCATCATGGGCTTCGGCTTGGGATTGGGCACACAAGACAACGAATTGGTGAAAAACGCCATGAAGAACTTCGCCGTGATGGTGGCCATCAGCATTCTTGCCTCGTCTTTGTTCTTCGTTCTCAGCCCTTTAAGCCTTGCCAATCCTTCAGAACTCTTGGCCCGTACCCGCCCAACCATCTATGACGTGTTCATCGCCTTGTTCGGCGGTTTCGCGGGCATCATTGAGACCTCGCGCAAGGACAAGGGCAGCGTCATCACGGGTGTGGCCATCGCCACGGCCCTCATGCCGCCGCTTTGCACCGTGGGCTACGGCATCTCCATCTGGAAAGGCTCCGTTATCTTTGGGGCACTCTACCTGTTCCTCATCAACAGCATTTTCATCGCCTTGGCCACTTTCGCCGCCGTGAAGTATTTCCGCTTCCCTTTGGTGGAAACGACCAACGAGAAGAAACGGCTGTCCAAATCGGTGATGTATCTTCTCCTCGTCGTGGTCATCGTGCCCAGCGTGATTACCGCCATTAGTGTGGTGAAAGAGAACAACTTTATGAGCCATGCCGACCGCGTGGTGGCCGAAAACAAGAACCTCGGCAAATGCTTCATCTACGACTATAAGGCCACTTATACTCGCAAATCAGCCACCTTGGAATTATTCCTCGCAGGCGAACCTCCCACGGACGATGCCAAGAAGAAGTTTTACAATTGTGCCGAAACCTACGGCATCACGCGCAGCCAAATCGTGTTCCACGAGGACGCCACCAGTATGCGCGAAGACCTCTCTGAAGCCGAAATCGTCAAAGGGATTTACGAGCATAACGAAAAGCAAATCAATCGGTTGAACGACAGCATCGCCAAGTTGGAGACCTTGATTGCCGACTTCAAGAGCAAGGAAATCCCCACCGCCGCCATCTCGAAGGAACTGTTTGCGCAATACCCCGACATCACCGGACTCAGCCTGACGCAAGGCTCATCGGTAGATGCCGAAGGCATTGAAACCGAGCAGATTGTGGCTTTCATCACCGCCAACAACCCCATGGACGAAGAACTCCACGACCGCATTGAACGCTGGCTGAAGGTGAGGTTGGACAATGAGAATGTTTTGGTGATTGGCCGGCAATCTGATTGACGAATGACATATTTTGCCTATTTTTGCAGCACTATGCCAACGAAAGAAAAAAACATCATTGAGTATTTGGTCGTTTTTGTGGTCGAATTCGCCAAACATTTCGGCCTTACGGAAGCGCAGTCGTTCAACTATCTCGACCAATACGGTGCCATGCTTTTATTGGAGCAGCAATACAACTATGCTCATACTCAATCTTTTGCCAGTATGGTCGACGATGTAACCCAGTATTGCCAACGCAAGGGAGGACACCTGAAATGATATTATGATTAGCCAGAAGGACATAGACTATATGAACGAATGTACCACGCGCGACGTGATTCAACTCCTCGTTCAAGAAAAAAACATGAGCATCAACGAGGCCATGAAGTATTTCTACAACTCAAAGACTTTCAAGGATTTGCTGAATCCAGAAACCAAACTTTTCATTCAAAGCCCAATTTATATCTTTGATACTTTAGAATCACAAGGATAAAAACAAAAAAAGCCACTTTTTTTCGGCGGCTTTCCCATTGATTTAGTGGAGAAATGATGTACTTTTGTGCCAATTATTAATGCATAATACTATGAAAAGGATTGTAACGATTATTGTGTTTGCAGCCATGATAACGCTGCTGATTTCCTGCAAGAAAAAGGAAGTCCGTGTGGTTATGGAAACCACAAAAGGCAACATTGAACTGAAACTTTACGATGCCACGCCTTTGCATCGTGATAACTTCAAAATGCTGGTGGAGGAAGGAGCATACGATTCACTGCTCTTCCATCGTGTGATTCGCGACTTCATGATTCAGGGTGGCGACCCGGATTCGAAACATGCTGAAAGCGGCCAGTTGCTTGGTGAGGGTGACAGACCATACACGATACCAGCCGAATTCAGGCTCGATGAAGGGATTTTCCATCGTCGTGGAGTGTTGGCAGCGGCACGGGAAGGTGATGATGTAAATCCAGAGCAGCGTAGTTCAGCAATGCAATTCTATATTGTATGGGGAAAAACCTTTGACGACGAGGGTTTGGATAAAGTTCAGAAACGAATTGACAACTATACAAACAGTCGGGTAAAACTCACTCCTGAAATGCGTGAAGTGTATAAAACCGTCGGAGGAACGCCACACTTGGACGGGCAATATACTGTCTTTGGCGAAGTCGTTTCCGGACTGGATGTGGTAGATGCCATTCAGCAAGTTGCTACCGACACCAACGACCGGCCTATTGAAGATGTACGAATTATCCGTGCTTATCTGCGATGATGGTATTAGAAAAAGCGAGATGAAAAATGCTTCAGTTGAATAAATCACAACACCGCTTTTCAATGTAACATCTTCAATGTCAAAAACACCTATAAAGGTTGAATTCCGTTTTTCACAGTATAAAAACAGGAAGCTTTATTGTTTTTATATTTCTCCGACATTTCAGGAGCATTTTCAGGCAAGCTTGAATCCACTATTCGGCTTTCATTGATTTGATAATACAACTTGGCATTATAGGCTTCAAGGATTCTGTCTACAATATCTTTTCTCAGATAAAAGAAAAAGCTAGAATCACAGACATAATACTCGGAGACTCTTTCGTTCTTATAATAATAGGATAATGTCTTAACATCAAACAATAGTCCAAAATTTTGTGCGATTACCGTGTTTAGGCAATAGAAACTTTGATATTGAAAACGACCAGAATCCCAATTCGAAAAATTGTATTTAATCAGTAAACGAGGAAAAGTGTTTTCGTCATCATACTCTTCTGTAAACTCTAGCAACCTCCATCCTAATTCTCCCATAAACGCATGGTCATACTCAATTGAATCATGCCATTCTAAATCCAAGTTTGAGTTTTGTTTCCAATCGACAGGAACTAATTTGCTTGTTGCAGAAAGATACAAACGGGCATGTCGAGTTTCTATTTTCTGTGAGAAATATCCTCTCATTAAAATCCACTCTTTATTAGTTCGTGGTAATGCAGTTTGAAGCCGTTGTTCAATGAATTCAATATCACTCGCTTTAATCCACGATGGCAATTCCGACAAATCACGAGGCATAAAACTCTTACTAACAAAGTTTCTCATTGAAAACACTTTAGGCTGAGAGGGGTCGATATCAATGATATAGGACCTGAAAGTGCCTTTAAATTCATTTTCAATGTATGAATGCATCATCATCCATCCATAAAGTTCCATCAGTGCATGACGCCCAAATTTATGAGCATAAGTATATCTTCGGCTACTACTATATTTGTATTTGTCGTTATCCTTTGCTTGAATATCAGAATAAAAACCAGAATCATATCCTAGGTCTAGCATCCTTTTCCAAAGCATTCCAAAAATGTCTTTTTCGCTGAAAGCTGAATCGTGCTTATATGAGCCTTCATATAAAGGTCGGATGTTATACTTTTCAAAGTCGTAGTCATATATGTCGAAGAGAGAGACCTTGTCAAAATTTTCCTTCAGCCACACTTCATCATAATTCTTATAGAGTTTTCCTCTTTCATATTTCTCGCCATAAACAACTTCTCCGTAACTATAAAGAGTTTCTAAATCATCCAATAATACGATGTGGTTAGAAGTATAGTTTTGAAGCACTTTTTCAAGAATGTTGATGCAATGATTCAGTATTTGAACCTTTTGTGTCCTCAATCCTGTTCCAGTTATTACAGAAACAACTGACTCAAATACAAGAGGGTCCTTTATTGAAATAAGTGATTCGCAGGCTGACAATCCCTTTACGATATCTAATTCCACCAATCTTAAAAGTTCATATTGGAATTTGCTTCTGTAGTCAACATTTGTGATGCCACATAGTAAAGCTGTTAGTGCTAATTTGTCTTTGTTTTCATATCTATTGGCCCAATAGCTATCATGAATCAAGGAAAGCACATGGTCAAGAATCTCGTATCCAGCAAAATTTCTATTCCAATACTTATCAAGTTCCTTTGCATCCATCACCATAAAAAATGGTACAAATAAAGAGAAATAAGAAAGATTGGATTGATATTTTATCCGTTTAAACAAACAGTCCGTCATTTTACTCTTGACCGTTGTTTGGTTCTGTTTTATTAACTGATCAAAGAAAGATTCTCTGCTTGATTGAGAAGTTATAATAGTATCTAAATGATCTATAGCAGAAAGAAACACTTCTTCAGTTGGCATTAACTCAAACCATTCTTTCCCGTATTTCATTGGAATCAGATAAAACAAACTCTTTGTTATGTCTTCTGCTAAAGTATGATGGGTTGAGCCAAAAAACCTTTCATTATACTCGTTTATGTATTGGCAAAAATCTGTTTCGTTATCGCATTGGTCTAATATGGATTTTGCAATATGATAGCCTGCCACCATATCATAAGAGAACTGTATCTGTTCTTCTTTCCCAACTCGTTCTAATAGGAAACACATTCCTTCGTCCAAAAACTTCTCTGCATCTTCTCCAAACAAAGGAGCAAAATCACTGTAGTAATTCAGTTGCCGATCATTTCTTTCCCAGATTAATTGAGCGATTTTGTTAAGATTACACTCTGTCTTATGTCTTTTGATTCTGTTTTTCCTTCCATTATTTATAGCTATCACATCCAACAATTGTTCACTATAGTCTTTCATGCAAGATGCTAATGAATATTCATTCAATTCAAAATCATGCCTGCCCTGATTAGTGAGACAAAAGATTTTTAATAATAATGGATTGTGAAAGATGCTGTTGTCAAGGATGTTTGTTGGTTGTATATCGTATTTCTTGAAGTAACGTTCTGTTGCATTGTCTAAATCTTTCTTTGCAATACCATATAAATGGATATAATTCTCTATTTCTCTATAATGTTTACGACCATATATGGCATCAATATACTCTTCTTTTTCTCTACATGTAGTAATTAGGAGCAAATGTTGTCGCTCTCTAATTCTTCTTCTTAAAGGTGGCAATTCGTTTTTCCACCGGTCTTCGTTAGGAGCTGATTCGTTGAGCCCGTCTATGACAATGGGTAGTTTGCAACCATAAACCTCTCCAACAAAACTAAGTGCATCTAAAACATCATCAATGGTCGTATCACCGGGTAAGCCCAACGCCTCAATCAGTTTGGAGTCACAACTATTGCAGTTCCTGAACTGGGAACCCATCAAAAACAGCACAGGAAGGTTCCTATTCAACATGTTATTAGCGATAGAACAAGCAAAATGAGTCTTGCCAAAACCAGCTTCTGCAAATACCGATATATCCTTGTTCTTTAACCAACACAACATGTTCCACAAACTATCTTGTTTTTCCTCTTTGCTACCAATTATTTGATAGTTCAATTGCATAAGGTCTTCTGTTAAACCATGTACATAATCATTTAATTGTCTAATTAGTTTTTGTTGATAAACTGGAATGGGGTCAATAAACTTTTTTTCTATCTTGTTATGATTTTGTTCGCTTGACCATGTATACATCGCATCAAAACGTGCTATACTTTGATCCAAGTAGTTTAACACAAGTCTATAAATCTCATCAACGCTTTGCAACAAAGATGTTTCTTTGGAAATGTAACCATACAATTCTTTTATCAAGTCAAAATAGCAATTGAAATATTCAATATATTTCTCTATGAATGAAGGCTCTAACGATATTATTTTAATTTGCTCGTCTCCTTCCATAAAAATAATACTTTTTTGTTTATCTAAAGAATGATTGTATAACGATTGGATTGTTTCTTCCAATTTCTTATTCGCAATACTATCATCAACTATTGACAATAATGATTGTTCAAACTCTGATGGTACATGCAAATCCACATCAAATTTCTGATTCAGAATCGATAGCGTATCTTTTGAAATGCTGTCAAGTTTCTCCTTTCCTAAATAACTGGCGCCAAAGTAATATTGAAAAACTCCATTGTAACGAGCCACATCTTCCAAATAAAACTGCTCAAACATGTCTTTGTGCCATGATTCAAACTGACAATCCTCTTTTTTGGATTGGAGTTCTTGAACAAGTTTATCCCATTGTGTTTGGACAAAACAACCAGGACTACATACAATCCATAGTTTTGTATTAGCACGATAACCGATAGTTTTGTCAAAACCCTCTACTAGCTCCTTAATATGACCGGCATCCAAAGGAGAATTCCCTTCATCTTTGGCTCCTTTCCAATATTTAGCCTGCCATCCGATGACATCGCCCATGGAATAATGTTTCCCTGCATATTCCAAGGGTTTGTTGAGTTCTATGTAGAATTCTGAACCCGGTGTGTTGTAAAAATAGCTTACTGTACCATATTCTCCAAACTTATGGAAAGCGATATGAAAACAAAACTTCTCAAATGATTCCTTTTCGTCACCAGGAAACGAAGCCAGTTTATTCCAATCTATTCTAACAGTCATAGCAATTCGTTATTTCAGGATAATAAGGACAACACCCTCTACATTGATTGTATGCGGGACAATCCAAGTGTTTACAATTATTCTTGTTGTTATGGCGGTATTTTTCAAACTTATTCAGCCAAATGTCGTAAAACTCATGTTCTTTCAAACTATAACAATCCTTTGAGCCGCTAAATGAACATGGAGACACATTCATTCTATGATCTACATAAACCGAGAAAAAGCCACCTTCACAAGTATCTATCAACTCAGGGGATATCTTCGTGTTATAAAGAAGTGTTGGAACAAAGCAAGCATCAAATCCTATTTTTGGTCTTTTTACATCTTTCCTTTCAAGGGCTTTGATGAATGCGCTAAGATGTTCGCCTTTTTTTAATATAAAACCACTTTTTGCCCGACCAGCTTGCTTGTATGTAAGAAAAACGATTGCGTTCACTCCCTCAAAACAACAATTCGTTTCACCATTCAAAACACTTGTTGCTTCTTCGATATTCTGAGAAGAAAGCACATAATGAATGTTGGTTTTTATTCCTTCTGAGGCAAGTAATGATATTTTGTCGGATTGTATTTCATCCACTGAAATTGCAGACAAGGCAACTGCACCAACTTTCCCTTTGATGGCTTCGCATATTTTCGAATTAAGACATTTCCCATTTGTCGTGAAATTTGGGACAATATTACGATGCACGGTTTCTTCAATGATGGAAAGAAAGTCTGGATGTTCCAATGGCTCTCCACCTCCAAGAGCAACTTGGAACACATTGCCATATAAAGGATGGTTCATAGCATCAAGCACTTCACAATACTCCTTGACACTCATAAACTCATTATTGGGGCTGCTGTTTCTATAGCAGAAAGAGCAACCTTTAGTACAATGGTTCGAAATGGAAATATCTGCCAATTCAGGCACAGGGGCAAAGATTGGATTGTCTTGCAAGGTCTTTCCCCAACGCATAGTCAGTCCGGTGGATGAATCTGCCACAAAATGATAATCTCCTATCGCTCTCTTTAACATCAATATTGTTCTACTTGTGTTGCGCCAAACCCGTTTAAAAAACCACTTAGTTTATTCTTGTAAATATATTCTCCTTTGATGTAATTAAAGAGTTCCTCTTTGTTCATTTTCAATGGATCCGTATTCTCACCATTCTCTTCCAATATTTCTTTTGTCGTACATGTTCCATCATCATCGGCGAATTTCACTAAATAAGAATAGATTTCATGTTCATGAAGGTAATTGACAGTGCCATTTTCGAGCATAAATTCTTTCAAAGCTTCAGCCATACGAAGATGTCCTTTCGTTTTGTCGCTTGTTGTATCTTTATAGAAATCCAAGAAACAATTTACAATCTCAACATCCATTGTTATGATATAGCTCACGGAGCTACTGTTTGTGACAAAATCGGTTCGTATTTTCATAATAGTTTAGCCGTTAGTATTAAAAAGCAAAAAACTTTTCCTGCATCTTGTTCTTGAGATTGAATTTCTTTGTGGTATCGAGGGCTCGCTCTATGCAGATAAACTTGGTGTCGGTATGTTCCATAAAATAATTGGCGGTTTCATCGTGGAGAAGTGAATCCACTGTAATATATGCTGATTTGAAGCCGTCAGTGACTTTATAAACTTTATTCTGTTTGAATTGGTTCTGAAGTTCAAGTTTATAAGTGAGCATAAAGCCTTGCTTGATAAGAATTTCCGTTAGTAGTTCATCTTCATTGAAAGCAAGGGTTAATTGCTGCTCTTTTTGAGCGATATATTCCTGGAATAATTTCAAGTTTTCTTCTTCCGTTTTCTCTGGGTCTGGCGCAAAATCCACACGAGGGAAACTGGATTTACTCAAAGTAAAGACTTTGAAACCAATACGGTTCAGAATAATTCTCAAATCATCGTCAATAATCGTCCCTTCAAATTGTTTTCTATAATTATCAACAACGATTTTGTTTCTATCAATCGTAATATCACTTATTTTCTTGTAACCCTCTTTTTCGGCTATACTATTAGCTTTTGGTTTTTCAGGGATTTGAACTAGTATATATTTTATGTTTTCATTGTTGGTTTGCTTGTTGTGTACAACATGCCCCGTTGTGCCTGAACCAGCATAAAAGTCCATAATGATGTCATTTGGAGAATAGGTGACTGATGAAATCAGCAAATCAATTAAAGACGTAGATTTAGGGTAAGAGAAAAAACTTTTCCCACCAAAAATGTTTTCCAGCTCCACCCCTCCGTCACTTTTGGTAGAAATAATTGATCTGAGCAAAAATGTTTCAACATCTTTAAGGTACAAAATCGAGCTTGGTTGAGTATTCTCATCTTTATCAAACCAAATTCTCCCACAAACATAAGTTCCGTCATGTCTTTTTATTGTTGAAGTATAGTTTCCTTTATCATCAATTTTTGCTGCCTCTTTCAAAGTATCTAATGACCATCTCCATCCTCTATCAGGAACGCTAACAGGCATTCCTGTTACAGGATGTTTTACATCATATCGATCTCCAAAGGTATTTGCGTTTGGCCAACTCATATTGATTTTGCCCCATAATTCATAGTTGTTGTCAAGATTACAATAAAGAGTAATGCCTCGGTCATAGCCTTTACGGTCGTAAAAACTCTTAATACGTTCCTCGGCCTCTTCTATCGGTACGCGTTGTCTTTTCAACTTTTCTACAAATTCATATATTTCTTCAATGCCATCCTTTCCGACCTTAAACTCTTGTTTAATAGAAGAATCTTTTCCATACAATAATATGTATTCATGTATATTGCCTATACCTTTATCATTTTTGGGAACACGTTTGTTCCAACAAATACATTCAATAAAATTCTTTTCACCAAAAACTTCGTCACATACCATTCTAAGATGATGGATTTCACGGTTATTAATAGAAATAAAGATAACTCCATCTTTCTTAAGCAGGTTTCTTGCAACTAAAAGACGACTATAGATATTGCTCATCCAGTCACTATGATAACTACCAGAAGACTCTGTACAGGTATCCAACACAATTCCATCTTGAATGACATTAATACTTTCCCAATACTTGTTTTTATCTATTGCAAAACTGTCATTATATATGGTGTCAGCTTCATCATTATAAGGCGGATCTATATAAATGCACTTTATCTTCTCTCTATAACTTGAAGATAGTGCCTTTAGCACCTCAAGATTCTCTCCTTCAATAATGATATTTTCTGTTGTCTCCGCATTGACGCTACGATTCTCGTCATAGCGCAAGGTGGCCCGTGTTGGTGTAAACGCATTACGCTTTGCTGCCGTTTTACCGAACCAACGGAACTCGTACCGTTCAGTTTCATCCACACTATTGGGATTAGCTGCTTTCTTTACTTCGTTGATATCAAGAAAACCTTCTTGTGTAAACCAATCGGGGAATAACTCACGAAGAGTATTCAGACGTTCCTCGTTCATGTCAGGACTCAGGGTGATATGATCTTTATATGTTTCCATCAGTTGTTTTGATTGTTTATTGTTTGTTCGGCTTGCGCCTTGAATGTTGAATATTCACGAATGGGGGCTTTATATACTGCCTCAATGCCAAGAGAACGGAAATGCTTGACAGCACATTTGATTCGAGCTATTTCATGTGGTGTGAGGGCTCTCTGGTCGGTGATGTCGTTAGTTCCTTTGATTTCTATTACAAAATAGTATTCCTGTTGTTCTTGATTGTTTTTAAGAGACACACGTTTAAGGACAATTCCAAAATCAGGTTCATAGTTTCCAATAGGAGTTGGAATTTTATACCATGTAGGAAACTTCAAGAAACACACCACATCAGGATTCTTATTGTTATCATCGGCTTCAATGGCAAAGTCGCGTTCAAGTGTGCTGTCAAACAAAGTCTTGTCCCATACACCATGATTGGGAGTAGAGACATAGTTATCACAGGCATCTTTTGTAAAGTCAGAAAAGTCAAAACTGTAGCTTTCATCGGTAGCAGTATATTCCACACATCTTACCAATTCTTCCAATTGGACTTGCTTGATTTTGAATGCAGCTTGCTCAAGATAAACAGGTGGATTTTTCAAATATTCCTGTTGGTTCTCAAGTTCCTTGATGATTTTCATTACAGAATTGTAGCAAAGCCCCGTCTTTTCGCTAAGATCTTCCACCAAATCTTGAGGAGTGAAATAACCTTTGAGCTGATAATCTTCTGATCCTATGTATTCCCGTTGTGTGAAATCTTCTATGTTTCCCACCTTGTAACTCGCAACTTCAGCGGTATAGTTTGC
>JAEEGL013597803.1_pt1 | contig 14970 bp, 14 predicted proteins | sample 9134231 | NCBI WGS metagenome assembly JAEEGL01 (sample SAMN16246548, study PRJNA631951) | gut metagenome | biome: gut microbiome; feature: rumen; material: fiber-attached | host: Bos | place: Iran: Karaj | collected 2018-10
AAACTGGATTGTTGACATAAACCCATTTAGTAAGTGACATATAAGTATCATCATCAAGATTAATTTGTGCTTTCATGAAGTTTTCAATATTTGCACCAAAGCCTGGAATCTTATAAAGCAATGTTACCACAAACAAGATAATGCATACAGCAATAGCCCATTTAGCTAAACTAAAAATCATTCCAAGTAAGCGATCTACTACTTTAATACCTGGTAAATCAGCTATCTTTCTAAGTAGTGCTACAAGAATAGCCACAACAATCAAACCAAGGATAAACATTGCAATGCATGAGCCTACAATAATAGCCTTTGTAGTAAAAGCATTACTTACATAATCACCAACAAGCATTGAAGGATTTGACGCAATTGTTGCATCTAAAGACTTAATAAACATGCCTTGTAAAAATCCTGGAATCTTTACCGCAGATAAAACTTCCTTAACACCAGCAACACCAGCATTTTCAATTGTCGCTTTTATAGCCTCTTCTGATGCTTTTGATGCAACTAAATTATAAAACTTCTCATTGATATTATAAAATATATCAGAAGTTAATATATAATTTGCAACATATTTATATGTGAAGAACGCAATCGCAATAGCAGAAATAAATGTAATTCCACTTGTAAGTTGCTTTACTATTCCTCTTTTTAAACCAATAAGTGCTACAATCACACTTATTCCAATTAACACGAAATCGATAATTCCAAATTGCATAATAATTCCCCTTATTTAAGTTTTATTTAAGTTATAAGTAATATAATTAACACGTACTTCGAAAAGAAGTATAATTTCCCTCAATCTTTTTAGGAAGTCCATAGCTAATAACTATGGACTTTCATAATTTAGAGGGTAAATTAGAAAGTATTACTCATTAATGGCCTTAATTAAGGCCTTTTTTTCATTCTTAATTTTATCTTGTAAAACTAAATCAACAAGATTATTTAAGATAATTCCAATGTCTTTTCCAGAATAACCAAGTTCAATTAAATCTTCACCATTTAAATCTAAATTTTTAAGATTTACAACACTTGGTAATAATTTATTAATTTTATCTTTGTAGATTAAAATATCTAGATTATTTAAATAACATAAATATTGAATAATCACAAAGCCTAATTGTTCACCGTATTTGGATAAATATTTTTTAATATGATAATTATCTAAATAATTAGGTGTATAATGAAAAGCTTCATCGATTAGAACACTAATCATTTCCTTCTTCTCATTGCTGATTTTCAAATCATTAAGACGATTATTTAATTCATTTATATCATATTTATTAAATAGATATGCAATTTTCATTTCATGAGAAGGAAATCGCGAAATAATTTCATAATCCTTATCATTTAAATCAAATGGATAATCATATGCTAATTTAAATAATTTTTCATAAGGTCTTAAATCAACATTCAAAGAATTATCAAGTATTTGCATAACTTCTTTATTAATTCTTTCAATTTTAACATTCTTGATTAATTCATAATTTTCTAAAATAGCATCTTTAGTAGAATCATCAATTTTAAATTTTAAGCATGCCATGAATCTTATAGCTCTTAACACTCTTAAAGCATCTTCTTGAAATCTTTTATTAGGATCTCCTACTGTTTTAATGATTTTTTTATATAAATCACTAATGCCATTATGATAATCAAGTACATTACCATCAATATCACAAGCAAGTGCATTGATAGTGAAGTCTCTTCTTTTTAAGTCTTCTTCTAAGCTATTAGAAAATTCAACTTTTTCGGGATGGCGATTATCTAAATAAGCACCATCAGTTCTAAATGTTGTTATTTCGTATGCTGTATTATTATAAGAAACAGTAACAGTTCCATGCTTAATGCCTGTTTCAATAACCTTATATTTCTTTTCTAGAAATATTCTTCTTACCTCATCAGGAATAGCGTTTGAACAAATATCAAAATCTGATAATTTTCTGAGTAATAAAGAATCTCTTACAGCACCACCAACAACATAAGCATCATAGCCATTTTCTTTTAAGATACTTAACACATTGATTACTGATTTTGGGAGTTTACTTAAAATATTTGCCATATTTTTACTCCTATCAATTCTTTATAATCTTTTATTTCTTTACATGTTTCAAATAATTCATATTTATGATAATTATCGTGATTCAAAAAGATAATATTGATTCCAGTCATTAAACAACCCATGTAATCAAAATGATAATCATTTCCCACATACACAATATCTTTCTTATACATATTCATAGCATGAATGCCCATTTCAAAGAATAATGTAGATGGTTTTCTTACTAATGCTTCACTGGATACCAAAACATCATCAAAATATTTTAATAAATCGAATTCTTTTAAGATCATACAAATTGCATTTTTAGAAAAGAAAGTATTAGAAAGCACAATCATTTTTAAACCTTCTTTTCTACATTCTTCTAAGACATCAATAATATTATCTACTAATGTCCAATTGAATAAAGCTTTTGTGTATAATAATTCTAATTCATTGATATCAATATCAAATGTAGTATTAAAATATGTAAGAATTGAATTAAAGAAATCGACGCATTTAATATCAAATGTAGTTCTTGCATTTAATGTATCATTTAAAAAACGATTAAATACTTCATCAAATACATCTTTTTTGATGGATTTATCTTTTAAATGCGAATAAATCAGCATATTAGCATCTTTTTTCAATTCTACATTGACAAGGGTACCACCCATGTCGAACATTACACCTTTAATCATAATACTAAATCCTCTGTATTATTATACCAAAAAAATATTAAAATGTAAATTCAGTTAACTAATTTAAATAGTATAAATATTTTCATTTATCTCTTGCATTTTTAATTATTCTATGATATAATAATATCACGTTGCAGGTATAGTACAACGGCTAATATGTCGCCTTGCCATGGCGAAGATGCCAGTTCGATTCTGGTTACCTGCTCCATAAGAGATAATGAGTTTGATGAATAATCAAGCTCTTTTTTTATTTATATCAGCATTTAAGCCATGGCCTAAAGCTAAATAAATCTATAATCTTGAATAAATAATTAAATTATTATATAATATTGATAGTTTTGGAGGTATATATGAATCCTATTTTAAAAATAATATTGATAATCCTTGCTGTAATAATAGTTCTTCTTTTCTTATCATATTTATTTGGTGATGCCATCATTAAGCGTGCATTTTCACGTCTTGATATTCAAAAAGACAGTGAACTATTAAGCTATGATGATGTAAAAGATAAATATGAAAGAGATGAATTTAATTTTTATTCAAAAAAAGTTAAATTAAATGGCTATATTTATGGTAAAAATAATAATAAATTATTAATTTATGTTCATGGAATGTGTCCTGGACATACTGGCTATTTATCAGATATCACATATTTAGTAGATTTAGGATATAAGGTAATCACTTATGATTTTACTGCTAGTGGTTTATCTAATGGTGCGTATTTCTATGGTGTTAATCAACAAAAATATGATTTGATGTCTTTATTTAAGTATTTGAATGAAAATGAAGAATATAAGAATCAAGAATTCTATTTATATGGACATTCAATGGGTGGATATGCAGTTGCTGCTTGTGCAAATAAAAGTGCAAGAATTAAGAAAATTGTTTCTATATCTGGATTTAATAAACCTATCCAATTATTATTCAATTTCATAAAAGGCAACAAAAAATTTTTAGCATATCTTGCTTTCTTACCACTACATATCGCCTCACTATTCCATTTTGGCCTTCATTATAATGAAAGTGCCTATAAATCAATAAATAAATCAAATAAAGATATTATGATAATTCATGGCGAAAAGGATGAAACTGTTAATTTAGAATTATCTATTTATAATAAGAAAGATAAAATTAAAAATAAAAAAGCAGTTTTCAAATTGATGACAGACGAATATCATAATACTCACAACTCAGTGATAGCCTCAACTGAATGTGTAAAATATCAAAGAGAAAGACTGAAATTATTTAACGATGAATTAAAGAAAACAAAGAATCGTAATCTTGCTTACAAGAAAATGATAGATGGCATTGATAGATTCAAATTTAATGTCGCTAATGATGAATTAATGAAAGAAATTGATGCTTTTTATAATAATTAATACCTATCGAATCGATAGGTATTTTTTTATAAAAAACAATATCAAATTTTTTAAAAAACTTTTAAAAATGAATATTTTTCATTATTTTTTATGAATAAACAATCTCTTCTTCTTTTACTATATTAATCTCTTTTTCTTTTACAAAGAAAGCCCTTTTTTTCTTTTATAAAAAACCAAAAATGCCCTTTTTTCGATTTGAAAGCTCCTTTTATTTTTAGTACAATATAGAAAAGAAAGGAGGGAATCCTATGATCAACAATTTGATATTAGTTGGAAGACTTGCTACTGAGCCTACTATCAAACAAATCTCAGATAATGTGAAAGTTTGTAATATCGTTCTTGCTGTAAATAGACCTTTTAAGGATCTAAGTACTGGCGAATATGGTGTTGATTTTATTCCGATAAGCCTGTGGAATGGAATCAGCAGCGTCGCTTTTGATTATTGTTCAAAAGGGGACATAATCGGTATTAAAGGACGTGTTAGTACCAAATGTAAGGAAGAAAATGGAGTCAATAAATATTCCTTAGATGTTATTGGTGAAAGAATCTCACTAATTAAAATCAAGAATTCTAAAGATGGTCTAAAAATGATGGATGAAGACTGCAATTTAGATGAAGTTGTCCTTGATGAAGAAAAATAATGGATAATATCAGCTTCCCACGATATTAATCCACTTCCTAAATTAAGATCAAATATCAACAATAAAAAGGGTTCAAGTTAATTACTTGAACCTTTTCCTTTTCCAATCACAATTGACATATTATTGATATTAATATATTTGATTATATCTAAGACATCTTGTAATTTAATATTATTTAATTCTTCTATTACTTCAAATAAATTAGCATCTTTGAAATAATAATCTGCATATTCAGTAGCACATGTCTCTAAATCATTTAAATCAAAGAGAATTGTACCAATTAAACCTCTTTTTAAGGCCTCAAATTCCTCCTCAGATATGCTTAAGTCATTTAGACGACTAAATATCTTCTTAATGTACTTCACAAAGCCATTTTTGTCCTTTAAAACTGCTGTAATTAAGAAATATGGGTACATTGTAGCATCACCAATTGATGTTGATAATGATGTTACCAATTTTTTATCCAACATTTCTTGATAATTATTAGAAAATTTACCTAATAATTTTTCCAACAATATTTGCAGTTTAAAAGAAAACAACATTAATTCATTATGTTTAAAATCTTCATGATCAATCCTAAATCCAATTAAGGCTAAATCTTCAGGAACATCAAGCTTTAATGTAGATTGAGGGATTACCTGTTTATCCTCAATATCATGAATTACCTTGATGTTTTTATTTTTAAACTTCTTATTTCTTTGATTATCTTCAATTAATTTAAATGTTGATTCAACATTTATATCACCAGCAAGGCAAAGAATCATATTATTAGGTGTATAAAAATCATTAAAAGCTTGATATAAAGATTCTTTTGTGATTGATTTTATTGATTTAACATCACCTAAAATATCTTTTGTTAATACTTCTTTATATAAATTATTATATAATTTCATTTTCATCTTTTCCCATGGAGAATCATGGTATGATTTATATTCTTGAATAATAATTCCTTTTTCTTTTCTTACTGATTTATCTGTAAAATATGGTTTTTGCACAAAATCCAACAATAATTCAATTAAAGTATCAAAATTCTTATATGAATCAAAGATATATGATGTCATTCCATAATCAGTAAAAGCATTAGAATTAGCTCCTAAATATGAGAATTCAAAGGAAATATCTCTTTTATCATCAACATCAAATTTTTTATGTTCAAGATAATGGGCAGTACCATAAGGAAGATATTTAATTGAATTATCACTTAAATCTTGATATTTATAATCAATTCCACCAAATTTACACGATAAGCACCCGAAATATTTCTTATAATCCTTTTTCTTAATAATGACTAGCTTCAAACCATTATCAAGAGTCTTTTCATATACATCTTCACTTATTTTTTTATATAAAATATGTTGATAATTTTCCATATTATTTACCCCTTAAAATGAAGATTGTATCTAATTTAATAGTCTTTGCAGCCTCAATTATATCATTTATGCTTACTTTATCTAATAATTCAAAGAATTCTTTATCATTTCTAAAGCCTCTCAAATCATATTTAAGTGCTTGACTAACAAGTCCACTTGCGGAATCATATGTGTCATTTAGACCATTTATAATATCTTCTTTAGCAAGTTTTAATAATTCTTCACCATTTTCAATATTATTATCTTGATAATTCTTTAATTCTTTTAACACATTTTCAATAATAAGATCACATTTATTACTATCATTAGCAGATCTTACATAGAAAATCTTTTCCTCAGGAAGTAATGATGCTGAAATATTATATACAAGGGACATCTTTTCGCGAATGTTGGTGCTCAATGTTGAATTAAACATACCTCCAAACATCGTAGAAAATGTTAAATAAGCGACATATAAGGGATCATTAAAGGCTATTGTTGTTCTAAAGCCTAAATTGACATGAGATTGGCTAATATCTTGAACTTCTTCAAATCTTTTTACTTCATTAATTTCATAATTTCTATTATTATTTACATTAATATTAATATCTTTAGTATCAAGATTTAATTCATTGATTTTTTTATTTAATAAATCATATTCAATATCACCACTAGCCTTCACAAATACCTTAGATTTTTTGAATATATCTTGATAGAATTTATATAAATCTTCATTTTTAATTGATTTATATAAGTTTTCATCTAATGGATTTGTTAATGTTAATTCATCTTCTCTTTTCATATTATTGATGAGTTTAATAAAAGCATAAGAATGTTTTTTATTATAAATATTTCTTTGAATTGATAGCCAAGTTTCTTTATGTTCATCAAATACCTTTTCATCAAATCCATTTTTTTCCTCATTTAATAAAGGATTGAATAATACTTCTTTAAAGAAAGAAAATACTTCATCAATTAAATTATCATTATTAACATATTTTGGATTTAAGAATTCTAAATTGACAATTAAACTTGATGTATTAAAGTTATTAGCATTATATATAAACAAATTAACATTATATAATTCATACATTTTCTTATATAATGCCATTTTTGTGTTGTATTTTTCACATGAATCAGAAAGAATACTAGTAAGTAATTCCATATATCCATTTTTTGTGAAGTCTCTTTCGAACACAAATGATATTAAAATACTAATATGTTTAAACTTAGTTGATTTTATTAAATCATCTTTACTTAATTTAAATTTCATATATTCACCTTTTGAAAATTGAGACTATTACTAGTCTCAATTATATTATAATGCTTCAAGCGCAATTTCAACCATTTTATTGAATGAGTTCTGACGTTCTTCAGCTGTTGTTACCTCATGGGTAATGAAGGAATCAGAAATAGTAAGTAAGCATGCTGCTTGTTTTTTAGCATAAATTGCGTTAGCAAATAGGCTAAAGCCTTCCATTTCAACTGTTATGCAATTATGTTTTTTACATACATCTTCAATAGCATCACCATGATGGCGATAGAATACATCAGCAGAATGGCATCTTCCCTTAATTACATCAATGCCTAATCTTTTTGCAGCTGCATCTAAATCATCAAAATATTCCTTTGATGGTTTTAATACATCTTCTTCATATCCATATGCTACTTTCGCAAATGTTGATTCAGAATAAGCATCTGTTACTAAAATAACATCATATACATTTGCTTCTTTAACATATGAACCAGCTGAGCCAATACGTACAATACGATCAACATCATAGAAATTAAATAATTCATATGAATAAATACCAATACTAGGAATTCCCATACCAGAACCCATAATTGATACCTTTTTGCCTTTGTATGTACCAGTATAACCAAGCATTCCTCTTACATTATTGATTTCTACTACATCTTCTAAATATTGATACGCAATTCTTTTAGCACGTAGTGGATCTCCTGGCATTAAGACAGTTTTCGCAATGAGATTTTTATCAGATACACCAATGTGTGGAGTTGGAATGTTTGCCATATTATTCTTCCTTTGCAGCTTCCATTATTTTTACTGATGCTGATGCACCAATTCTTGTAGCACCAGCTTCAATCATATCTAAAACATCTTCTTTAGAATGAATGCCACCGCTAGCTTTTACTTCCATGTTTTCGCTAATATTGTTTTTCATCAATCTAACATCTTCTTTTTTAGCACCACCAGTACCAAAACCAGTTGATGTCTTTACGAAATTAGCCTTAGCTCGAGTACAAGCCTTACATACTTCTACTTTTTCTTCATCACTTAGATAACATGTTTCAATAATGACTTTTACAGTAGCACCGCAGGCATAAGCAACAACACCAGCAACTTCATTTTCAATGTATTTATAGTCATGTTCTTTTGCTTTGCCGATGTTGATGACAACATCTACCTCATCAGCACCATTTTCAAGCGCATTTTGCGTTTCAAACCACTTAGTTTCCATTGTGTTAGCACCTAGTGGAAAACCAATAACAGTACATACTAAAACATCAGTATCCTTTAATAATTCTTTTGCATAAGCAACATGACATGGATTTACGCAAACACTTTTGAAATTAAAAGTTTTTGCTTCTAAACATAATTTTTTAATTTCATCTTCAGTTGCGAATGCTTTAAGTAAAGTATGATCAAATAATTTAGAATTAATACTTTCCATAATTATTCCTCAATTACATCACTCATATGAAGAACTTTAAATTCCTTATCTAGTAACATAACTTTCTTAATTTTCTTCAATTCTCTTAATGCAGCCTTAGCTTGCTTTGGTTTAATGATGTACATATCTGGTAAGAAGTTTTGAATTTCAGCAAGATATTTTCTAATAATTGGGAATAAATCCTCTTTTTTTACTAAGATGTTTCCTTCTTCAACATCTTGAATGTTGATATAATCAACATAAGGTGCAAAGATAATAGCTGTGCCAATTCTCCAGTCGTAACAAATTCCTTTTTCATTAGAATTCTTATCAACTACAGGATAACATAAATTGACAGTAACATCATTATGATAATATTCAATTAAACTATCAACTGAACGTTGGAACTTACAAATGACATTTAATTTTTCATTATTATAATACATCTTATCGCCAAGGCCATTTTCATCAATATATCCTTGTCTTAATTTATCAAAGAATACTAATAAATCAACAATATTAAAGCTTTTAACATCATCAAATGAATCATGATAATAACCAAGTTCAAATACCTTACATAATTTTTGCGTAATAGTAAATACTTCCTTAGCTAAAAATGTTGGAATAATAAGTGGCATTTCTAGTAAGAAATTAATATTTGAATACATTGGATCAAGCTTATATATTTTACTAACTCTTGATTTCTTAGTAATTAAATAACGATATTCAAAATCAAATTCCTTATCCTTATATTCAATTTCCACCTCATCATCAGTATAATAAGTTGTGAAATTAGGAATAGTGTCAAAGAATTCTAAAACCTTATTAAAATCTATCTTTTCTAAGGTACTATTTCTAAAAAAGTGAATATTCATAATGTTGTTCATAATTATTTCTCCATATTCTTAATTATTTCAGCACATCTTGGACATAGTCCGTTTTCATCTACAGTATCAAATGTTTTCCAGCAACGTTCACAAATATGACCTTGTTTAGCCTCAACCTTGATTTTTGCAGATTCATATTGGAAAGCATCAATATCTTTATCACTTATTACTAATTCAGATACAATAAACATTGTTTGTAGATTAGATTTAATACTATTAATTAATGCTTTTGTATCATCAGTTGGATAAATTGTAAGTTTTGCAGCTAAAGATTTACCAATAATCTTTTCATTTCTTGCATCTTCAATAGCTTTTAAAACATCACTTCTTAATTTCATGAATTTAGCATATTTATCAAGAAGTTCTTCACTATCAGCATATTTATTAATTTTTGGCATATGTAATAAATATACAGATTCTAATTTATCACTTACATTCATAAATGAATAAATTTCTTCACAAGTAAATGGAATGATTGGATTTAATAATCTTACCAAAGCATCTAAATTATCAAATAATACTGTTTGAATAGATCTTCTTTCTTTATTATCTTCTTCTTCAATATATAAAATATCTTTCGCAAAATCACAATAGAAAGCACTTAAATCATTAGTCATGTAATTTAAGATAGTACGATATACTTCTTGGAATTCATATTCTTTATAAGCAGCAAGTACTTTTTCAATTACTTGATTTAACTTACATTCCATGTATTTATCTACTTCAGATAAATCTTCATATTTGATTCTATTCTTCTTATCATCAAAATCAGATACATTACCAAGTAAGAATCTAAATGTGTTTCTAATCTTACGATAAGCCTCTGCAGCTTGTCTTAAAATATCCTTAGATACTCTAATATCTGCTGTATATTCAGTTGATGCAACCCAAAGTCTTAAAATATCAGCACCAAATTCATCACATACTTGATTTGGATCAACAGTATTACCTAAAGATTTACTCATCTTGTTGCCTTGACCATCTAAAGTAAAGCCATGTGATAAGCATTCTTTATATGGTGCATGTTTAAACATTGCAACTGATGTTGAAATACTTGAATTGAACCAACCACGATATTGGTCAGATCCTTCTAGATATAAATCAGCTTGAACAGGTAGTCCTCTTTCAGGTAAAACTGCATAATATGAAGAACCACTATCAAACCAAACATCCATGATATCAGTTTCTTTAGTAAAGATTCCATTTGGAGAATGTGGGTTTGTGTAACCTTTTGGAAGTAAATCTTTTGCTTCACTTCTAAACCATACACCACTTCCACTTTCCTTAAATAATTTAGCAACATGTAAAATTACATCTTTATCTAGAATTGCTTCTCCATCTTCACAGTAGAATACAGGAATTGGAACGCCCCAAGCACGTTGACGGCTAATACACCATTCTGCACGATCCTTAATCATGTTAGAAAGTCTTAATCCACCCCAAGATGGTTTCCATTTTACTTCTTCGATTGCATGTAAAATATCATCCTTGATGGCATCAATTGATGCAAACCATTGTGGTGTAGCACGATATACAATTGGTTTTTTAGTACGCCAATCATGTGGATATGCATGGGTAATTGGTTTTACCTTTAAGCATGAGCCATTTTCTATTGTGTTTTTAATTACTTCTTCATTAGCTACTTGATAGAACATGCCAGTATAAATACCAACACCTTCAGTTAAATAGCCTCTATCATCCATCGGTGCAAATACTTCAATACCATTCTTCTTACAAATATTAAAGTCATCAACACCAAAACCAGATGCAGTATGAACAAGACCAGTACCAGCATCTAATGTAACATGGCTACCTAATAATACAGGACATACCTTATCAATAATGTTAGTATATGTGATATGATCTAATTCTCTACCCTTGACAGTTTTAATTATTTCACAGTCTTCTTCATTATATTCTAATTCTTTTAATACTGTAGAATATAATTCTTTAGCGACTACAAATTTTCTATTGTCATGTTTAAATACAACATAATCATATAATTCATTTACGCAAACTGCTTGGTTTTCAGGAAGTGTCCAAGGAGTTGTTGTCCATGCAACAAGTTCAGTATCATTATCTAATACCCCCTTGCCATCAACTAGCTTAAATGCGATGTACATTGTTTTGGAAGTGACATCTTGATATTCAACTTCAGCTTCAGCTAATGCTGATTCGCTTGACCATGACCAATATACAGGCTTTAATCCCTTATAAATTAGACCTTTATCAGCCATAGTTGCAAATATTTCAAGTTGTCTTGCTTCAAATTCCTTCTTTAAAGTAATATATGGATTATCCCAATCGCCTAAAACACCTAAACGTTTGAATTGTGTTCTTTGTTTGTCAACTTGTTTAAGAGCATATTCATAGCATAAATCTCTGAAATCAGCAACACTCATTGCTTTACGATTTACTTTTTCATTCTTTGTTAAAGCATTCTCGATAGGAAGACCATGTGTGTCCCAACCAGGAATATATGGAGCATAATAACCTTCCATTGTTTTATCTCTTAAAATAATATCCTTTAAGATCTTATTCATTGCATGACCAATATGGATATTACCATTTGCGTATGGTGGTCCATCATGCAAAATAAATGGAGTATTATCCTTATTTTGATTTATTGCTTTTTCATAAATCTTATTTTCTTCCCATCTCTTTAAAATATCTGGTTCTTTTTGACTTAAATTAGCCTTCATTGAGAACTCAGTATTCATCATTAATAATGTGTTTTTATAATCATTCGCCATTTTTTTATACCTCTTTTAATTGGGCAATGCCCAAGCTGAATTAACTAAAAATATATATGCTTGAATAATACCTTCAAATAATACAACTCCAATGATTGGAGTGAAATCCAACATTCCAAATACTAATATACCATGAAATGGTTGCATATAAGTATCAGTTGTTCTTCTTAAAAATCTAAATATTGAAAATTTATAGACTCCAGGAAACCATGATAAGAGGATATTTATGGTGATTAAACCTAAAAATCCATACATGATATAATAGAGTCCATTATAAATGATGCTCATTGACGAATATCCTCTACATATTCTTTTAATGAACCATCTTGGAATTCTTCTTTACGTGCAAATAAATACAATCTTTCTCCTACTTTTATAACTTGTCCTTCTTTTGCATATACAACACCAGACATAAAAGCAAGGATGTAATTACAATCACTTACACTAATCTTATCAAAATTAGCAAGGACTGGTTTTCCTGATAAAATTGTATCACAAAGCTTAAATAATTCTTCATTGCTTCTATCTTTCACAATAAAATATTCCATCAAATCAAAAGATGTCATTAAAGCTTTTTGATTATATTTTTTATTATCCTGTTCTTTATCTTTTTTCTTTGAAAATAAGCCCATAATAAGTCCTTTCTATTCTAAGAAGAAACGTCCTATTCTAATTGTAGTTGCTCCATATTTTAAAGCAAGCTTGTAATCATTGCTCATACCCATTGATAGTTCATGACAAGGAGCATATTCTAAATTCATTTCTTCTATTTCTTCTTTTAATTTCTTCATTTTAGAGAATTGTTTTTCAATTAAATCAGTATCATATGTCATTGTTGCTACACACATAAGACCAACAACTCTTATTTTTTCACATTTTCCAAGTGATTTAATAAATGCTTTTACTCTATTTGCAGGTATTCCTTCTTTATTAGCTTCTTCTGATATATTAACTTGTACATAACAATCTAATACATCAGTCAATCTCTTATCAAGTTCCATTGCTGTTGATAATTTATCTAAAGAATGTAAACATGTAATTTTATCACATACATCTTTTACTTTTCTTGATTGAACTACACCAAAGAAATGCCAATTAATATCTAAGTCTTTCAATGCTTCATATTTTTCTAAGAAGATATCACATCTGTTTTCACCAATATCTTTAATACCAGCAAGTACTAATGATCTTGTATCTTCAATGCTCATATATTTTGTTGCTGCAACTATTTTTACATTAGGATAATCTTTTAAATCATTCTTTAATGCTTCTATCTTTTGTGCAAAAATAGCTTGCTTATTTATATTGTTTTTATTCATAAATTCACCCATATTTTTATAAATTATATTTATATTATCTCATTACATATTATACTATAAATCGATTAATAAATCAAGGTAAATATTTATTAAAAATATGTACAAAATAAGAAAAATAGACACAATTTTTTTGTGTCTATCAAACTCATTTTTACGCATTAAGATTATCAGTATTTTGATCCTGATTTTGATCTTCATCAATTCTTATTTTAATTTCATCAGCAGTTGGTGCATCTTCTTTTTTCTCTTCTTTTGTCTTTATATCTTGAGTCTTTTTACGAGCATATTCTTCATTTCTAAAATTAGAATATTTCTTAATAGAATCTACTCCTACAAAGATAGCACTTAATATTGAAAGAGCAAGTAAGACCCAACCTAGTGTTGTTAAAGTAAAACCACCACGTGCGATTATAACTGTTGCTAAAGTGATTAAGCCAACATGTAAGAAAAACATCCAAATTTTAGCATTTTCCTTTTTAAATGAAACTGCAAACAAATAAACAAGTCCTCTTAAATACAAAATACCAGCAATAATATAACCAAATATTTTCTTTAAATCGTCAATTGAATCAGATTTATTCTTAATTCCGATAATAAATAAGGCTATACCAGCACCCATATCAATAAATAATTCAAGTGCATATAATATTTTTAATAATTTATCATCAGTCGTTTTTAGTAAAGGTACAATTCTAAATAAGCCAAGCACAAAAAAGATTAAACCAACAAGTACTAAAAGTACTGAAGGTATAAATTTCATAATGATTCCAAGGCCTATAAGTAAGGCACAGCCAATCATTTCAAATAGCCATGCATATTTAGCTAATTTCTTTTTCATTTACATCTTCTCCTTTGTACCTACTCCAATTAAGTTAAGTGCATCTTTTAATACATAAGCAACTGCTTGCATTAATGTTAATTTTTCATTTGTGAGTTCTACATCTTCAGAAATAATCTTTTCATCATTATAATAGCTATGTAGTGCTTGAGCTAAAGATAAAATGTATTGACATATACGATGTGGGATACGTTTTGATGCAGCTTCTACGATAACATTAGGATATTGCATCAAAATTGTAATTAAATCTTCACATTTATTTAAATCAATTTTATTAAACTGGCTAACTTCTTTGAAATTAGGATACATTCTAAATAAGCTTCTGATTCTTGCATATGCATATTGAGCATAATATACTGGGTTTTCATTAGATTGTTTTAAAGCAAGGTCTAAATC
>JAEEGL014105234.1_pt1 | contig 14970 bp, 13 predicted proteins | sample 9134231 | NCBI WGS metagenome assembly JAEEGL01 (sample SAMN16246548, study PRJNA631951) | gut metagenome | biome: gut microbiome; feature: rumen; material: fiber-attached | host: Bos | place: Iran: Karaj | collected 2018-10
CCTGCTTGCGGAATGAGAGAGGAGCAGTGAGCGATGGCTGATTTTGATGTAATTGTGATCGGAGCCGGCCCCGGCGGATATCTGGCGGCAGAGCGTGCCGGACAGGCAGGGCTCAAGGCTCTGTTGATAGAGAAGCAGCATATCGGCGGAACCTGCCTCAATGAAGGCTGCATCCCCACAAAAACGCTGCTCCGCAGCGCAAAGCTTTATGATGCCGCTGTTAAGGCGGAGCCGTACTGCGTAAAAGTGGACGGAGCCGTACTGGATCATAAAGCTGTGGTTGCCCGCAAGAGAGCTGTGACTGCCAGCCTGGTGGCAGGCGTAAAGGCCGGCCTGAAGACTGCAAAGGTGAAAACTGTCGAAGCTGCGGCCATGATCCGCGGGAGAGACAATGACGGATTTGCGGTTGAGGTTGCCGGAGAACTCTATCATGGCAAAAATCTGATCCTTGCTGCGGGTTCTCATCCGATTGTTCCGGGAATTCCCGGCCTGGCTGAATGCCTGAAAAGCGGTTTCGTGCTTACCAGCACTGAACTGCTGGAAATCGATGCAGTGCCTGCTTCCCTGTGCATTGTGGGCGGCGGCGTTATCGGGTTGGAAATGGCAACTTATTTTGCTATGGCCGGAACAAAGATTGAGATTGTAGAAGCAACCGGAAAGGTTGCAGGCAGCCTGGATAGTGACGCTACCGCTGTGATTCAAAAGGCCTGCGAAGAGCTTGGTATGAAGTTCCGCCTGAATACAAGAGCGTCCGCTTTTTCCGACGGGAAAGTGACTGTGGAAAAGGATGGCGTGAAAGAAGATATCCTCTGTGAAAAAGTGCTGCTCTGTATCGGCAGAGCGGCAAACACGGAAGGCTACGGCCTTGAAACACTGCATGCGCCTATTGAGAAACGGGCAATCGCCGTAGATGAATACTGTATGACCGGAGTACCCGGCCTGTATGCGATCGGTGACTGCAACGGAACGGGTATGCTGGCTCACGTTGCTTATCGCCAGGCAGAAGTGGCGGTGAATCATATCCTGGGGAAAAACGATCCGATGCGCTGGGCATGTGTGCCGAGTCTTGTGCACACGGAGCCGGAAGCGGCATTTGTCGGGAAAAGCCTGGAAGAAGCTAAGGCAGAAGGAATTGACGCTGTCGGCGTAAAACTCAGCATGAATTACTCCGGCCTGTATCTCGCCGACAACGAAAACGGGCAGGGCATCATCAAAGCCGTATTTGATAAAAAGAAAAAGACCATGATAGGAGCGACGCTTGTAGGCGGGCCCGCGTCAGAGCTTATCACCATATGCGGTATCATGATCGACAATGAACTGCCGGTCGAAAGAATGAAATCATATGTGTTCCCGCATCCGACCTGTGCGGAAGCCATCCGTGAAGCAATATTTGCTGCAAAGCTATAAGGAGAGAAAAAATGTCAAAAGAACAGTTTTATGATCCTCAGCAGATCTTCAGCGAGAAAGATATCCATTTTGAGGATATTCCGGTATTTGCATATAAAAAGACCGTCAGGGAAGTATTTGACAGCGGCAGGTTTACAAAGGATGACCTGCTGACCATCTGGCGGGATATGCGCTATATCCGTGAATTTGAAAATATGCTTCTTTCCGTACGCACCAAGAAAAACTTTAATGGTGTTGAATATATGTACACCGGCCCTGCCCATCTCTATATCGGAGAAGAGGCTGCTGCTGTCGGTGAGGCGTTCAGCCTGCAGCCGGAGGATTTTGTGTTCGGCAGCCACCGCAGTCACGGCGAAGTGATTGCCAAAGGTCTCTCCGCAATTGAAAAGCTCCCGGAAGATGAGCTGTTAAGACGGATGGAAGGCGAATTTGACGGCAGGATACTGAACATTGTAAGGGAACACTGCGATGAGAAAGATATCAAAAGGCTCGGTGTCCGCTTCCTGCTTTACGGCCTTGTGGCAGAACTTTTCGGCAGAGAAACCGGCTTTTCTAAGGGCCTCGGCAATTCCATGCATCTGTTCTTCGTCCCGTTCGGCATCTTCCCGAACAACGCCATCGTCGGCGGCTCGGGACCGATTTCGGCAGGCGGCGCACTCTATAAGAAAGTGAACAAAGAGAAGGGGATTGTTGTCTGCAATATCGGCGACGGTTCTATCGGCTGCGGACCTGTCTATGAGTCGATGAACTTCTCGGCAATGGATCAGTATACAACATTGTGGGAAGACGAATTTAAGGGAAATCTCCCCATTATTTTCAATATCATGGATAACGGATATGCCATGGGCGGCCGTACAAACGGGGAAACGATGGCCTATCACAATGTTGCCCGTCTGGGAGCAGGCGTCGCTGTCAATCAGATGCATGCCGAGCGCATCAACGGTATGAATCCGCTCGCAGTCGTCGATGCCTATGACCGCAAGCTCCCGCTGGTAAAAAGCGGTGAAGGCCCTGTGCTGCTTGATGTGGTCACCTACCGCTACAGCGGCCATTCTCCCTCTGACCAGAATGCCTACCGTTCCAGAGAAGAGATCGAAGCCTGGCAGAAGATCGACAGCATTCAGACCTTCAAGGCAGAACTCCTGGAAGCCGGCATTGCGGAAGAAGCTGATTTTGAAGCTCTTGAAGCGGAAGTAACCGCCAATGTTGTCGACGCATTTATGCTTGCCGTGAACGATGAAATTTCTCCGCGGATGGACTTTGAAAAAGAGCCGGATGCCATTGAAAAATATATGTTCTCCAATCAGAAGATCGCCAGAATGTCTGACCGTGAGCCGGACGTGCTGGGAACCAAAGAAGAAAACTCCCGCTGGAAGAAAATACAGAAAAAAGCGCACTATGCTTTTAAAGAGGACGGAACTCCCGTTCCGGCCAGCACGGTATACAGCTATCGTGATGCAATTTTCGAGCCTATTTTCGATAAATTCTATGAGGATCCGACGCTGGTCTCCTATGGTGAAGACGTGCGTGAGTGGGGTGGAGCATTCGGCGTTTACACCGGGATGTATGAATCCATTCCTTTCCACCGCTTGTTCAACAGCCCGATTTCCGAAGCAACAATCGTTTCTTCCGGTGTAGGCTATGCAATGCTCGGCGGAAGATGCGTCGTTGAACTCATGTACGCCGACTTTATGGGCAGAGCCGGTGATGAAATTTTCAACCAGCTTGCAAAGTGGCAGAGCATGACGGCAGGACAGATCAAAATGCCGGTCGTTCTGCGCATTTCCGTTGGCGCTTTGTACGGCGCCCAGCATTCTCAGGACTGGACCAGCCTTGCAGCGCATATCCCGGGTCTGAAAGTCGTCTTCCCGGCAACGCCTTATGACGCCAAGGGGCTGATGACATCAGCGCTTAACGGCACAGACCCTGTACTCTTCTTTGAAAGCCAGCGTCTTTACGGCAAAGGCGATGAATTCAGAACGGTTCCGGCTGAAAGCTATGAGATCGAGATCGGGGAACCGGATATCAAACGTGCAGGCTCCGACATTACGATTCTGACAGTCGGCGCAACTCTTTACGCGGCAATGAAAGCTGCAAAAGAGCTTGAAGAAAAATACGGTATTTCCGCAGAAGTAATTGATGCGCGCAGTCTTGTTCCGTTTAACTATAAAAAGGTTGTTGAATCGGTAAAGAAGACAGGAAAGATTGTCCTGGCTTCAGATGCCTGCGCAAGAGGCAGCCACCTGAATGATGTTGCCCGCAATATCACGGAACTGTGCTTCAATTATCTGGATGCTCCTCCTGTGCTGATCGGAGCACAGAACTGGATTACTCCCTGTGCGGAGCTGGAGAAGGAATTCTTCCCGCAGAAGGAATGGATCCTGGACGCCATCGATCAGAAGATTATGCCGCTCGGTATCAGCAAGCCGAGCCACAACTTCACACAGGTTGAACAGATCCGCCGCGAAAAAGCGGGTGTCTGATGCAGAAGGAAGAATCCGCTCTGTGTTTCCGGATCCGAAGTATGATCCCGGAGCTCAGCAAGTCAGAAGCGGCTGTAGCTGAGTACATAGCAGGCAATCCGGACGAGGTTATCAATCTTTCCGTCAGCGCACTGGCAGACTGCTGCGGAGTTTCAGAGCCGACAGTTGTCAGAGCCTGCAGGAATCTTGGCTTTTCCGGTTATCAGGCACTGAAAATAGCGCTGATTCAGAGTATCAGCACGACGGTTCAGTTTGCCGGTGAGGAAGTTACAGCGGAAGATAGTATGTCTTCTGTTGTCCAGAAGGTTTTCGGAGCGGCATCCGATGCGGTTTCCCTGACAAAAAGCAGTGCGGATCCGGCTGTCCTGGAGCGGGCTGCAGAGGTTTTGCTGAAAGCCAAAAGGATATACATTTTCGGTGTGGGCGGCAGTGCGGCAGTTGCGTCGGATATCCAGCATAAGTTTCTCCGCCTCGGGCTTGATGCTCATGCGCTTTCAGATGTCAATCTGCAGACAATTACGGCGGCTTTTGCAGGGAAACAGGATGTGGTTTTTGCAGTCAGCCATTCCGGTTCTTCGAAAGTGGTGGTGGACAATACACAGCTGGCGAAGAACAACGGGGCAACCGTCATCAGCCTGAGCTCGATGGGGAAGTCGCCTCTGACGGAACTGGCAGATATTTCCCTGTATACGGCGGCGAACGAGACACGGTACCGGATCGTTGCCATTTCTTCCCGCATTGCCGAGCTGACAATAGTTGATACATTGTATTCCTATATGTCCTTCCGCACCGGCAAGCCGGACAATATGATTATTGAAAAAGCGATTGAAGACCAGATGTATTGATAAAGGAGATAGCTGTATGCAGAAATTGGTTGAGTTTTCGCGCAGATACGGTTCAAATCCCGAACTGGTTCTGGCGGGCGGCGGGAACACCTCCATGAAGGAAGGAGGTATCCTCTATATCAAAGGTTCCGGCTGCAGCCTGAGCACGATCCGTTCGGTGGATTTTGTTGCCATGGATATGGAAAAGCTTTTGGCTATCTGTAAAAAAAGGTATCCGAGTGAAGATAAAGAGCGTGAGGCCATGTTTCTTGCGGACGTCAATTTAGCAAGACTTCCCGGAGAAGAACGTAAGCGCCCGAGTGTGGAAACACTCCTTCATGCACTGTTTCCTCAGCGGTATGTACTTCATCTTCATCCTGCCCTGATTAACGGGCTTACCTGCGGAGAGGACGGACAGCGCGCTGCTGCTGAGCTGTTTCCGGAAGCCATCTGGGTGGATGCCTGCAGACCGGGATACACGCTTGCAAAGATTCTTGCGGATAAAATCGGACCGGGCAGCGATACGGTTCTGCTGCAGAATCACGGTGTGTTTTTCGCTTCCGATACTCCGGAAGGACTTGAGAGGCTTCTTCACAATATGATGATGACACTGAGAGCGGAGCTTCCCGGGGAACTGCCGGAAAAACTCGAAGATGTGGATCTTTCCAAACCGTTTACACCGGATCATATTGTGTATTGCGGCGTCGGACCGGAACTTCCGGACACGAACAATGCAAGGCTTCTCTATCTGGATGCAAAGAAGATAAACTGGTATTCACAAAGCTTTGGCGGCCCGCACCCGCTCAGTGAAGAGCTGATCAGTTTTATCCTGAACTGGGAAGCAGAATCTTATCGTAAAAAACAGTCCTGAACGAATAATATCAGTGTAGAAAGGGAGAACTGGATATGACATTTGAAGAGGCGAAACAGTACGCGGGTGAACATGTCGGTCAGCGTCCGGACTATCCGGGCAGATTATCCGGGAAAATAGCGGTTGTTACAGGCGGCGCGCAGGGATTTGGTTTCGGAATTGCACAGGCTCTGATCCGGGAAGGCGCACAGGTTGTTATTGCCAACCGCAGTGAAAAACAGGGGCTGGCGGCCGTAGAGCAGCTGGGGGAGCACAGTTTCTTTGTGCAGTGCGATGTGTCAGAACCCGCTTCAGTTGAGAATCTCATGATCGGCGCGGTCGAGCATTTCGGGGGAATTGATCTTTTCATTTCCAATGCAGGCGTACTGAAAGCAGGCAGCCTGCATGACATGACGCCGGAGAATTTTGAACAGGTCACGAAGATCAACTATACCGGCTATTTCCTCTGCGCAAAGTTTGTCAGCGAGATTATGAAAGCGGAATATGAAGCGGATCACAGCCGCTGGTATGATATCGTACAGGTTAACTCAAAATCCGGGCTTGTCGGTTCCAAGGCAAATTTCGCTTATGCCGGAGGCAAGTTCGGAGGGATCGGACTGACGCAAAGCTTTGCTCTGGAACTGGTTCCCTGGCAGATTAAAGTCAACTCCGTATGTCCCGGGAACTATTATGACGGTCCGCTGTGGTCAGATCCGGAAAAGGGCCTGTTTGTGCAGTACCTTGCAGCTGGGAAAGTACCGGGCGCAAAAACGGTGGAGGATGTGAAGGATTATTATCTTTCCAAATCCCCGATTCATCGCGGATGTACACCGGAGGATGTGGCAAAGGCTATTTTCTATTGCGTGGAGCAGACATTCGAAACAGGTCAGGCAATCCCGGTTACCGGTGGCCAGACGATGCTGAACTGAAACTGCCATGGACAAAGAGATTGAATTCCTGAATGCCTCGACGGCGGAAGAGCGCCTGAAGAATCTGAAAACCCTGCTTTCGCAGGAGGAAGAAAAGCCGGCTGTTCTTTCGCAATACTCCAATAATCATATCCATACGACGTTTTCATTTTCCCCTTATTCTCCGACGGCTGCTGTATGGGCGGCGCGCAGAGCAGGCCTTGCAACGGCTGGCATTATGGATCATGACAGCATAGGAGGAGCGAAAGAATTCCGGAGGGCTGCAGAGCTTGCAGATGTCGGTGCGACATGCGGAGTGGAAATGCGTATCAGCTGGGCGGAGACACCTTTTGCAAAGAAAAGAATTAACAATCCGGATCAGTGCGGAGTTGCCTATATGACGTTCCACAGTATCCGGGAGCGATATTTTGCACAGACAGCAGATTTTCTGAAGCCATACAGGGAGCGCAGAAATGTCCGTAATATCCTTATGCTGAAGAGGATCAGTGAAAAAACAGGAATCCCACTGGACTTTGAAGAGGATGTCCTTCCGCTTTCGGAGTATGCCAATGGAGGCAGCGTAACAGAGCGCCATCTTCTTTTTGCTCTAGCGAAAAAGGTTCTGCCGGAAGGAACGGAAGATGAGCAGTACAAACTGCTTGGAAAATACAAAGCCGGACTGATTCATGAGGTGTATATTGAACCGACTGATGAACTGATGAGCCTTAACGAAGCAATTGCCTTTGCAAAGGATGTCGATGCCATTCTCTGTTATCCTTATCTGGGCGATGTCACCGCGTCACCAACGGGAGATAAAAAGGCAGCAAAATTTGAAGATGATTATCTGGACGAATTGATCGCCTTCCTTCCTCAGGCAGGGATTCCTGCAGTTACCTATATGCCGTCCCGCAATACCGCTGAACAGCTTGACAGACTAATGGGACTTTGTGAAAAGTATAAACTGGAACAGATATCCGGAGAAGATATCAACTCGCCGTCACAGAGTTTTATCTGCAGACAGCTTGCAGATCCCCGTTTTGCACATTTGGTTGATGCAGCCTGGAAGCTCGTGGAAAGAGAAAAGGAGAATTGAGCAATGAAGACGAAAGCAGTCCGTTTACACGGAGAAATGGATCTCCGGCTGGATGAATTTGAACTCCCTGAAATGAAAGAGGACGAAATCCTCGCCAAAGTGATTTCCGACAGCCTTTGTGTTTCTTCTTATAAAGCCGCAAAACAGGGGAAAGCTCATAAACGTGTTCATGATGACATTGCTGAAAACCCTGCTGTCGTCGGGCATGAGTTTTGCGGTGAAATCGTAAATGTCGGCGCCAAATGGGCAGATCAGTTCAAGGCAGGAGACCGCTTTATCATTCAGCCGGCGCTGAATTACAAGGGTAGCCTGGATGCTCTCGGCTATTCTTATTCGTATGTAGGCGGCGATGCCACCTATGTGATTTTCCCAAACGAAGTCATGGAGATGAATTGCCTGATTCCCTATACCGGGGAGAGCTTTTTCGCAGGCTCCATGACAGAACCCTACAGCTGTGTCATCGGGACTTTCCATGCCATGTACCATACGACAAACGGCAGCTATGTCCATCATATGGGAATACGCCGGGGCGGGAATATGCTTATGCTGGCGGGCAATGGCCCAATGGGTCAGTCAGCGATTGACTATATTCTGCACTGCGATCTCAGGCCGTCTCTGCTTGTCGTGACCGGACGCAGGCAGGAACACCTGGACAGGCTTGCGCAACTTCTGACAATTGAAGACGCCGCAGCAAACGGGGTGGAGCTCCACTATTTCAATACAGCTGACAGTGCAGATGCGGAGGGAGAGCTCAGAGCGCTGACAAACGGAAAGGGTTATGACGATGTGCTGGTCTTTGCACCGGTCACTGCAATGGTGGAGATGGGGGACCGTCTGCTCGCCGCGGACGGCTGCCTGAATTTCTTCTCCGGTCCAAGCGACAAAAGTTTCAGCGCGACGCTTAACTTCTACAATGTTCACTATGCTTCCACGCATATTGTCGGTACTTCAGGCGGAAATACCGATGATATGAAAGAAGCAGTGGAAATGATGAAGGCAGGGAAAATCAATCCGTCTATTCTTGTATCCCATGTCGGAGGCTTGAACGCGGTTCCGGAAGCAACACTGCATTATCCGGAAATCCCCGGAAGTAAAAAGCTGATTTACACAGGTGTGGATATGCCGCTTACGGCAATAGCGGATTTTGAGAAACTTGGCATGGAAGATCCGTTTTACGCGAAACTCGATGAACTCTGCAAAACGAATAACGGTTTGTGGAGCGTGGAGGCGGAAAAATACTTACTGGAAACGAAGGCGGAAAAATGAAAAAAGCAGTGTTAATCGGAGCCGGGCAGTTCGGGAGAGGCGTCATAGCAATGCTTCTGGAGCAGTCGGGTTATCATGTGGTGCTGGCGGATATTAATGAGGATGTAATCCGGGATATCAATACACGCGGAGAATATGTTGTCAGAAGGATTGACGACAGTGATGAGAGCGTAACGGTCAGAAATATTTCCGCTATCAGCTCACTTTCGCCGGAACTTGTAGAGGAATGTGCTTCCAGTGAAGTTATCTGCACCTGTACTGGCCTTACGGTGCTTGGCAAGGTCGCTCCGGCAATAGCAAAAAGTATTTCCCGGCGTAAAGAAAACGGTTTTGCCGGCACTGCAAATGTGCTTGCCTGTGAGAATGCCATAGGCGGCACTACTATCTTGAAAAACTATGTGCTCGAATATTTGAATGTGGAAGAACAGCAATATCTGGAAGATCACATCGGTTTTCCGGATTGTGCAATTGATGGCATTATTCCACCCCGCAGAGATACTCTGCCGGCTGATGTTACTGCGGAAAAGTATTATGAGTGGGATTCCCTGAAAAGCGGTTTCCGCGGTGAACTGCCGGAAATTCAAGGCTTGCATATTGTGGATGATCTTTCCAGATATCTGGAACGCAAGCTTTTCACCCTCAACGGCCCCAATGCGGTAACAGGCTGTTTCGGATTCCGCAAAGGATATAAAACCGTGCAGGAATCCCTGGAAGACAGAGAAATCTACAGCGAAGTCTGGCAGATGATGGAGGAAGCCGGTGAAATGCTGGCAAAGCGCCATGGCTTCACCGCGCAGGAGATGCTGGAATACCGCACGTTCATTATGAAGCGTTTCCTTAATCCGCACATTATTGATACCTGTGTGCGTGTTGCCCGTGAGCCGATGCGGAAACTTGCCGCCAATGACAGAATTGTTGCCGCTATGAATTTTGCTCACAGTTTCGGAATTGCTACCCCGGCTTATATCAAGGGAATTGCCGAAGTGCTGGCATATAACAATCCGGAAGATGTACAGAGCGTTCAAATGCAGCAGCTTATTGCATCACTCGGGCTGAGGGAAGCACTGGAAAAGCTCAGCGGCATCCCGGAAGACAGTGATACTTCATCCGCTGTGGAGGCTGAATACAGAAAAATCATCTGAAGCTACGGATAGGATAACTATTTGCAGGTATGCAACAGCAGGAATCATGACAGTAAGATTCCTGCTGTTGTAGATTATCATGCTTTTCGGGAGAAAGCAGAATGGGGCATTACAGAAGCCTGAATACATATCTTCAGGAAAGATTCGGAGAAAAAGTCTATAAACTGGCGCTGGACGGCGGCTTTACCTGCCCGACGAGAGATGGCAGCCTGGATACCCGGGGCTGTATATTCTGCTTGAACGGAAGCGGAGATTTTGCTGTGCCGGTAAGAGATAACATCCCGGCTGCTGTTTCAAAGGCGAAAGCGCTTGTAGCAGGAAAGAGCGGAAAGAAGTATATTGCATATTACCAGAGCTTTACGGGTACCTATGCTGCTCAGGAGAGGCTCCGGGATTTATATTCAGAAACAATTGCTCAGCCGGATATTGCCGCCCTTTCTATCGGTACAAGACCGGATTGCCTGCCGGATGAAGTGATCAGACTGCTGGCAGAACTGAATGAAAACAAACCGGTCTGGATAGAACTGGGCCTGCAGACCGTTCATGCATCAACCGCGAAGTATATTCGCCGCGGATACTCCCTTGAAGCGTATGACACTGCGGTTCAGAAGCTGCGGAATGCGGGAATAGAAGTAATCACGCATATGATTCTGGGCCTCCCGGGTGAAACTCCGGAAATGATGCGGCAGACTGCTGCCTATATAGGCAAAAGCGGGGCAGACGGAATAAAATTCCAGCTTCTGCATGTGTTGCAGGGAACGGATCTTGCAGCGGATTATGCAGCCGGCAGATTTCAGATTCTTTCCCTCGAAGAGTATATTTACATTCTGGAGAGCTGTATCGAGAGCATTCCTCCTAGAATGGTTGTACACCGGCTGACCGGTGACGGAGCAAAGAAAAATCTGATTGCACCGCTGTGGAGCGCCGACAAGAAGACAGTAATCAATGCGATCAGCCATGCCTTTGACAGAGATAATATCCTGCAGGGAAAGCGCTGTACAGAGTAAAAAATGCTCCGGCATTGCAGCCGGAGCATTCAGTTTTGTTTTTGTTCAGGTGCCAAAGAACTCCTGTTCCAATACAGCACAAAGACAGTGATAAACAGGCAGATGCAGTTCCTGTACGATATTTGTATCCGTCTCAGGAACCTGAATGCTTGTATCGCATATTTCTGACAGACGGGATGATGCCCGGCCGGTCAGCGCAATGGTGTGCAAACCTTTTGCTTTCGCCACAATGGCTGCAGCAACAATATTTTTAGAGTTCCCCGAAGTGCTGATGCACAAAAGAACATCTCCTGCGCATCCGTAGCCGTAAACCTGCTGTGCATAAATTAATTCCGGAGAGACATCGTTCATGAATGCAGAAAGCAGTGCACTCTCCTGTGTCAGGGCAATGGCCGGAAGGGCACCCTGCAGCAATGCAGCAATCCGGTTTCCCTGTTGCGGATCCGTTTCCAGCAGTTTTTGCCGGAACGACTCTTCCACCGGACGGGACAGTATAAAGCTTTTCATCAGTTCTCCGACAATATGAGCGGCATCTGAAGCACTGCCCCCGTTGCCGCAAATCAGCAGTTTACCGCCGGAACGATAGCATCTGATCAGACAGTCAGTAGCATCAAAAATTTGTGCGCGGCAGCCTGCCAGCTGCGGATAGCGGAGAAAAAGCATGTCAAACAGATTATAGGAAGCGGGTTTCATGAGATCCTCCCGGCCTTTATGCCGGCAGCGTCAACAGCATGCAGTTTTCTTTCTCAAACAGCAGGCGGCATTTCTGCTGGTAGTATTCGGATGAGAGCAGGAAATTTCCGCTGTCATCTATACTCAGGCTGCTGTATGCATAGTTTTCAATGTAAGCATAAACTGTACCGGCATCCTCACTCAGGAAAATTCTGACCGGGCTTTCGCCATTTTCTTCTTCCAGACTGAGGATGCATTCAAGTTTGCCGTCACCGTTCAGATCAGCATCCGAAATATCAGTGATGACCAGATCTCCGTTCATCCAGGAAGCTGCGACGTCCTTTTTCATCAGATCATGGAAACTGATGGTACCGGGACTGTTTGCAAAACGGTCTGTCCCGGAGGCAATTACGGTAGTACCGTTGGATATTATTTTTGTATAAAAAGTGGGATCGCCTTCCGGATATGACAGAGTACCGGCAGCAGGGAAATACCCGTTGAGACAATTGCAGATTTCGTCGTAGTGGGTAATGCCAAGAGGATTGTACGACTCCACAAGCGTTAAAGGTACGGCTTCCGGTACAAAGTCTGTTACGGGCAGGTACTCTGCATTCGGATCATCTCCCAGACGTTCATACAGGTTATCCTCAAAAAGCGTTTCAAATGTGGTCTGATCGTCTGTTATATAATAACGGTACCCGCCGGCATAACCGCTGTGGCCCCAATGAATGATAAGTCCGCCATTCACCGGGTCTCCATAAAAAGAGGAGTGACCTGCGCCGATCTCATCGATTCTGAAGGCCTGTCCATCACGGTAGGAAAAGATGGCAGCCATATAATCTGCTTCACATGTCCCGGTTTTGACAATCAGCTCCGGTACTCCGTCTTTATCGATGTCATACACGAAATAGGAATTCTCTACAGCGACATCATCAACCTGCGGTTCCCAGACAATGACGGTTTCTTTCAAAACATCTAAATACGCCTGCTGCCATCCGGTATCTGCGGATCCTGCAGGAAGGCAGCTGCACACCAGAAACACAGCACAAAGAACTGATATAATTTTTTTCATTGCATTTCTCCCTCTGATGCTTGCTCACTACAAGCTGTTATTAGTTTTAGTATAGTATTTTTTTCTTATATTTCAATATACAATTTGTAAACAATAATATTTAGCTTAACGGGCTGTTGGCAAGCTCGTATCTTTGGAGAGCGGCAAACGCCTCTCTCTTTCCCGGTATTGATTTACCGAAGAATCCGTGTTACAATAAGCAAAATACGTCCGGATTGACAACAATCGGATATCAGGGAGGAAATATGTCCTATGCAGCACTATATCATTGTTAAATTTGTCGAAGGCACGGATGTTAAGGCATTGGAACAGCCGGTACGGGAAATCTTTGCCCAAACTCTTTTAATCCCCGGCATCCATGGTCTGGAGTTGAAGACCTCCAATTCAGACAGAGCCAACCGTTTTGATCTGATGATTGTTCTGGATATGGACAAAGAGGCTCTGCAGGCCTATGACGTATCTGAACCGCATCTGTGCTGGAAAACCCGGTATGGGGATATAATCGCAAAAAAGGCTATTTTCGACTGTGACAATTAAGTGCCGGTCAGGTTTTTTCTTATATTGTACCAAGATCAAAAAAAGGCTTCCGGGGTTAATTCCGGAAGCCTTTTGGATATATAATAAATTACTTGCTCATTGCCTGCTGTACAGCCACAGCTACAGCAACGGTCATACCGACCATGGGGTTGTTGCCAGCTCCGAGGAAGCCCATCATTTCTACGTGAGCGGGGACAGAGGAGGATCCTGCAAACTGAGCGTCAGAATGCATACGGCCCATGGTATCGGTCATGCCGTAAGAGGCAGGGCCTGCTGCCATGTTGTCGGGATGCAGGGTACGGCCGGTGCCGCCGCCGGAAGCAACAGAGAAGTACTTCTTGCCGGCTTCCCAGCGTTCTTTCTTGTAAGTTCCGGCCACAGGATGCTGGAAACGGGTGGGATTGGTGGAGTTACCGGTAATGGAAACATCTGCGCCTTCATGCCACATAATGGCAACACCCTCGCGGACATCATCTGCACCATAGCAGTTGACCTTTGCGCGCTCGCCGTTGGAATAGGCGATTTTCTTGACGATTGTGAGTGCGTGATCTTCTTTTACATCAGCGGAGAGATAATCGTACTTGGTCTGTACGTAGGTGAATCCGTTGATGCGGCTGATGATCATAGCAGCGTCTTTGCCCAGACCGTTGAGAATAACGCGAAGAGGTTTCTGACGTACTTTATTGGCATTCAGAGCGATTTTGATAGCGCCTTCAGCAGCGGCGAAGGATTCGTGGCCTGCCAGGAAAGCAAAGCACTCTGTCTCTTCGTCCAGAAGCATGGCACCGAGATTGCCGTGACCAATACCAACCTGACGCTGATCAGCAACAGAACCGGGGATGCAGAAAGCCTGCAGTCCGACGCCGATCCACTTTGCAGCTTCCGCAGCAGTCTTGACATTCTCTTTCATAGCAATAGCGGCACCAAGCTCGTAAGCCCACTTGACATTCTCAAAGCAGATGGGCTGAGTGCTCTCTACGATAGAGTAAGCGTCGACACCTTTGCCGTTGGTGTAAGCCTTGACATCCTCAAAACTCTTGAAACCGTATTTATCCAGAACGGGCTGGAGCTGAGGCATACGCCCCTCATAGTTTTCAAACAAAGCCATGTGCTGTACCTCCTATTATTCTTTACGCGGGTCGATCCATTTGACCGCGCCATCCTCAGCTTTAAAGCGGCCGTAGGTACCGAGATTCTTTTCGTATGCTTCGTTGGGAGACATGCCCTTCTTGATAGCATCCATCATCTTGCCGAGGCTCAGGAACTGATAGCCGCATACCTGATCATCTTTGTCAAGAGCCATTTTCACAACGTAGCCCTCGGTCATTTCCAGATACCGGGTGCCCTTCTCGGCAGTGCCGTACATGGTGCCGACCATGGAGCGGAGACCTTTGCCCAGATCTTCCAAACCGGCGCCGATACGAAGACCGTCATCAGAGAAAGCGGACTGAGTACGGCCGTAAACAATCTGCAGGAAAAGTTCACGCATGGCGGTGTTGATGGCGTCGCAGACAAGGTCCGTGTTCAGAGCTTCCAGAATGGTTTTGCCGGGAAGAATCTCGCTGTCCATAGCGGCGGAGTGGGTCATGCCGGAGCAGCCGATCGTCTCTACCAGAGCTTCCTGGATAACACCGTCCTTAACGTTCAGGCTCAGCTTGCAGGCGCCCTGCTGAGGTGCGCACCAACCAATGCCGTGCGTGTATCCGGAG
>JAEEGL010456792.1_pt1 | contig 14969 bp, 14 predicted proteins | sample 9134231 | NCBI WGS metagenome assembly JAEEGL01 (sample SAMN16246548, study PRJNA631951) | gut metagenome | biome: gut microbiome; feature: rumen; material: fiber-attached | host: Bos | place: Iran: Karaj | collected 2018-10
ATCTCCCAGATGAAGGAAGCCATCCTGGCCATGTGCCGTCGCAAGGGCTGGGGCAACGAAGAAGGGATCCAGAACCCGCAGCACGTTGCGATGGCCATGACGGTGGAGATGAGCGAGCTTCTGGAGCACTTCCAGTGGCTCAACGGGGACGACGTGGAGGCGCTGATGGACGGGCGCGACCCGGGACGCACGGCCCTGATCGCGGAGGAGTTCGCGGACGTAATGATGTACGGCATGCAGCTCGCCTACGCGCTGGGCATCGACGTGTCCCAGCAGGTGGAGCGCAAGATCGCCATTGTGGACAGACGCAGGCCCAGGCCGGACGAGCCGGCGCGCTGAGCGCACAGGAGGGATATCATGCAAGGAAACCGCATTATCATTGTGGACCTGGGGGGAACGCACGCTGTCAGCGCCGCCAAGCGCCTGCGCAGCAACAGGATATTCTGCGAAATCGTCCCCGTGACCGCGCCGGTGAATACGATCCTCGCCAAGGAGCCCAAGGGCATCATCCTGGCCGGGGGCGACGACCTGCCCGAGGAAGCCGTCTCGCTGGACATCGCCCTGTTCGGGACCGGCGTGCCCGTGCTTGCCGCGGGCTACAGCGCGCGCCGCATGGCGGAAGCCCTGGGCGGACGCTGCACGGGAACCAGCATCGACCAGACCACGGCGCGGATCCGCTTTGACGTCTCCGCGCTGTTCGAGGGGCTGGCCGAAAGCGACCGCTACTTCGACCGGGTGGACGAAATCGAGCTGCCGGAAGGCTTTGCGGGCATCGCAACAGCCAGCGACTGTGCCGTTGCCGCCTTCGCCGACGAGGAAAAGCGCCTGTTCGGCATACAGTTCTACGCAGAGAGCAACGATCCGGACGGGCTGACGATCCTGCAGAACTTCGCCTGCGCAATTTGCCAGTGCGAGCCCTGGTGGACGATGGAGACGTTCATCTCCCGCAGGACGGAGCAGCTCAGGCGGGAGATCGGCGCTGGGCGTGTGATGCTGGCCATATCCGGCGGCACCGACTCCACGGTGTGCGCCGCGCTGCTGGCCCGCGCCATCGGCGAACAGCTCACCTGCCTGTTCGTGGACACCGGCCTGCTGCGCAAGGGCGAAGTTGAGCTGGTGGAGCAGATGTACCGGGAGCAGCTCAGCATCCGCATCGTGCGGGTGGACGCCCGGGAACGCTTCCTGCTGGCGCTGACGAACGTGGAGAGCCCCGCAGACAAGCGCCGCATCATCGAGGAGGAGCTGCACAGGATCATGCTGGAACAGGCGACGGCGCTGGGCGGTACGGACTATTTCGCGGACGGATCCATCTATATGGACATTCTGGGTGGTTCCGCCGCGACGGAGGACGAGGGCGGCGTGCCCCGGATATTCCCCCTCAGATACCTTTTCAAGTCTGAGGTGCGTGAGGCGGGCGAGCTACTTGGCGTGCCCCAGGACTGGACCCATCGGCAGTCCTTCCCGGGTCCCGGCCTGGCCATCCGCATCATCGGCGAAGTGACGCAGAAAAAGCTGGACATGCTCCGGGAAGCTGACGCCATCTTCTGCCAGGAGGTCGCGGACGCCGGGCTCGACCGGCGCATATCCCAGTACTTTGCCGTGTTGACCGAGGCGCGCACCAGGGGCCTGCGCGGCGGCCCGGACGGTACCGAGACGGCCATCTGCCTGCGCGCAGTCAGCTTCACGGATTCCAGCCGCGCCAATGCCTACCGCATGCCCTTTGACCTGCTGGAGCGCGTGTCCGAGCGCATCATCGACGAGGTGGACGGGGTCAACCGCGTGCTGTACGATATCACACGACGCTCCGCCGCCACCGCGGAATGGGAATGACAATCCTGGTTTTTTATAAAAATCATCCCTGTAATACAAAAGAGGAATTGAAATGCTGCTACGACATCCCAGAGAGGCGCAGGACGGCCTGGAGCCCGAGGACGCCTTTGAAGCAATAGAAGAGCATACCGGCGATAAACTGGGCTCCTGCCGCATCATCGTCGAAGAGAACGCCGTTCTGTATCCCTCGCGGCCCTATACCGTGCGCCTGGAGCTGGAGGGCGAAGAGGGCCTGGAAGCGCTGCTGGGCGCCGCGCTGGCGAGGGCGAGGACGAAGTGCCTCGTCTCCGGCAAGGCCTGCCGCATCTATACCTGCTGCGCGCCGGACAACGCCGAGCTGCTGTCGCTTCTGAACGCATACGGCTTCAAGGACAACGACGGCCTGGTGCGCATGGCGAAGAACCTCCCCTCCCACAATACGCCCCGTCTGCCGGCGGGCTGCGTCATCGTGCGGGACGACCTTTCAGATTCCATCGAACGAAAGTACTTTATAGAGCGCTATAACCAGCTCTTCCAGAAACAGGACGGCGAAAACTGGCTGCGGGAGAAATCCGCGCTGCGCGGGTTCACGCGCTTCCTCAGCGTCGCTCCCACCGGGCTGGCGGGCGAAATCGTACTTTGGTGCGAGCCGCTGGTGGGCGTGATCGGGTATATCCAGACGTCCCGCCGCTGGCGGCGCATCGGCGTGGCGCGGTATATGCTCTCCGTGGCGGAAGGCTATTTCTCCGAGGAAGGGCTGTACGCCGTTCAGGCGGATGCCAGGGCGCGCATCCCCGGCCTGCTGGCCACGCTGGAGGATTCGGGGTACCATCAGGACAAGCTGCTCATGCGCTACCCGGGGATCGAGGTGCCGTGATCCGTAGTCTTTCCGGGGCCTCCCGCGAATACAATTCGCGGGAGGCCCCTTTGTATTCCATGAACGGGAGGGATTTCAATGGGAAGCGCACTTTTTTACGGCTCCGCGACCGCGATGATCACACCGTTTCTGCAGGGACAAGTGGACTACGGCGCACTGGAGAGGCTTATCGACTGGCAGATCGTCTCCGGGACGGACGCACTGGTCATGCTTGGCACCACGGGAGAGCCCTGCGCGTTGTCCCACGAGGAGAGGCGAAGGATACTGGAATGCGCCGTGGAGCGGAGCGCTGGGCGCGTTCCGGTGATCGCGGGGACAGGTTCCAACGATACGCAGACGGCCGTTCGGTATTCCATGGAGGCAGAGCGCATCGGAGCGGATGGCCTGCTCGTTGTCACGCCTTACTATAACCGGGCGAACCAGGAGGGCGCCGCCCGCCATTACCTGGAGATCGCCGATCGTGTGAGCATCCCCATGATTCTGTATAACGTGCCGGCCCGCACGGGCATGTGCCTGCAGCCGGAAACAGTGGAGAGGCTGGCGCGGCATCCTCTGATCCGGGGCGTAAAGGACGCCCACACGGACATGGGTCATCTGATGCGGCTTGCGCAGCTCTGCGGAGACGGCATGGCGATATATGCCGGAAATGACGCATTCACCCTGCCCATGCTCAGCCTGGGGGCGCGGGGTGTGATCTCCGTTGCGGGGAACGTCTTACCGGGGCTGATGCACGAACTGGTTGCGGCGTGGCTCGGTGGATATTACGAGCGGAGCCTGGAACTGCACCGGGCGCTGTTCCCCCTGTGGGAAGCGCTGTGCTGCGACGTGAACCCGATTCCCATTAAGGCGGCGTGCGCGTACCTGTTGGAAACTGAAGACGAGCTGCGGCTACCGTTGACGCCTCTGTCCGGGGAAAAGACAGCGGCACTTATCGGCGAACTGCGGGCGATGATGGAAAAATGAATGTGCTTCATGTCAGGCAGACGGAAGCGTTGAATTAACAAATTCTTTCCTTTACTTCTCTCTGATAAAGTGGTAAACTAACAACAGGTGAAAGTTCCGAATAACCATAACAATACGGAGGTAACGAACATGAAAAAACTGCTTACCATCGCCCTGACGCTGTGCCTGCTGCTCACATTCTCCGGCATCGCGGAGGAATTCACCTTCATCCAAGGCTTCGATTACGATTATCCCCCGTATTCCTACCGGAATGACGAAGGCGAGGTCGGCGGCTTCGACATCGAAGTAGCCCAGGCCGTGTGCGCGTATCTCGACTGGACCTGGGAGCCCTTCCCGCTGAACTGGGACGCCAAGGACGGCGAGCTGAACCAGGGCAACTGCGACTGCATCTGGTCCGGCTTCACCATGAACGGTTTGGAGGACAAGTACACCTGGTCCATCCCCTATTCCGACAACACCCAGGTGATCCTGACGCTGGCGGATTCCGGCATTAACACCCTGGACGACCTTGCTGGCAAGATCGTGGGCGTGCAGGTAGCCACCTCCGCCCTGGCGCTGCTGAACGACGAGGAAGGCCAGGCCGAGCTTGCCGCCACCTTCGGCGAACTGCTGACCTATGAGACTTACACCCTGGCCATCAACGACCTGCTGGCCGGCGGCATCGACGCCATCGCCATCGACATCACCACCTGCAACTACAACATCGCAAACAGCGCCACGCCTGAGAAGTTCGCTGTGCTGGAGGAGGCCCTGGGCAGCGAGCAGTACGGCATCGGCTTCCGCCTGGGCGAGACTGAGCTCCGCGACAAGGTAAATGAAGCGCTGATCGCCCTGGCCAAGGACGGCACCATCGAGGAAATCGCCAAGTCCAAGGAAGAGTACGCCGAGATCCTGGAGTTCCTGAGCCTCACCGCTGCCACTGCCGATGCCATCGAGGCTTCTCTGCTGGCCGAAGCGGATACCGCGGAATAATCCCACGACGCAAACCGCATAGAAAAAACACTGGCTTTGGGCCGTTCCGGCCCAAAGCCTTTTGGAGGAAAGCCAATGAGCCTCGCAACCATGATAAAGACCATGGCCTCGGGAATGGGCAACACCTGCAGCATATTCCTGCTGACGCTGGTGTTCTCCCTGCCTTTCGGAGTCCTGGTCGCGCTGTGCCGCATGTCCAGGATCAGGATACTGCGCGCCGTCACCACCGTGTATATTTCCGTCATGCGCGGCACACCCCTGATGCTGCAGCTGCTGATGGTATACTTCGGCCCCTATTATCTATTCGGCATGTCCACAAGGGGCTACAGGTTTACCGCGATTATCATCGGTTTTTCTCTCAACTACGCCGCGTATTTCGCGGAGATCTTCCGCGCGGGCATTACCTCCATCCCCCAGGGCCAGTATGAAGCCTCCAACGTGCTGGGCTATACTTCCACGCAGCGGTTCCTCAGGATCATATTGCCCCAGGTCATCAAGAACATCCTTCCGGCCGTGACCAACGAAGTCATCACGCTGGTAAAGGACACGTCCCTGGCGTTCAGTCTGGCCTATCAGGAGATATTCAGCATTTCCAAACAGATTTCCGCATCTCAGGTATCCTTCATGCCCTTCGTCATCGCGGGCGTATTCTATTACATCTTCAACGCGATCGTGGCGTTCGTCATGTCCCGCTGCGAGAAGAAGCTGAGCTACTACCGATAAGGGGGCGCCGCAATGAACGTGCTGACGATCAACAACTGCCGCAAAAGCTTTGGCGGGCTGGAGGTACTGAAGGACATCTCCCTAAAGGTGGAGGAGAGCCAGGTGGTGGGCGTCATCGGCCCGTCCGGTTCCGGCAAGTCCACGCTGCTGCGCTGCGCTACGCTTTTGGAGACCATGGACAGCGGAGATTTGATCTACATGGACAAGTACGCCGCAAGGAATGTCGACGGGCAGTCCGTGTACGCGCCATCCGCGGAGCTGAAGCAGATCAAGCGGTGCTTTGGCCTCGTGTTCCAGAATTTTAACCTGTTCCCGCACTATTCCGTTTTGAAAAATATCACCGAAGCGCCCATGCTGGTGCAGAAACGGCAAAAGGACGAGGTTTTTTCGGAGGCGTATGAGCTGCTGAACAAGATGGGCCTTCGCGACAAGGCGGACGCGTATCCGTATCAGCTGTCCGGCGGCCAGCAGCAGCGCGTATCTATCGCCCGGGCGCTGGCTATGAACCCTAAGATTCTTTTCTTCGACGAGCCAACCTCCGCGCTGGACCCGGAACTCACAGGCGAGATCCTCAAGGTCATCCGCGACCTGGCGGCCGAGAAGATGACCATGGTGATCGTCACCCACGAGATGGCCTTCGCCCGGGACGTGTCCGACTACGTGGTGTTCATGGACGGCGGCGTCATTGTGGAACAGGGACACCCCAGCGACGTCATCTCCAATCCCAGCCACGAGCGGACAATCCAGTTCCTGAGCCGTTTTCAGTGATTTATATGAAGCTGAGCTTTGCGAAATACGATCCCACAGGAAACACCACGATCCTGGTGGACAGCCCCGTGCCGAGGAACCTCCACGGGGCTGTTGCCGCGCGCCTCATGGCCCCGGAGGGCGTGTTCGCAGAGCAGGTCGGATATGTGGAGCCCGCGGAAAATCCCGCTGCCCTTGCCCGCCTGCAGATGATGGGCGGTGAGTTCTGCGGCAACGCTTCCATGTCCCTGGCAGCGCACATCGCGCTGCGAAAGGGATACGGGAAGGAGCGGGTGATCCCGCTGGAGGTCTCTGGGACGAAGGACGTCGTAAGCGTGCGCATCCGGCGCGAAGGCAGCGGGTATCGCTGCCTGGTGGATATGCCGCTGCCGGAATTTGTCGGCATGCGGGCTTTCCGATACGGGAACGAGAGCCTCGAATTGCCCTTTGCGCGTCTGCCGGGTATTGCGTTTGCGATTCCGGCCGCCCCCATGCCCGAAGATGACGCGCGGCGCCTTGTACGGCAATGGTGCGCGGAGACGGACAGCGATGCCTTTGGCATCCTGCTGCCCGGCCCGGACGGCTTTGGGCGCTCCATCCGCCCTCTTGTGTATGTGCGCAGTACGGACAGTTCCGTATGGGAGCACGGCTGCGGCAGCGGCACAAGCGCCCTGGGCGCGTGGCTGGCCATTCGCGCGGGAGAGGCGATCGAAGCAGATATTGCGCAGCCCGGCGGCGTCATCCGCGCATATGCAGAATGTGCCGGGAAGGCGATCACAAGACTTGCCATCGAGGGGATCGTCAAGCCGGTTTGCAACGGAGTCGCCTATGTGGATTTGCCGTATGAATAAACGCAAACAGTCAAAATGCAAGGGGGAAGCACAATGGAGAGCCCAATCAAGGTCGGCCTGAAATACATAGAAATATGGAAGGAAAGCATGGAGGACGAAGTGCTCCGGTACGAGGCAGAGCCCGTGGAAGAGGGCCAAATCGTGTTTTACGGACCTTCCAACTTCACTCGCTGGACCACCAGGCACTGCGACACGCCCCTGCGGGAGGCGCTGCCTGGCGCCAGCGGTCGGCTGTGCGCCGTCAACCGCGGCTTCGGCTCCTCCTGCACGGAGCACCAGCTGTATTACTATCCCCGGCTCATTCGGCCGCTGAAGCCCAGCGCGCTGGTGTACTGTCCCGGACTGGGCAACGGCATTGCCTTCGGGTACACATCCGCCCAGATATTTGAGCTGGCGCAGCGCGTCGTGCTGTATGCCCTCAGCGATTTCCCGGACATGCGGGTATATCTGGTTGGCCTGAACCTGAACCACAAACGGCAGGCATATCAGGCGGAATTCGACGGCTGGCTTCGTGAGTTCGCGGATAGCACGCCCAACTGCAAATATCTGGACGTCACCGCGTATCAGCCGCTGGCGCGAGAGGACATTTACGTCCCTGATAACGTACACTTCAACAATGAGGGATACAGGATCTACGGCGATTTCTTCCGGGAAGCGCTAAAGGAAGAATTCGCGCGGTTCTGATCCTTCCAAATATCATTCAGCGCCTGCCTTCCGATCACGGGAGTCGGGCGCTTCTTTATTCCTGCCCATATGTCCGGAAAATGACATTCTTTGCAAAGAAGCGCTTGACATACGCCGGAAACAACGGTATCATAATACGATAGATGAGTCTTCGGCCGCATTGCGGCCGGAAAATGTTGCGCATATGGAGATGAAATCAATGAGCGAAAACTGCACCCACGATTGCAGCACTTGCGGGGCAAACTGCAGCAGCCGCCAGGCGGATCTGACTGCCCAGGCGAACGCGAACAGCCGCGTGAAAAAGGTTATCGGCGTCGTCAGCGGCAAGGGCGGCGTCGGCAAATCCCTGGTGTCCTCCCTGCTGGCCGTCACCATGCGCCGCCGCGACTTTGAAACGGCGATCATGGACGCGGACATCACCGGGCCTTCCATCCCCCGCGCCTTTGGCGTAAAGGGCCCCCTGAACGGAACGGACGCGGGCATTACGCCCGCCGTGAGCAAGACGGGCGTCAAGCTTGTGTCCCTGAACCTGCTGCTGGAAAACGACACGGATCCCGTCGTATGGCGCGGCCCCGTCATCGCCGGCACGGTGAAGCAGTTCTGGACCGACGTTTGCTGGGAAGACGTGGATTTCATGTTCGTGGACATGCCTCCGGGAACCGGCGACGTGCCGCTGACAGTGTTCCAATCCATGCCCGTGGACGGCATCATCATCGTCACCTCCCCTCAGGAGCTGGTGGGCATGATCGTGAAAAAGGCCGTCAACATGGCGCAGCTGATGAACATTCCCGTGCTGGGCATCGTGGAAAATATGTCGTATTTCGTATGCGATTCCTGCGGCAAGCGCCACAAGCTCTTCGGCGCGAGCCATGTGGACGAGATCGCCGCCGAGTACGGCATCGACTGCGTCGCCCGCCTGCCCATCAATCCCAAGCTGGCCGCCGCCTGCGACAAGGGCATGATCGAGATGTTCGACGGCGACTGGCTGGACCAGATGGCCGACAAACTGGAAACACTATAAGCGCGCAGCGGACGGAAGAGAAATGAAATACGAAAAATCCTGCGGCGCGGTCGTATTCCGGCAGATCGACGGCGCATGGAACACTTTGCTGATCCGCCACATCAAGGGCAAGCACATCTCCTTCCCCAAGGGACATGTGGAGGCCAACGAGACGGAAAAGCAGACCGCCGAGCGCGAAATCCTGGAAGAAACCGGACTGCGCGTGGATGCGGACACGCGATTTCGCGCACAAAACCGATATATGGCCCGCCCAAACGTCCAGAAACAGGTCATCTTCTTCGTCGCCGTCTCCGGGGACGGACAGGTGAAGCCCCAGCCGGACGAGATATCCGAGGCGGAATGGTATCCAATTGACGAGGCGGAGGGCCGCCTCACATACGAGCGGGACCGCAAGATCCTGCGCGCGGCCTACGAGTACATCATCCGCAGCGCCGAATAGGCCGCGGAGATCCGGAGACTGACTCATGACAAAAGCGAAGCGTTCCGACAGCTTTCAACGGCTAGCAATCCTGCTGGTGCTCATCGCGCTGCTCGTGCCTTCCGGCGGTGTGCTGGTATCAAAAAAGGCCGCCGGCACGGACACCTTGTCCGCGCCGCAGTCCACTCCCGCGCCTGCCAACATTCAGCCGGGAAGCTACGACGTGCCCGCGGCTCAGCCGACGCCGGCGCCCAGCCAGCGCCAGTTTCTGCTGCCCGTATACGATTTTTCCTGTGGAAACACGCCCAAGCCGGAATGCTACAATGGGGACAGCTATTCGGACGACACCATCAGCGTGCGCCTCTGGCGAGAGGAATTGGACGGCAGCGTTTACAACTGCTGCGAAGTGGTCATCGCCGACCCCAGCCAGCTCCGCTGCGCGCTGGGCGGCACCATTGACCATGCCCACAGCGTCCGCTTTTCCAAACGGTGCGCCAGGAACCACCTCGTCGTGGCGCGTAACGGAGAGTGTTACAACCACCGGGAAGGCAGTTACATCGTAAAGCAGAGCCAACTGCTTCAGGATACCAACACCAGCATCCTGGATCTGCTCATCATCGACTACAACGGCGATATGAAGATCTATTCCGTGGATGAAAAGGTGCGGGGCGTGGCGGAAAACCAGGGCAATATCTACCAGGCCATCAGCTTCGGGCCGGCGCTTGTGCGTGACGGTGTCATGCAGCTGCCGCCGGAGGGTTATATCGGCGATCCGAAGCGTGATAACCCCCGCGCTGCCCTCGGGCAGCTGGGCCCGCTGCACTATCTGCTGGTGGTTGTGGACGGCCGCACCGATTATTCCAAGGGCATCGATACCACCACGCTGGCTGCGTTCATGAAATCCAAGAACTGCCTCCAGGCTTACGCGCTGGACGGAGGGGCTTCCGCCAGCATCTATTTCAACGGAGAGAACTACAACCACGGAAGCGATACCGGCGAGCGAAGCATGTACGACATCATCTACTTCGCCTCCGCCGCCTAACAATGGAGGGCGCATGAACACGATCGTCTGGTTCCGTATCTGGTTCATCACCGTTACGCCCTACGGCGTCCTGATTGCCCTGGCCCTGGCGGCGATGTATCTTATCACCATGCGCATTCGTCCCCGCTTCCGGGCGCTGAGCCAATTCTCCGTGGCGGGATGTATGCTGCTTTGCGTGCCCTGCGCCGTCATCTGTTCCCGTCTGTTTCACTGGGTCTTTGCCTTTGGCAAATTCGGGCATTATTCCTTCTGGCAGGCGCTCGCGCTGTGGCGCGGCGGCTACTCCATGTGCGGCGCGTTCCTCGGCTTTGCCCTAGGCGCACGATTATACTGCCGTCCCCGGCGGATCAACTTCATGGACGCGCTGGACTGCTTCTCCCCCGCTCTGGCGCTTTTCGTGTTCATCGAGCGCCTGGCCGAGCACTTCACAGACCAGGGCGTAGGCAAGGAAATCGACACAGAATTCCTCCGCGGCGGTTTGTTCTCCATGACGGATATGTACGGCGCCGCCCGCCACGCGGTGTATCGCATGGAGGCGGTTTCCGCGCTGATCGCGCTGATTGCCGTACTGTTGTTCTTCCGCGCCTGCGACCGACGCAGGTTCCGCCTGCGCGGTGAAGCCTTTCGACTGACTCTGCTGCTGCTCGCCGCGCCTCAGGTCGTCTGGGAGAGCCTGCGCGACGACGGCTACCTCGCCTACGGCTACGTCCGCGTATCCCAGATCGCGTGCATGCTTTGTGTGCTCGGGCTCGGCTTCTATTATCTGGTGAAGTGGATGAACACAGGAATGCCCATGGGGCCAATCGCTATCCAGACCGCCGTGCTGCTGCTCTTCTGCGGTCTGACGGTGCGCCAGGAGTTCGCCGTGGATTCCAGCCAGAATATGGAGATGAACTATCTGATCATGGCGGTTGCCATGCTGGCCATGTCCCTGGCCGTCATGAAAGCCCGGAAGTCCTGGAGCGACTGGGTGTACCGACGCGCCCGTCGTTCCCGCCCGGCAAGAACCTGAACAACGGAATACAGGAACGCCCCGCAGGAAGCTGCGGGGTGATTCTGTATGGCGGCTGTAAGAAAAAGCGACGCGTGAGAATGCATCATTCATATGCCAGGCAGAAGTCAAACTCACTACAGAACCGGGAGAAGATGAATCGGAAATCCTGAATACTGTTCAATATCGGAGGAGAACAGGATGAAGAAACGGGTTTTCCTTGTGTTGGGGATCCTAATATTGGTGATAGGAACGATTCTGACAGTGCAGATCCTCAATTATTATGATCCCGTGAATCGCGAAGCAAGATGGAAAAAGTATTATATCAAGCATGTGAATGAAGACCTGGGAATCTCTGTTTCGGTGTCGGATATACAATTTGGCCCGTTCTTTGACGCTATTCAGGATTGGGATGAACGTGTGGTATTATTCATCGCGGACGATGCGGAGACGGTTGAAAAAACCCTGGAGGAAGCAGGATGGTCGCATGAACCTATGCCTTATTATCTCAGCGAAGGAATGATTGAAAATAAAACTTATGATATACAGATGAGAAGGGAAACAGGATTGCCGCATGAACCTCGGTCGTTTTTTGCCAGCGAAAGAATGCTTGATGATGAGATCACTTATGATTTACAGCTGAGAAGTCTGATGGAGCAGAATGATTATTGGTGGTTCTACAGGGATGATTACTATGCTGCACATGGCGAGAAGATATCAATCGGTAAACATCCTTCTGTTCACTTCACATATGCTATTTACTTTCCGGAATTGAACACTATGTATTATAGAGAGTGCTGTACATAATGAATGACTGGATGAAGACAGCGCCCCGCGGGAAGCCGCGGGACGAATCCATATTACAAAGCGCCGCGTGTCCGCGGCGCTTTCTGTTTCTCTTTACCTTATTCAGATGCTTCTTCCTCTTCCGCTTCCTCGCGGATCACCAGCAGGTAGCGGTTGAGGACGTAGCCCTTTTCTCCTTTTTGCGTCTGGATGTACGCCCAATTGTCGTCCATGCTCAGCACTTGCACCACAGTGCCGTCCTGCAGCTGGGCAACCACGCTGCTGTCCGGGCTGTCGATGGCGCGCATGCCGAGATAGCCGCCCTCCTGAGTGGTGGTCACCTTGGCGAAGAGGTCCTCCTCGTAGTCGTTCTCCGGCAACAGGCGTTCCAGCTCCTGGCGGGTTTCAAAGGTCAGATAGCGGTTCAGCAGATAACCCGTGGTCCCGTTGTACTCCGCCTTTGTCCAGGTATCGGTCACCTCGATGGCTTCCAGCTCCAGGCCATCCGGCAGTTTGGCCGCAACCGCGCTCTCTTTGTCGGCCTCCTCGCGCATGTTCAGCATGATCTCCGGATCGCCCGTGGACACCTTCACGTAGGTGTGGTCCGCCATGCGCAGCGCGGCCTCGGAGGCGGCGTCCACGTCGCCCAGGAGGTATTCCTCCGGCGTCTGTCCCAGTGTGAAGGTGATGCTGCCGTCGTCCGAAATATAGGTGATCCTCATGTTCGTGTATTCGTAGAATTCCAGGAATTTGTCGCTGATGTATCCTTCGTTGGTACCCGTCCGCACGTGGGACCAGGCGTTGTCCAGGCGTTCGGCCACGAGCATCCTGTCGCCGGGCTGCAGGCGCTCATAGTATCCGGAATATGTGTTCGCCTCGCGGCGCAGGCGGACACTGTCGTTGATGGAGATGCGCGCCGCCTCATAGTCGGTTGAGGTGATCTCGCTGGAATACGATTTCCCGCCGAAGACCTCCTTTACCTGCTTGGCCACGTTCAGCATGGCGTCCTGTACCTCGGGCTGGCAGGTATCGTCGTAGTCGAAGCCGAACGCGCCCTGGAAAGAGTGCACGGATTCCTGCACTTCCCCATCGTACACGCTGTCGATGTCGCCGCTGTACAGTTGAATGTCGGTCAGCGCCTGCTGGATCTGCGTCACGGCGGGGCCGTTCATGCTGAAGGTAAGGGGCACCAGCGTTCCCACCGCGGCGTCTGAGGCAAAAATGCGCCTGGAGACATCGGGATTTACCACGCCGTTGTCCTTCAGACCTTCCGCGCGCTGGAAGGCGCGCACGGCCTTGACGGTGGAGGAGGCGTACTTTCCGTTCAGGGTTCCGTTGAAATAGCCCAGGGACTGAAGCCTGTACTGGAGATCCAGCACATCAGAGCCCTCGCTGTAGCGGCCAAGGGAATTCTCATCCTCCGCCATGCCCATATACTGTTGGTATGTCATTCCGCTTTCCGCGTGATAGGATTCAGACAGGAGCAGCTCCCGGAGTTCCTCATCCAGCTTACCGTTCCGGAAGATGTGGACCCGCGTGCCCTCAAGGCAGTTTTCGCTGATCCATTTCGCGTCCTCCACGCGCAGGCGGACGCAGCCGTGGGAAGCCTTCGTGCCCAGCTCTTTGATGGAATTTGGCGTGGGCTGTTCGGCGTACTGGTGGTCAAATATCAGCGAATGGAACAGGATGCCCCGGAAGATGCGCGTGGCGTACTTCGCCCAGGAGCCGTACATGCGGAAATAGAACCACTCTGTGCGCTCAGTGGGGTCCTCCACCTTGGGGAGATAGAACGTGCCGGATGGCGTGTAGAACTCGTCCGTACCGGGCGTGCATATCGCCTGAATCATCACGGCATCGTCCGAGGTGCGGTACACCGTCGTGATACAGTTTTTGATGTCGATCTCGATGTAGTACGGCATATCGTACTTGGCGGCCAGCGCAGAAAGGGAGACCAAAGGGAGCGCGGAGAGAAGCAGGATAAGCGCGATCACGCAAGAAAACACTTTTCGCATCGGATAATAACCTCGATCATCAGGATACAGTATTGCATGGACGCAGGGCAGAAAAGCAGTGCGTTTTTCGACCATTGGCCGAATCATTCACTATGCTCGTGGCCGCAACCCCTGCAGGCTTCTGGAGACCCGGACAACGGCACTTCGGACTCATTATCTAACATTATAACATGATTCCATTTCCGTTTCAAGGAGATGCTGTGGCGGTTTTGTTTTGTTTTCAACCATTTTACGAAACAAAAAGGGGCAAATCGTATTGACTTTCTCGCTGAGATGTGTTATTATATTCCGCGTTGAGCAGTGCTCGACGACAACCGAATTTGATTTGGAGAAGTCGCCTAGCTTGGTCGAGGGCGCACGACTGGAAATCGTGTAACGGTTAAAAGCTGTTCGAGGGTTCGAATCCCTCCTTCTCCGCCAAAGCGAAAATCCTGCCGACTGTCGTCGACAGGATTTTCGCTTTGTATTCTTCATTCTTAAGTTTTAAGTCTTAAATATTCAATAAACAGAGACAGGATTTTCTAATGAATACTGAAAACTGAAGACTGAAAAATGGATAATCGTTGCGAAATCGGACGTTTTCCGATATAATATGGCTGGAAAGGATAATTTTTTGGGATTCATAGAGGTGAGAAGATGACAGTATTACTTCATGACAGAACAGAAGCAACGGTAAGGAAGTATTATGAAAAATCACAGCAGCCTATAATTAAATCTATGTTGCCGCAAAAAGCAAAAAGCGTTGAAGAAGCTGTATCAGATTATTATATAACGCTTCTTCCAGACAGCACGAGTTACGGACAGACAATTTCCGTTGACAACGTATATATTGGAGACGTATGGTGTTACTGCATTGACAAGTCCGAAACACCGAACGCCCTGTTGAGTTTCTGCATATTTGAAGAAACGTATTGGCGCAAAGGAATTGCGTCGGAAGCCGTTTCCATGTTTTTGAGCGTTATACACGAAAAGTTCGGAATCAGAACAGTCGGCGCTTTCACATTTTCCGACAATTTTGCTTCGCAGAGCGTCCTTAAAAAGAACGGCTTTCAACTTCTGGAAGAATTTGTTGA
>JAEEGL010705904.1_pt1 | contig 14969 bp, 13 predicted proteins | sample 9134231 | NCBI WGS metagenome assembly JAEEGL01 (sample SAMN16246548, study PRJNA631951) | gut metagenome | biome: gut microbiome; feature: rumen; material: fiber-attached | host: Bos | place: Iran: Karaj | collected 2018-10
ATTATTAACAAAAGTATGAATTTGTTCGTTATAAGAATCGTTATACTGCATTGCAACTTCAACATCAACATTATCTTTGTTTTTTGCAAAATATATCGGTTCTTTATTTATTACCTGTTTGTTCGTATTCAAATAAGAAACGAAACTTTTTATACCGCCTTCATAGTGGAAAGTGTATTCTTTATCTTGTCTTTCGTCTATAATTGTGATATTTGCTCCTGCATTTAAGAAGGCCAATTCTCTTAATCTGTTAGCTAATGTATCAAAAGAATATGTCGTTACCGAAAAAATTTCAGGATCGGGCAAGAATGTAACTTTTGTTCCTCTGTCGTCTGTTTTGCCTATAACTTCAAGTTTTGTTGTAGGTTTTCCTTTAGCATATTCCTGTTTATAAATTTTACCGTTTCTGTAAACTTCAACTACCAACTTTGTAGATAAAGCGTTTACACAAGATACACCTACACCGTGCAAACCGCCGGAAACTTTATAAGAATTTTTATCAAATTTCCCGCCGGCATGAAGAACGGTCATTACAACTTCAAGTGCCGATTTATCTTTATATTTCGGATGAGGATCAACCGGAATACCTCTACCGTCATCCAATACGGTTATTGAATTATCGGGATGAATCGTAACATCTATATTTTTACAAAATCCTGCCAAAACCTCATCTATGGAATTATCTACCGTTTCATAAACCAAATGATGAAGACCTTGTTCGGATGTTGAACCGATATACATGGCAGGTCTTTTTCTAACAGCTTCAAGACCTTCCAAGACTTGAATTTTTGAAGCATCATAATTTGATGCTGCTTTATTTTGTTCTTCGTTAGTCATTAACTCCCCCGTACTTAATGTAGAATGTACAATGTACAATGTATAATGTCGGTAAAAATTGCAAAGCAATTTTTGATTAAATATTATATTTTTCGCTTTGCGAAAAATACATTAACTATAAATTTTACATTATACATTACAAATTGTCGTTATTTTATTTCACACTTTATATTTTTTATTACTTTTTTCCCTAAATATTGATTAAGTCTGTTTATAATTTGTCTTTTCCTTAAATTAAAATCGTTTAAATGTGCTGCAGATACCGTTGTCACATGTAATATTCCATTCTTAAAACCATTTAAAATTACTTTATTATTTCCTACTTCTTGTTGCCATTTTGACATAATAATAAAATAATTATCATCTAAACCTATATTTTTTTTTATTTTCGGTAATAAAGAAGATACTTCTATTAAATCCATTACGCTCTCATTGGCATAACTACACAAATGTAATTAGGATCTTTTTCAGATTTTAACACAACAGGATTTTGCGATGTTGTATATGAAAATAAAATATTTTCATCTTCTATATTTTGTAAAACATCTTTAATATAATTAGGATTAAAATTTATATCTAATACGTCACCGGAATATTCTATCTCTACCTCTGTTTCTCCCGAACCTAAACCTACTGTATTTGCTGAAACTATCATTTTATTTTTTTCAAAACTAAACTTTACTGAAGAAGATCTGTCTGAAGATAATTTATCTCCCGTGAGCAATGCCATCTGTTTTACCGCAGACATTGTATCCGAAACTTTTAATTTTACTTGTGACACTGTTTTTTTCGGTATAACCTGTTCATAATTAGGAAATACACCTTCTATTAATTTTGTTTGAAAATTTATATCTCCAATAGAAATTGACATTAAGTTATCTGTTAAACCTATTTTAACTTCCTCTATACTATCTGTTGAAACTAATCTTAAAATATCATTTGCTGCTTTTGTAGGAATTATTGCTTTACCGTTTACTGTTTTATCTATTCCTTCTTTAAATATATATGATAATCTTCTTCCATCGGTAGAAACCGCTTTTATTAAACCTTTTTCCGCTATAAAATATACACCGTTTAATACATATCTTTGACTATCTTTAGATACGGAAAATATTGTTTTTTTAAGCATAGATGCTAAAACATCACTTTTAATACTGAAAACATTTTCCTTAGGAAATTCCGGTAACGCAGGATATTCTTTTCTTTCTATTCCCATCAAAACAAATTTTGATTTATTTGATTTTATATTTATTTGGTTAGTTTCATCGGATTTTATTTCTATATCTCCGTCTTTTAATTCTTTTATTATATCCGAAAATCTTTTTGCAGGTATAGTTATTGCACCTTCTTTTTGAACATCGGCTTTAATATAACATGTAACTCCCGTTTCTAAATCCGTTGCAGATAATTTTATTCTTTGATTTTCAGTTTCAAATAAAAAGTTTGAAAGTACCGGCAATGTTGTTTTTGATGCTATTAATGGTTGAACTATTTGCATTCCTTTTATTAATTCATCTTTTGAACAAAATACTTTCATTATTATTTTCTCCTTTTTATTTAAAAAATAGTATTAATAATAATAATGTTCTGTATAAAACTAGTATTTTATATTAAGTAAAAAAAACTATATTTATCAATACTTTTTTTTATTTATATTTTTTAGTAAACTGGTAATAGTTATTAAAAATAACTAATATAATTATTAAAATTTTTATTTATACACTAAAACTTAAAAAATTAACAATTTATCAACAATTAAATTTCTTCTGTTTTTATCTTTTTAATAATCTTATTTATAAGAGCATTAAAAAACGGATCGTTTTCTGTTTTTTCTTTCATTTTATTACAAGCATACATTACCGTTGTATGATCTCTTCCACCAAAAGCATCACCTATCTCCGTAGTAGAAATATCTGTCATAGTTCTTGCTAAATACATTGCAATTTGTCTTGGTAGAACTATAGTACTTGTTTTCTTTTTACCTTTTAAATCTTTAACAGTAACACTATATTCTTGAGCAACAGTTTCCTGTATTTTTTCTATTGTAACTTTGATATTTTCTTCCGGAACAATAACATCTTTTAAAATAGTTTTAACAGCGTCTAAAGTAAAAGGTGTGTTTGTAAATTTTATAAAAGATGTTATTCTTAAAAGATTTCCTTCAAGTTCTCTGATATTTGATTTTATTTGTTTTGCAATAAATAAAATTATATCGTCGGGAACTGAAAAACCTTCCTCTTCAGCTTTTTTTCTTAAAATAGCTATTCTTGTTTCCAAGTCCGGTTGTTGAATATCTACGGTATTACCCCACTTAAATCTGGAAATTAATCTTTCTTCTATTTCTAATTTACTTTGAGGCCTATCGGAAGCAATAACTATTTGTTTACCATTATCTTTTAGTGTATTGAATATATTAAAAAATTCTTCTTGAGAACTGTCTTTACCGATTAGAAATTGTATATCATCTATTAATAAACAATCAAGATTTCTATATTTATTTTTAAAAGAGGATATTTTTTCCGGAGAAGTTAAACTGCCGATAAAATCGGAAACAAATTTTTCACATGTTACATACAACATTCTAAAATTCGGGAAATTTTTTTTCAGTTCATTTCCTATTGCATGCATTAAATGAGTTTTACCAAGTCCTACACCGCCATAAATAAATAAAGGGTTAAACTGTTTACCCGGATTTTTTGTAACAGCTTCTGCACATCCGTAAGCAAACCTGTTAGAATTTCCTATAACAAATCTTTCAAAAGTAAGTTTGGGATTAATTTGATCTTTGATGATAGGAGATACGGGAACATCAGGATGAGTAGGGATCTTAGGTACTTTATCTAAAGCATCGTCAATATTTTTTTCAAATTTATATTCGATTTTTATATTTTGTGAACTTAAATTTAATAATATTTGTTCTATAGCATACTGATGATTTTCCTGTATCCATTTAGAAAAAAATTTATTTGGAACAGATAAAGTTAAGATATTATTTTCTAAAGAAACAGCCGTTACCGGTTTAATCCATAAATTTACCGTTTCTTGCCCTATGGATAAAGTTAAGTTATCCACAACTTTTTTCCACATGTCTTGTACTGAAATATTCATTTTATCCCCAAGTTATCCACAACTGTGGATAACTAATAAACAATTAAAGATTTTTCATATATTAAAAATTAGATGTTATCGTTATAGAAAAGTATATAAAATTGGCATATATTAGTCAAGCAAAAAAAATTGCTGTTTTAAAGGTATTTTTGCTGCCTGTTTATTATATTTAATAATCTTGTTTTTAAAATAAATTCTGCAGATTTATCTTTTATACATTTTCTTGTATTTACATTAACTTTTGATAAATCAATAGTTTTAATTAAATTTAGTTCATATTTGAAAGTGTTTATTAGTTTTGCGGCAATTGTATTTTTGCCTGCAAGGGTATAATTGTTATTATGACATCTATAAGAATACAATATTTTATTTATAAATTTGAATTTATAAAACTTTGATAATTGAAGCATTAAATAAGTATCCCAATTAAAATTTTGAATATTATCACTAAATTTAATTAAATCCTTTGTTCTAATAAGGAAGCCATTTAGTATATAGTTTTCTCTTATAATTGTAGAATATGTTCCGAAATTTGAAGAATTAAAGTTTATATCAGTTCTTATTTGTGCTAAACTTTCAGCCCTTGTTTTGTAGAAGGCATTTTTTAAATTATACGTTCTTTTTCTTTGCTTTGTAAGATAAAATCTTTTAGAATTCTCATCTATAAATTCGTTATCTCCTACTGCCAATGCATAATTTTTATGTCTTGATAAGTATTTATAAAGTTCATAAATTGTGTTAGGTTTTAATATATCATCGGAATCTATAAAAAAGGAATACTTCCCGTTTACAAAAGATAATAATTTCTTTTGTGTATAACAAAATCCCTTGTTTTTTTGTGTTTTAAAAATAAAATTTGTAAATCTTTTTTTAGAGATAGATTTTAATTCGTTGATTTTTTTTATGCTATTATCGGTAGAACCATCATCTAAAATTATTAATTCTATATTTTTGTATGTTTGATTTATTATTGAATTAATTGCTTGTTGAACATATCTTTCGTGATTATAGACGGGAAGAAGAACGGATATTAAAGAATTATTCATGTTATCTTACAACCACAAGTTTTCCGTGATGACTTCTACCGCCGTCCTCGGTTAAAATCCATATATAAACACCGCTTTTTACATGTTCAAAATTGTTATCTTTTCCATCCCAATGAATTATTTTCAAATCATTTTGTTTATCTGCCCATTCTTGGGTTTCATAATAGTCTATAGTACCATCTCCTGTTCCTGGAATTTTGGAAAATTCATATTGCGATACAGGGAAATTAGCTTTCTCTTGTTCCCAATTCCAATGAAAATTTCTAATCAAATTCCCCGTTATATCATATATTCTCAAAGTTCCGGTACTTTTTTGCATTCCTGCAAATTTTATCCATCCTTCGGCACTCAAATGTCCATGTTTTATTGTATTTTTTCTATTAGTATCTTCTGTTGTAGATACCCCGGATTCAGGTATCCATGGATTAGGATACACTATAATTTTATTATTAGGAATTGTGGCAGCTTTATACATATCAGAAGCATGATATTCTTTACAAAAAGCAATATGATTGCTCATAAGTATTATTGCAAGTAACAATATAAAAAAAATAAATTTTTTCATTATCTTATTCTATCCAATGCTCTTTGAGCTTCAATTTTATTTGGTCTGAAATACAACGATTTTCTAAAATATTCTCTGGCTTTTTCCATGTCGTTTTTGCTATACGCGGTTATACCAAGCTCATAATATTTTTGTGCAACTTGATCTCCAACTCTGTCTAACTCAAATTTTGCAGATGTATTTCCGGGATTATATTCCAGAGATTTTTTATATGCAGAAGCCGCTTCTTCAAATTTATTTTTTCTAAAGGCTTCGAAGCCCTGTTTATAATATCTTTCTGACAAGTTATAACTGATTTTAGATATGTAATTTGTTGCATTGTTATAATATTCGTTAAACTCGTATTTTTGTGCAATATCTTTTGCTTTATTAAAATAAACAACTGCTTGTTCAAGTTTACCTTTTTCGTAGTAAGAAAGACCGGAATTAAAATAACTTGTTAATTGATCTCTTACTTTACTTTGTTCCTTTTCAAGCGCTGATAATCTTTCATATTCTGCAATTTCTTGAATATTTGCTTGTGCTTTTTCAATTAAAGTTTGTACATCTATCCTATGAGGAGCAGCAACAATAACAGCTTCAAAATATTTTATAGCTTCTTCATAATTTCCGTCTTTATAATATTTCATACCTTCATTGTATATTTCGTTAGATTTATCTGATGCAATTTTTGCCAACTGATTATCAATATCTACTATTTTTTCATTTGCCAAAGCGTTTTCGGAATCTATATCAAGCAGATATTTCAAAGAATCTCTTGCTCTTACCAAGTCGCCTTTTTTATAGAACTTTTCATATCTCGACCATAAGTAATCTATTCTTTCTTTATTTACTTGTCTTTCTTGTAATACCTTAACATCTTTTGTTGCAAGTTCTGATTTTTCTATACCTGCTTTTGCAACTTTATTTGTAGAATCCAATTCAAGTGCTTTTCTATAATATTTGTCTGCTTTAACTACATCATTATTGGCTAACGCTTTATCTGCTTTTTTCATGTAAGCATTAGCTTTATCAAGGTGATAGCTATCTATTTTTTCAAGTTCGTCTAATGTTTTTTTGAGATATTCCTGAGAAGGTTTATGATCCGGATATACCGATAATATATCATCAAATTGTTGTCTGGCTTTTATAAAATCTTTTGCATAGAAATTTGCTTCTGCTTCTCTAAAATGTTGAGTGAGGTAATATTCGTAAGCTGTTTTTTGATCTGAAAATTTTCCGAAAGCATAACTTAAACTAAACTGGTGAGTAGCATTTAAATCGGATGTAGGAATAAACGCATAATCAAATGTTATTGCTTGAAATTGTAATCCGACACCCATTCTTAAACTGTTAAATATAGAATCTCCCCCTAGTTTCGCACCTCCACGTAATGTAAAGAAATATATAGGGGATACGGAAAAACCTATAGATGTGAAATTGTCGTAATCTTGTTGATCGTTATAATCTAATGCTATCTGTAGGTTATAAAAATTTAAATTTCTATAACCAAGACCGAAAGTCATAGTTTGAGGCAAAGTAAAAGTTTCTTTAACGAATTTTTGATCGGTTCCTAAATTTTTTATTGCTGCACCGAAACTTAAATTATCAATTTTTGGTATTGAAAATATGCAACCGAAATCTGCGGCAATAGCTTCAGATACATAATCAACCAACGAGCTTCTTAAAATTTTTAAATTTGCACCGAAACCACCATAATCTATAAACGTAGGTAAAAATCTTTTTAATGGCAAAGAATAGTTTAAAGAAAAGGCAATATCATTGGTATCTCCCATTCGTAAAGGCTGTCTGTTATTGTCATAAAAATCATCTAATTGATAATCGACATACATTAGTGATGCACCGAATACACCGATAGGCGTTACAAATCCTATACCGCCATAAGTATGTAGAATATCACCGGTTAAGTTCGTTGCACTTAAAGATACCACCGTTCGATAAACGCCTATGGTTGCGGATGGGTTTATAACAGCCCCGTTGACAGATACTGATGGTAATGCTACACCTGCATCACCCATAGCAGATGTTACAGGATCAGGATTAATTGAAAAAACTTTTCCTGTGGCATAAACATTATTAAGTGATATCAATACACAACATACACTTAAACAAAAAGATAGTACTTTTTTTAATATCATAATAAAATCCTTTTTTAGCAATTATTTTGAATCGGGAACAAATTTAAAGCCCCTGCCAAAAATCGTTTGTATTTTGTTGCCCCAATCACCTAAGGCTTGTCTTAAATTTTTAATATGGGTATCAATAGTCCTTGTTGTGACGGAAACATTATATTCAAAAATATTTTCCAATATAAATTCTCTCGTTAATACATTGTTCGGTTTTAATAAAAATATATGTAACAAATCAAACTCTTTAGGTCTTAATTTTATTTCTTTGCCCTTTATTTCTACAGTTCTTGCTTCCAAATTCATTGTGAGATTATCAACCGTTAATAAATTTACTTCCGGTTTTCTATTGCTTCTTCTTAATAATGCTTTTACTCTTGCAACAAGTTCTTTATTACTAAAAGGTTTTGTAATATAATCATCCGCACCTACTCCAAAACCTATAATTTTATCCGTTTCGGTGGATTCCACCGTAAGCATTATTATCGGTATGTCTTTAGTGGATGGTTCTTCCCTTAATAGTCTGCAAAGTTCTATTCCGCCTATTTGAGGCATTTTTATATCCAAAATAATAAGGTCAGGTTTTAACTTCAGTATTCTTTTATAACCCTCATCGGTATCGCAGCATTTTGTCACTTTAAATTTTTCTGCCTCAAGAACATCAGAAACCAATTCTCTAACAGACTGCTCATCATCAACAATTATTATTTTGTTTGCAAGCATTTTATAATTTACCTCTAAAATAAATTATCTGCAATATTTTCTTCTTTCAAACATATAAGCACTTTTTTTTCGTTTCTTAACTTCTTTTTTAAGTTCAGCTGCTCTCTTTGAAATTTCTGCATAATGAGACAAACAAGCTATATTTGTATCAATAATACTTACAGACACCGTCATAACAGGAATTTTAGTTACTTTATCCTGCCTGTCAGTGGTAACTATAAAACCTTGTTGTAAATCTTTTTTATCATAAAAACTTTTAATACCGTTATCAAATCTTTCAATAATATTCTCGGCTATTTTTATACTATTGTCAATAGAAGAAATTATAACGAAATCATCTCCGCCGACATGTCCCACAAAATCGGTTACACTTCCACATTCTTTTGTTATATTTGTCAATAATGAAGCTGTGAATTTAATAACTTCATCTCCTCTATAAAATCCGTATTTATCGTTAAAACTTTTAAAATTTGCTAAATCTATGTATAGTAAAGAAAAAGAATTTCTATTTGCAATATGTCTTTCCACCGTGTTTTGAATTGTTAAATTACCGGGAAGTCCCGTTAACGGATTTACATCCATGCTTTGTTTTTTTCTGTCTAAAATGTTTTTTACTTTGGATAAAAGTACGGAAGTTTTAAATGGTTTTGTAATATAATCATCTGCACCTAAATTTAGACCTTTTATTTGTTCTGCTTCACCTGATAATGCGGTAAACATCACCACAGGAAGATTAACAAATCTAGGATTTTTTCTTATTTCCTTTAAAGTTTCAAAACCATCCATAACCGGCATTGAACCGTCTAATATAACAAAATCAGGCATTTCCTCTTCTATTTTTTGAAGCCCCTCTTTTCCGTTTTCTGCAGTAACAACATCATATCCGGCGATACTAAAAATATCTTTCAACATTTCTCTTAACATCATTTCATCGTCAATGACTAAAATTTTAGAATTCATCATTTTTTATTTCAAATTTTTATTTAGGCAATGTAAATTTAAAAGTGGTTCCTTGTCCTATATCACTTTCTGCCCAAACATAACCTTTATGTAATTTTATCATTTCAAAAACAATTGTAAGCCCAAGCCCTGTTCCTTTCGGTCGTTTAAATTCCCCCTCTTGAACTTGATAAAATTTTTCAAAAACCAAATCAACCTGTTCTTTGGGTATTCCTATACCATCATCCTGAACCCATACTTCTATATAGTCATTTCCATATCCGGGAGAATTAGCCAACAATTTTATTATAATTTTACCATTTTCTTTTGTAAATTTCATGGCATTACTTACGAGGTTTGTTATAACCTGTTTTATTTTGTCAGCATCTATTGAAATATCGGGAATTTCTTCATTTGCAATATAATCTATTGTTTTTTTCTGTTGAAGAGATAATGGTTTATACAAAGTAACTATTTCAGCAACAACATCCTTGATATTTGTTGTTTTCTTTTTGATTTCCAATTTATTGGCTTTAATTTTTGCTAAGTCTAATATATTATTGATAAAACTCGTTAAACGAATAGTTGCTTGTTTTATAATTCTTAAACCTTTCAATTGTTGTTCCTGGGAAACATTTCTTTCTATACCGTCTATAAGCAAATCGCAATATCCGTCAATTGCGGATAATGGCGATCTGAGTTCATGAGATACACTTGACACAAAACTATCTTTCATGGAATCAAGTTCCTTAATTTGTTTTGCCATTTTATTAAAAGTTGTAAATAAATTTCCTATTTCATCTTTGCTTTTAAAATTAACTTCTACATTTAAGTTTCCTTTAGAAATTTCTTCGGATGCCGAAGTAAGCATTTTTAAGGGCTTTGCAAAAGTGTATCCCAAAAAATTAGCAAGAATTATTGCAAGAATTATTGCAATGGTAGAGACAATTTTTATTTGTTTTGTCATTATTGCGATTCCATCGTTAATTTGTTTGTTCATTTGATCTTGAGAAAATCCGACAACAAAAGTTCCTCTGTTTTCACCGTCTACCAATATCGGTGTTGTGGCTTCAAAAATTTCTTCTCCGCTGTAAGACATATATTTTTCTGTAAAATCTATATTAGTTTTCGTAATTCTTCTTATAAATTCCGAATCGATGTTTTTATCTTGATCCCTAGATATATAAATTTTTTCGCCGCTTCTATTAACAAAACCGGCATATACAACAGATGGTCTATAAGTGTTTATAAGCAAATTAACGGAATCGTTAATTTGCTGAGAATTATTTAATTTAACGGATTGCGTACAAATAGAAACAAAGCTTCTCAATGTTTGGGTTCTCATAACGGATAGTTGTTTTGTTAATAAATTTTTTTGAGCAACATAAATCGTATAAGAAACACCACAAATGACAAGCAATAAAAGAAAAGATATGTACAGGGTAAACTTTGATCTTAGTTTCATTGAATAAAATACCCTTTTTTTAAATACAACAAAACTTAAACAAAAAAACAAAAAAAGGGCTTACCGGAAACATTCCGATAAGCCCTAAAGCAAAATTACTCTTCCGATTGTTCTAAATTAATAGTAACACCTTTGCCTATTTTCCCTACAACAAAATTATAAATCCAGCTTAGAACTACAATTCCAATAGACATTATAACCGTATAGAGAACTATAAATATCAACCAGGAAAGAATTCTTGCACCGAAACCTAAATTAGATGCTAACTCTGTTGGGAAAATAAAGAATGTAAAAATCCCGATCAATGCTCCTAGCAACGCGAAAACAATAGGAAAATTTTTAACTAAAGAAACTACACTTACACTCTTAATTTCATAATTTGCCATAGATAAACATCCCCCTTTTTATATTACATTTTACATTTATAAAATTGTAAAACAATTATAACAGACATAAATAATAAAGTCAATAACTTTATTACTTATTGTATAATTTCTTCATATCTTCCAATGTCAAAGGAGCATAATCGCCTGCATGACCTGCAGTTCCGAAAGCTTTCATTTTACTTGCTATTAAACCTTGCAAAGCTGTTCTTGCAGGACCTAAATAATCTCTTGGATCGAATTTTTCGGGAGTTTCCGTGAATACTTTTCTTATAGTCGCTGTCATTGCAAGTCTTCCATCGGTATCAACATTAATTTTTTGAACACCTAATTTAATTGCTTTTTGTAAATGTTCCATAGGAACACCTTCTGCGCCCGGCATTTTTCCGCCGTATTTATTTACTGCATCTATTAATTCTTTAGGAACCGATGATGCTCCATGAAGAACTATAGGGATATCAATAAGTTTTCTAACTTCTTCCAAAACATCAAATGCCAAAACTTTTGCTCCTTTAAATTTATATGCACCGTGAGATGTTCCTATCGCAATTGCAAGAGCATCAACTCCGGTATCTTTTACAAATTTTTCCGCTTCTTTAGGATCGGTTATATGTGCAGAACCTGAACCTACACCATCTTCAATTCCGCCTAATCTTCCTATTTCTGCTTCTACGGTAACACCGTATTTATGTGCATATTCAACAACGGATCTTGTTACATTAACATTATATTCGTAATCCGAAGGAGTTTTTCCGTCTTCTTTTAATGAACCGTCTATCATAACGGAAGAGAAACCTAAATCAATAGCTTTTTTTGCACTATCTAAAGAATTTCCGTGATCTAAGTGCATTGCAACGGGAATTGTAGGGTTTTCAATAACAGCCGCTTTCATCAAATATCCTAAATATGTAAAGTTGGAATACTTTAAAGCTCCCCTGCTTGCCTGAATAATTACAGGTGATTGTGTTTCTTGAGCTGCAGCCATAATTGCCTGAATTTGTTCCATGTTATTAACATTATAAGCTCCAACACCATAACCTTTTTTCTTAGCTTCTTCCAAAATTTGCTTCATTGGGACTAATGCCATTTTTACTTCCTCCTCGATTTTATACTTTTCTTAGTTGTATTTTTTACAGCTTTTTTTAAGACTTTTTCTTCGTAAATTCCCATATTTCTAAATTTTATATATCTGTCTTCGGCAATTTGCTGAGGTGTCATTTTAGAAAGACTGTTTAAAGATTTGTTTATGAATCTTTTTATATTCATTGCGGTTTCTACGGCATCTAAGTGAGCACCGCCTAACGGTTCCTTTATTATTTCATCTATAACTTTACTTTTAAATAAATCTTTTGCAGTAATTTTTAATGCTTGTGCAGCCTCTTGAGATTTTGAGGCATCTCTAAATAATATTGCTGCACAACCTTCCGGAGATATAACGGAATAATATGAATTTTCGAGCATTGCAACTCTATTGGCTACACCTATTCCCAAAGCACCACCGGAACCGCCTTCTCCTATAACAATACTAATGACTGGCACTTCCAAACAAGCCATATCTCTTAAATTTCTTGCTATTGCTTCAGCTTGTCCTCTTTCTTCTGCTCCTATTCCCGGATATGCTCCGGCAGTATCTATAAATGTTACTATAGGTCTTTTAAATTTTTCTGCCATCTTCATAAGTCTTAAAGCTTTTCTGTATCCTTCCGGATGAGCCATACCGAAATATCTGTCCATATTTTCTTGTATGCTTCTACCTTTTTGATGACCTATGATTGCGACTGGGTTATTATCTATTGTTGCAAGTCCGCAGACAAGAGCTTTATCATCTCCGTAAGCTCTGTCTCCATGCATTTCAACAAAGTTTTCACAAATTATCTTAATATAATCTAAAGTGTATGGTCTGTTTGGATGTCTTGCAAGCAATATTTTTTGCCAAGGCGTTAATGAACTATAAATTTCTTTTTTTAGTTTTTCTTTTTTTTCTTCTAAATCGGTAATTTCACTTGAGAAATCTATTTTGCTGTGTTCGGCAGAAACTTTTAAACTTAAAATTTTTCTCTCGAGTTCTATAACCGGCTTTTCAAAATCCAACATAAATTCTTCTGGCATTAAAACAACCTCTTAAAATTTACTTTGATAACTTACTTTAAAAATTCTTTCACAACCAAACTTTTCTTTATCCGTAGTTGTAAAATTTCTCAACATAAAGTCTATATCAAAATTTTCCGTTATCCATAATCTTAAACCGGCATTAGCTCTTGCATAAGCACCTTTACCTATGTTGTCGTATTCCGTCATAAACATTAATGTTTCTTCTACTATCACAAAAGAAGCACCTACAAAACCTAATAAACACGGTTCTTTAAAATCATTTAAATTTAAGCCTATATTAAGGTTTAAAGACGGGAAAAATATTTCTTTTCCGGTAACAATGTATATGCCCTTGCCCTTTTGGATAAAATCGGATTCATCTTTGTCATAAAAATATCCTTGACCATCATAACCTATAGCAACGCCGGGCAACTTTTCACTACCGGAATAAAGATTAAGTTTTACCTGTAATGCAGGAATTGCAACGGTAACATCATCAACACCTATAATATTTGCTAATTCCCAAGAAATACCCACATTAAGCGGTTTAAAAATTCCAAAATTTAATTTTGTAAGAACGCCACCGTTAGAAAAAATTCTGAACTGTAAATCGTAACTGCCATAATCCAAAATGGAATGTGTTGGTGTATCCATCAAGTATGTAATATTTGAACAATACGAATTAGTTGCAAATAACAAAACTGTTAATAAACAAAAAAAACTTACAAGTTTTCTTAACAAAATAAACTCCTTGCCTAAAAACCATATCACACATTGAATAATATTATCACTTTTTAAAATCTGTTGTCAAACAACAATCTTACCATACAGTGTGTATTGTACAAGTTTATTAATAAGTTTAAGTTGCTTTTAACCAATGTACAAAGCAGTTGTTTGTTAAATATACTTTATTTTTATATAATACAAAGAATATTTAATTATGAAAAATTTAGTGAAAATATTTTTTAATAAATCGTTTTTTTCGTTTTATGTTTCACAATTTTTAGGAACATTTAACGATAATTTTTTTAGAACGGCACTTGCAACATTTATTATGTTGGGTGCTGTTTCCTTGCAACCGAATACAAGAGCATTAATAACTTCTTTGCTTATAACAATATTTATGTTGCCGTATTTTTTATTTTCCGCAACATCAGGTGAAATTTCCGATAAATATAGAAAAGATGTTGTAATGAAAGTTGTAAAAGGGATTCAGCTTTTCCTTACTCTTGTTGTGTTGGTGGGCTTTTTATTAAAAAATGTTTGGATATTATTGGCAGTTCTTTTCTTGATGGGTTTATTATCTGCAATTTTTAGTACCGCAAAATACAGTGCAGTGCCTGAACTGCTGGAACATGACCAACTCATAGTGGGTAATAGTTTAATTCAGTGTGGTATGTATGTAGCGATGTTGTTGGGTATAGTTTGCGGTGCAATTATTTATTTGGTTGAAGCTAAATGGTTATACATAGTATTATACGTAGTATTTTTTGCTGTGGCACTTATAGGTTTTATTTCTTCTTTATTTATTCCGCAATTGAAATCTGCAAATCAAACTTTTGAAATATCTAAAAATTTCATTAAAACAACATGGAAAAACATGTCGTACTTTAAATATTCAAGAGATATTTATTTGTGCATAATAGGCATATCTTGGTTTTGGTTTATGGGTGTTGTTTTAATTTC
>JAEEGL012766506.1_pt1 | contig 14969 bp, 15 predicted proteins | sample 9134231 | NCBI WGS metagenome assembly JAEEGL01 (sample SAMN16246548, study PRJNA631951) | gut metagenome | biome: gut microbiome; feature: rumen; material: fiber-attached | host: Bos | place: Iran: Karaj | collected 2018-10
ACCCGCGACATTCACCTTGGCAAGGTGACGCTCTACCCCTGAGCCACTCCCGCAAATGGTGGGAGCTACAGGACTCGAACCTGTGACCCTCTGCTTGTAAGGCAGATGCTCTGGCCAACTGAGCTAAGCTCCCAAATGCGTTGTTTAACTGAACAAGATTATTTTAGCATGATTTCACAAATAAAGCAAGTGTTTTTCGTAAATTTTTTTAAATTTTTTTTGTAACACAAGAATAAATGAGAAAATTTACACTCTTTTTGTTATAGTGTCAAAAAAATAATAGTTTTGTAAAATCAATTTCATTTAAGTGACAACATAATATACTACTAAACGAGGTGTGTATGAAATTATCAAAGTTACTTAGTGGAATTGACACTAAAGTTAGAGATTGTGAAATAAATGATGTGGTGATTGATAGTCGACAAGTTAAATTAGGGGATATGTTTGTTGCTCTAAGCGGAGAAAATTTTGATGGGCATGACTATGTGGATGAAGCACTAAAAAATGGGGCGGCTTGCGTGTTGGTTGAAAAAAATATAATTAAACCTAACGTAGTGAAAGTGGATAACACTCGAAAATCATTGGCAATAGTAGCAGCAAACTTTTGGGATAAACCTAGAAAGAAATTTCAACTTGTGGGGATAACGGGCACCAATGGGAAGACTACCACCACGTTTATCGTGAAAAATATTTTGGAATGTATGAATAAAAAAGTAGGCGTGATTGGAACTTTGGGCACATTTATTGGGGATAAGCATATTCCTAGTCGACTAACCACACCAGACCCAATGGAATTGCAACGCTTGTTTAGTGTGATGGTAGCGGAAAAAGTAGACACTGTGGTGATGGAAGTTAGCGCTCATGCTATTGCATTGAATAAACTTTGGGGGATTAGGTTTGATGTTGGAGTGCTTACCAATGTAACGCTGGACCATTTAGATTTTTTTAAATCTATGGAGTGCTATGCTGAAACGAAAAAAAGTTTTATTAAAAATTATTGCGACAAAAAAATTGTTAATTGTGATGATGAAATTGGTCGGACTTTAATGATTGAAAATGAAAAAAAGGGAAAAGACGATTTGATTAGTTTTGGAATCGACAATCCTGCCGATAATTTTGCCACAAACATTCATTATTCTTCTCTTGGAACAAATTATTTTTTAAATTTAAATGATAATCTAATTTGTGTAAACACAGAGCTTTGTGGAAAATTTAATGTAGAAAATGCACTAGCAGCAGCGTGTGTATGTTGTTCATTAAATTGTGATTGCGAAGCAATCCAAAGTGGCATAAATACCATGCAGGCAGTTAAGGGAAGATTTAACGTAATTAAATTAAAGAATGGCGCAAGTGTGGTGGTTGACTATGCCCACACTCCTGACGGGCTAAGGTCAATTTTAAAAAATGTGCGCACTTTCACACAAAACAAACTTTATTGTGTGTTTGGTTGTGGGGGAAATAGAGATAAATCTAAGCGTCCTATTATGGGAGAAATCGCTTCTTCTCTAGCTGATTTTGTGGTAGTGACTTCAGATAACTCTAGATATGAAAAACCAGAAGAGATAATTTGTGAGATTGCAAGAGGAATTAAGAAAAATAATTATAAATGCATAACTGATCGAATTTTGGCAATAAAATATGTGGGTGAATTATTAAGAGCTGGCGATTGTTTGGTGATAGCTGGTAAGGGCGCTGAAGAGTATTTAGAAATCCAAGGTGAGAAAATTGAATATAGCGATTATTCAGTTGTAGACGAGTTAGCAAAAAATATTTTGCATGGAGACAGAAAATGTATCGAATGATTATTGCGTTTTTACTTTCATTTTCGGTGGGGATTTTGCTTGCTCCAATTGTTATTTGGATAGTAAAAAAGGTTGGAGCTAGACAAAACATCCTTCACTATGTTTCGTTACATATGAAAAAAGAAGGCACTCCCACTATGGGAGGCTTAATTTTTTTAATTCCAGCTACCTTTGTTTCATGTACTTTTTTTCGTGGACAAGCTCAATTTGCTCTTGTCGCTTTAGCTGTGATGTTGGGGTTTGGCTTGCTTGGCTTTCTAGATGACTTCATCAAAGTTCACACGCATAAAAATCTGGGGTTACGAGCTTACCAAAAGATAGTGGGGCAGTTTGGTATAAGCATAATTGTGGCAATTTTTGTTTGGCAAAATGGTGGCACAATTCTAAATTTTGCAGGTATTAACTTAGATTTGAGTTGGGGAATAATCCCTTTCACACTTTTTGTGTTACTCGCTATGACAAATTCAGCAAATTTAACTGATGGGCTCGATGGCTTGGCTGGGTGGACAAGTCTAATTATGTTGGCTGGGCTTGGGGTCATATTAGGCATAAACATTCAAAACGAAATTGGTAATGGAGCGAGTGAGGTGCTAATTAGTCAATTAAGGAATTTACAAATGCTAAGTATTTGCATCAGTGGAGGTTTGCTCGCTTTTTTATGCTTTAACAGTTATCCAGCAAAAATATTCATGGGAGACACAGGTTCACTTGCTCTTGGAGGAGTAATTTCAAGTTTGGCAATTCTTTCAAACAACACGCTTTTGTTGCCAATCCTTTCTTTTGTTTTTGTTGTAAGTGCTGTGAGTGTGATTATTCAAGTGTTGCATTTTAAACGAACTAAGAGACGTATTTTTTTAATGGCTCCACTTCATCATCATTTTGAAAAGAAAGGCGTGCATGAAACTAAAATTGTGGCCATATACATAATTATATCAATTGTGATGAGCATGTTTGCAATTTTATTGGTATGAGGTAATGATGTTATTAGTTTATGGCATTGGAGTAAGTGGGGTAGCTTGTGTTGATTTTTTATTGTCTAGAAATGAACAAGTGTGTGTTTATGATGATGATAAAGCAAAACTAAAAGATTTTTTTGACAAGAAATTACTAGATAACAAGTGCGTTTTATTGACGAAATTAGATGAAAAAGCATTAGTTAACGTTGAAAAACTGATTCTTAGTCCAACCGTTAGATTAAATGAAAAATTAGTTAATTTAACAAAAAGATTTAACATAAAAGTTTTTGGGGAGTTTGAATTTGCTAGTCAGTTTTGTTTAGCTCCTATTTTTGGAGTGACTGGAACGAATGGAAAAACCACAACGGTAAATTTTATACATCAGATGTTAGTTTTTAATGACAAAAAATCATTTTTAGTTGGGAATGTAGGCACACCTTTTTGTGAAATGTTAAATAAAATTGGTAAAACAGATGTTGTGATTGCGGAACTTAGTAATTTTCAGCTGGAGCAACACAGTAATTTACATTTACAAAGTGCTGCAATAACTAATATTGCGCCCGACCACTTGGATAAATACAATAGTTTTGATGAATACTACATGGCAAAGCAAAACATATGCTGGGTGGCTAGTAAAGTTTTTCTTAATTTTGATGATGAATTAGTAAGAGTATTGAATAAACGATGCAATGAATTTGCATATTTTAGTGTAGATAATGAGGTTAGTGATGGACTCTTTATAAAAGATTTGTTTGTTTTCTATGCGCATCGTGGGTGTACGCAAAAAGTGCTTAGTATAGAAAATTTTCCTTTTAAACAGAGGCATAATCTATCAAACTTATTATGTGCCATTTCCATTTGTTTGGAGATGGGACTGTCGGCAAATGAAATTGAAAAAAACTTATCTAGGCTAACGTTACCACGACATAGAGTTGAATTCGTCAGGAATGTGGAAGGAATTGATTACTATAATGACAGTAAAGCCACCAACATTCACGCTGTTATGAGTGCTTTAGATTGTTTTAAAAATCGGAAAGTGACGCTTTTGCTTGGGGGAAGTGAAAAGCACGAAGATTGGACAAAACTTAGTTTGCCTCCATGTGTTAGTAATGTGGTGACGTTTGGCTTTTGTGGAAAAAAGATAGCAAAAGCGCTTAAAAAACAGACTAGGGTTTTTGTTTGTGAAAGTTTGTTTGATGGGGTGATTTTAGCCAAAGAAAAAGCAAATGATGTGGTGTTGCTTAGCCCAGGGTGTGCGAGCTTTGATGAATTCTTTTCTTTTGAAGAGCGTGGAGATTATTTTTGTGAGATAGTGAATGATTTTTAGTTTTCGTGGTTTAAATTGGCACGTTGTCACACTTGTCCTGTTGTTATGCGTTTTTGGCGTGATTATGGTGTATTCAGCGTCATGCTTTAATGCAGAGCGATTATATTCAGATTCTTTCTTTTTTGTAAAAAAGCAAATTGTTGGTGTGGTTTTGGGCGCTTTTGCTATGATTCTTGTGAGTATGTTTGATTATCGAAAATTGTTACGTTTTCGTTATGTGGCGCTAGGTGTCGGTTTTTTGTTACTTGTGCTTGTGTTTGTGCCTCACATAGGGATTGAATCATATGGAGCAAAGCGTTGGATTGGCTTTGGAATGCTAAGCTTTCAAGCAAGCGAAATTGCTAAGTTTTGCCTAATTATTTTTGCTGCAGGATATATGGCAAAACATCGCGATCGCATGAACACTTTTCTAGGTTCAATTCCTGTGCTACTCGCAGGTGGAGGAATGTGCGCTCTGATTATTCTAGAGCCTAATATGAGCATAACTCTTTGTGTGGGCATTTTGCTTGTTTGTTTGCTTCTATTTGGCGGGGCGAAAATCAAGCATTTAAGTCTGCTAGTGCTCCCAGCCTTGCTTTTGTTACCAGCAATTATAATTCTCGAGCCTTACCGATTAAGGCGGTTGCTAGCTTTCATCAATCCTTGGGCCAATCCACAAGATGAAGGTTTTCAGCTTATTCAGTCGCTCTATTCACTGGGAAATGGTGGCTGGTTTGGTGTGGGGCTATTTAACAGTCGACAAAAGTATTCATTTCTGCCTTTTAGTGAAAGTGATTTCATTTTTTCCATTATTGGCGAAGAACTCGGCTTTGTGGGAGCATTGTGTGTGTTGGCTGCTTTTGTTGTGCTCATTTTGTTTTGTGTGCGCACAGCTATGCATGCGCCTGACCGATTTGGTTTTTTGCTTTCAATCGGTGTTGCCACAATACTTGCCATTCAAGTGCTACTTAATGTGGCGGTTGTTTCTGGTGCCGTGCCACCAACAGGGCTACCATTGCCATTCATATCAGCAGGAAGTACAAGTTTGGTCGTTTTTATGAGTGCAATAGGGATAGTCCTTAGCATTTCAAGGCAGAGCAAAAACAGAATGTAGTGCTCTGTTTTTTTATTAAAATGCATACAAAATATGGTAAAGTGTGATAAAATAGAATTAGGAGGAAAAGATGAAATTAAATCAATTAAAGTATAGTGACATTGAAAAATATTTAAAAACAAATGATAGTTTGCTAATTCCTGTTGGGACGTGTGAACAGCATGGGCTTCATTTACCACTGTGTTCGGATACAATCGTGGCTGAAAAAATGTGCGATGATATTTCAAATAAATATGGAATACTTGTAGCTCCAACTGTAAATTATGGGGTAAATTTACCACTTGATGATGATAAAACAGGCACGTCGGGGATTAACTATAAAATATTAAAAGACACGGTAACAAGCATTATTTCTTTTTGGGCTAAGCAAGGATTTAAGCATTTTTTTGCAGTGTCTTGCCATGGTGATTTTTTTCATGTAAGAGCATTAAACGACGTGGCTAATCTTGTTGTAATCGAAGGGTATGATGTAGACATTGCTGACATACTAAAAAAACAAGTGTGCGCTCGTCATGCTTGTGAGGCGGAGACTTCAGTGATGCTCTACCTTTATCCTGAATTAGTGGATATGAGTTTAGCCAAAGATTTCGACGTGCCAATAGAAAAGTTTTTGCCATATCTAGAGCATAAGTCTAGTAAAAAAATTACAGGTTACACTGGAAATATTGGATATGCTACTTATGCAACTAAAGAAAAAGGAAAGCTAATCTACAGTCGAATGCTAAAAAACTTAGAAGACATCATAAAGAAGCAAATTCACCCACAGTAATTAGAAAGGGAATAGCTTTGTAATATAATTAGGAGATAAAAAATGAAGATAGGGATTGATTTGGATGGCGTGGTAATTGACAGTGAACTCACTTTTAGAGTTTATGAAGAGATATTTGATATAATTCACTTAAAAGGTAACCACCTTGTGGATAGAACAGAGCCCAAGATGCAACATAGGTATAGTTGGACAAAAGCTCAGGAAGATGAATTTAGAAATCTTTATTACAGGACGGTATCCAAAGAGAGTGGACTGCTTTCGGGCTTTTTGCCTGTGTATAAGATGCTTAGGGAAATGGGTCATGAATTTGTGGTAATCACAGCACGCGGAGCTCAAGTAAGAGAAATGAAAAATGACGCTGAAAAATTAATTAAAAAGTATGACATTAAGTTTGATAAATACTACTGGTTTGTGGAAGACAAATTAGAAACGTGTCAAAAAGAAAAAGTGGACTATATGATTGATGATGACTGGCATATCATTAAAAAGCTTGCTGACAACAAGATAAAAACAATATATTTTAAAGATTCTGGCATGAAAAAATTGCATGAGAATGAATATGTTAAAGTGGTCGAAAACTGGGGCGATGTGCTTCGATTTTTTGTAGAATTTAGGAGAGACAAATGAGAGTTGAAACGGATAGACTTATTTTACGAAATTGGCAATTAACAGACGCAGAAGATTTAGTAAAACTGTTAAATAACTTTGAAATTGCAAAAAATTTGACAATTCCATTTCCCTATACACTTGATGATGCTATTTCTTGGATAAAAAAGAATATGCAAAAGAGTAAACGAAATTACTATTATTTTGCTGTCATCCGAAAAAGTGATAATGCGTTGATTGGTGGCACAAGTTTAGCTCTTCAAGACGAGAAAGAAATGGATAATGGTGGCATTTGGTTAGATGCAAGTTGTCATGGGCAAGGATTAGGCACAGAAGTGTGGACGGCAATGTCACGTCTATGGTTTGCTGACAAAAACAACAATGTTATCTATAGTGGATATTTTAGTTATAACAAGGCATCGGAAAAATTGCATAAGAAAGTGGGTTACAAAGAATTTGGAGTAAGAAAGCAACTGTGCCCAGCATTAGGAAAAGAAGTTGATGAGATTTTGGTGAAATTAACTAGGAATGATTTCGAAAAGTACTACCGCACGCTTGATTTTGAATTCAAAGTGCGGGAAGATAATGCACAAACAAATGAGATGTAGATTTCAATTCTTTAGTTTTTATTAAGTGAAGAAGGTGAGTTATGTTAGGAAATATTATAGGAGACCTTGCTGGGTCAATCTATGAATTTGAACAATTTACATCTTGTCGGGGGATAAAAATTAACAATCTTATTGAAGAAAATGCTTTTTTTAGTGACGACACAATTCTTACCGTGGCTGTGCTAGATGCGATTTTGTCGCATGTTCCCTATGAAGATAAATTACGAGAATATGGTCAGAAGTATTTAAATTATTTGCCTAAGTTTAAACCATATTTTTCCACGATTTTCTCACCTAATTTTTCTAAATGGCTAAATTCATCAAGTGTGGGGAAGAGTAATGGAAATGGAGCAATGATGAGAGTGGCACCTATTGGCTTTTTGTTTGATAGTGAAAACGAAGTGAAAGAACAAGCAAGATTAGCCACAATTCCGTCGCACAATTGTTCATCTGCAATCAAAAATGCACAGCTTGTGGCATTAATTATTTTCTACCTAAGGCATGGGGTTAGTAAAACTCAAATTAAGGATAAATTAAATTTAAAAATAGTTAAGCCCGTAATCCACCAATTTAATTACACCTGTGCCGAAACTATTGATGTTGTGTTATATTCATTTTTTAACTCATCTTCATTTGAAGATGCCATAAAGCTAGCTATTTCTTTCGGCGGAGATACCGACACCAATGCGTGCATTGTTGGCGGAATAGCCGAAGCGATGTGGGGAATTAGTGCGCCTCTAAAACAAAAAGCACTATCGTTTTTACCAACAGAATTTAAAATTGTTTTAGATAAAGTATATAACTAGGTTCTGCTTTTTTAGTTTGTTTTCATAGCAAAATGTGATATGATGAAAAAAAGGAGTGACATATGGATACATTACAAATTGTGTTTCAAGTGTTAACAGTTATCACCACAGTCTTGGCTATATGCCAGCGTGATAAGTGGAAAATCATGCTTTTCTATACCTTTGAAAACGTTATTTGTGTGGCTATGTATTTTGCATTTAACCGAACAGCAGCAGCTATGATTTGTGTGGTGGCAACTTTTAGAACCATAATCTATATGATTTATTCACTAAAAAATCTCAAACCCAATTTAGTTTGGCTCTTTTTGTTTGGAGTGGCTTACATTACAGTTGCGGTCATCACTTGGCAAGATATGCTCGACATTTTACCTTTGATTGCTATGCTTTCGGTAAACTTTGGCAGTTGGCAGGATAAACAACTTACTTTGCGCATTTTCTACATCATAGATCACATTGCTTATATCACTTATAAATTTATAATCGGGGCATACATTGCTATGGGAGTGGAAATTTTTTGCTTAATCGTTACAACAATTGCTTTGGTTTATTATTGCATTTTAAAGAAGGAAAAGCCGCTATTAGATTATATTTTTAGAAGGAAACGTGATTTAAAAAGTACAAATCAATTGTAAATAAAGTTAGTGGAAAGCAGGGATAACCCTGTTTTTTGTTTACTAGAAGCCTAGGTTGTGATATAATTTACTAAAGGAGTGAATCATGAAAAGTTGCATTGATTTTTACGATGACACTGCTAAGAGTTGGGCAGAGAAATGGTATGAAAATGAAACTACGTTACCATATTTAAAAGAACTATTAAAGTGTGTCAAAAAAGATAATCCGCGCATTTTAGATTTATGCTGTGGTGCAGGATACGATAGTATGCGATTACATAGACTTGGCGCTGATGTGGTTGGGGTTGATCTAAGTGAAAAGTCACTAGAAATAGCTAAAAACAAAAATCCTAACATTTCGTTCTACAAGAAAGACATGCTTTTATCTTACGCTGATCTAGGTAAGTTTGATGGTATTACGTGTATAGCTGGAATAATTCATATTGAAAATAAATACATGCCAAAAGTATTTAAAAATATGGCCGAAGTTTTAGTTAGCAAGGGGTATCTTCTCCTTGTTTATCGTGAAGGAGGAGAAAATAAGCAAACTACCGAACTAAATGGTGAGATTTATGCTCGAAATTCCATTTTTCACACAAAAGATGAATTAATTAAACTAGGAAAGAAGTATTTTGAGTTTGTGAAAGATTTAACTCCTAAAAATGATACTTCGAGATGGAAGTATTGTATTTTTCAAAAGTGTTAAAATGGTTGACAGAAATCCATAGTCGTGTTATTTTAGTGGAAAATAGGAGAGAAAAAGATTAGGAGAGAGTTATGAGTGTTTATGACGATTTAAATTTACAGTGGCAAAAAGATTGGTTAAGTGAATCTAAAACTTTAAATAGGGGTGATTCATACATTAATCTTAAAAACCAATTTATGAATGATAAATTAGAAGACCTCAAGATTAGTGATAGAGCTAAATTTAATCAATACTGTGGTGATTTTGCCAGTGAACAAAATTCTAAAAGAAAAATTTGGGGAGTGGCGAATGCCGGCGTGTTGGGTGTTGGCGTTGGATTAGTTGTGTCGGCCTTTCTTAGTGGAACTTTGGTTACTCCACTATTCTTAGGTGCAATGGCAGCTGTTGTTGTTGCAAAGGCAATAACTTCCTTTAAAAATAGACGATACAAGTTATCTACTTCCATAATAAATGTTTTGCGTGGAACTAAGAAAGAAATAGATTATGTTAAATTTACTAGAAAAAGTAAAGAGGAAAGTTATTATCACAAAATGACACGTGAAGAGTTTTTAGCAAGTGAAGATTACCCAACTTTAATAAAAGCAAGTCAAATTCCACCTGCAGTGGCGCAATATTTTAAGGATACATACTACCCAGAATATGAGGTAATTGATGTAACTCCGATTTCTGTTACTGAAAGCGATATGACCAAACCTTATGTTCCAACGACAATAGTAAGAGAGGAAGCAGAGCCTAAGGCTAAGGTAGATGCTAGGAAATGGTTTAGAATACTTGCGCCAATAGCGGGAATGTTAATCAGTGCATATATCAACTCCAACTCTGGTTCAAGTTCAAGTAGGCAAGGTTCAACTTCCACAATAAATTCTCCAATTAATCCTCAAAAGCGTGAAATGTCATTATAAAAACAGAGCAGCAGCTCTGTTTTTTTTATTAAAAAATGCTGATTTTTTTGTTTTTTATGATATAATTAACCTAGGAGAGAGTTATGGAAAAAATAATTATGCTAGGCACGGGTCATGGTGCTACATTAGATTTGTTTAACACTTGTTTTGTGATTCAAAATGAAAAAGGTAATTTTTTAGTGGACACAGGGGGTGGAATTGAAGTTATAAATCGCCTTAATAAAGTGAAAATTGATTTTAAAACTATAAAACACATTTTCATCTCGCATAGTCACACAGACCACATTTTAGGCATCTTTTGGCTGTTTAAGAGAATGGTTGGGGAATTTATGCAAGGTATGAAAGAAAAAATAAATGTCTATTGCAACGATGTCGTTTTCCACTCAATTATTGAAGTGTCAAAATTAATTCTACCCGCTAAGCTTGTTGATCGATTTAACGATAACCTAAACTTTGTGGCGCTAAATGATGGGGATACCCACAAAATTTGTGGGGTAAGTTACACATTTTTTGATGTGTTGGCTAGGGGAACCAAATTATTTGGTTTTGAATGTAGTTTAAACAAGAAAAAGTTAGCATTTCTTGGAGATGAAACATTAAATCCAAAACTATATGAAAGGGTAACGAATTTTGACTACGTGATGCATGAAGCATTTTGTTTAGATTCGGAAGAAAAGATTTTTCACGCATATGAGAAGAATCACTCTACCACTAAAAGTGTGGCTGAAGTGATGAACAAACTGAATGTGAAAAATTTAATTCTTTACCATACAGAAGATTCTCATGGCGAAAAACGAAAAATGCTCTACACAAAAGAAGCGCAAAAATACTTTAAAGGCAAAGTTATTGTGCCTAATGAACTGGAAACGATTGAAATTAACTAGGAGAGAAACATGCAAATTGAAACAAAGAGATTGAAGTTTCGTGAATGGCAAGAAAGTGATATTCCGTTTTTGATTGACATATTTGACGACTTTGATTTAGTTAAAAATATGACTATGCCATATCCATACACCGAATCTGATGCGCAGGCTTTTATAAAGAAAGTGCAAAAAGGACAAGTAAATTCATACTATTTTGCTGTGGTTAGAAAAGATGATGGGGCTCTGGTTGGAGGGACAAATTTAACTAAAAATGAAATTGGTGAATGGCGTGGTGGCATCTATGTGCATCGTAAATTTAGGGGGATGGGGTATGGTAAAGAAATTTTTACTGCTCGGGCAAAGTTTGCATTTGATGTGCTAAAAGTTAAGGAACTTAGAAACGGCTATCATCATTTTAACGAAAAGTCGAAAAATATGCAATTAGCCATGGGCTATAAGATTGTGGGCGAAGACTCTCATTTTTGTCCCGCATTAAAATCAAACGTAAAGGAAATTGTGACAAAACTCACAAAATCTGATTTTGAAAAGTATTATCAAACACTTGATTTTGAATTCAAAGTCACGGCGGAATAATAAAATAAAGTTAAAATTTGTTTGACATATGATAATAAAATAAGTATAATATCGCTGTAGATAGGGGGAAATATGGCAGAAAAGAACCAAAATCAAGATTTAAAAGAGAAATTGATAAAAGAAAATAGGATAACTCTTGATAATATTATCTCGTATTGCAGTTACTTTATCAAAGAAGAGAAAAAAGTTGCAGAGCAACTGGGAATAAAAGAAAATGAAAATTTAGTGATTATTGCAGGAGATTTAATTGTTAAAGCTCGAATGTTGAAAAAATTACAAGAAGAAGGAATCAAACTTGATGAAAGAGTTAGAGTGTTGATTAGTCCTGTTGATTTAAAAATCTCATTTAAAGATGGTGAAAAAGTGACACCAGAGCAAGTTGCAGCACTTGCTACTGAAATAGTAAAAGAAGAGTTGCGCACAAGTGTAGATTTAGAGATTCCTCCTAGGCATGATGTGATTTTAAATGGATTGGGTTTAATACTCGATAATCAAATACGAGAGTATTTAAATGAAATGTCGTCAGCGCAAACAGGCGAACATGGAAAACCTCTAACAGGTGGATTAAGTTATTCATAAAAGCACGATTTAATCGTGTTTTTCTTTTTGATATTGACTTTTTTAAATATTCATGCTAAAATCATTTAAGACTAAAGAGAAGGGAATAATTATGAACTACGAATCTATAATACGACAAATAAAAGCTAAAAAGGACATTGAAATATCTGATTCTAATATTAAAAAGAAACTGATATATCTTCAAGAAAGACTTGGCTTAAGTGAAGAGCAGACTAGAAAAGTGGCATTGAGAAATCCTGTAGGACTCACTTTAAGCATAGCCGATGACGATGAAAACTCAATAGAAAGCAAGCTTGAAACATATGCTGAATTGCTTCAACTATCTAAGTCGCAAGTGATTGAAATGTATATCAAGTTTCCATCAATGATAAATTATGACGTAAAATCTGACTTAAGCAATTCTAACAAGTCTATTAGAGTTAAACTAGATTTCTTTAAAGAATTTTTTGGTTTTAATTCAGCTGAACTTGGGGAATTACTTTACATCTGTCCACAGTTGCTTGGTGTGGATATTATCACTGATTTACCAACATCTTTTAAAACAAAAGTTAGCAAATTAGAAAAGTTGTTTGATTTAGACAAAAAGGGTGTGGCAAAGTTTATTAGAGATTTCACTAGCATTATTAAATATGATTTCGATGAAACAAATCCAATGGGACTCTATATGAAAGTAGCTTCACTAAATTACCTTGGAGTGACTAACAAACAAATCGTGGAGAATCCTTATCTACTGGGAATTCCTGTGTTTGATTTAAAGTTTAGATACATGATTCTTTCCTCAGTTTTTACTAATGAGGAAATATTTAGAAACACATATCTTGTGATTAGTAATGAAAAACTTTATGCTCGATTTATGTTTTTGAATAAGTTTGACACACGAATTATTCGTCATGGACTACGTGCTGATGAAAAGCGTTTTCAAAAGTATTATAAAGTTTCATCAGGGAGGTTGATGAAAGAATATCCGCTGGATAAGAAAGCATTGGCTGAAATTGAGATGATGTATAATGAAACACATAAAGACAAGCCACTTCACTTTAACTCATTGGAAAAAAATTCCATGCTAGAAATGGCGGCTCCAATTGAACAAACATTATGTCAAGTGTAACGCTTGACTTTTTTATTAAAATTTTAGATTTTAATTAATTGTTATTGACTTTCTTTTTAAAAAGTATTAAAATGAATTGAATAGGATTAGGAGAATAAAATGATTACCGATAGCGAAATGAAGAAGAAGTGGTTTGATTTTTTTCTGTCTCATGGATTTAAAAGAATTGACAGTGCTTCAATTATTCCAGAAAATGATGCAACAGTCCTTTTTACCACGGCAGGAATGCATCCGTTGGTGCCATACCTATTAGGTGAAAAACATCCAGCTGGCAACCAAATTTGCGATGTGCAACGTTGCATTCGCACAAATGATATTGATGAAGTCGGAGATAATTGGCACTTGACGTGTTTTGAAATGCTTGGCAATTGGTTTTTAGGCAGTTGCCCTAAAGAAGATATGATTAAACTTTCATTTGAATTTTTAACAGACAAAAAATATCTTGGGCTCGATAAAGAAAAACTTGCAACCACAGTTTTTGAAGGGGATGAAACAGCTCCTCGTGATGAAGATGCTTTTTCAACTTGGAAAAATTTAGGCATTAAGAATGTATTCTTTTTGAATAAACATGAGAATTGGTGGGCGCTTGGAAGTGGGGTTGGTCCATGTGGCCCAGATAGTGAGATGTTTATCGATACAGGAAAACCAAAGTGCTGTGAAAATTGCAATCCTTCTTGTGACTGTGGAAAGTATGTTGAGATTTGGAATGATGTGTTTATGCAATATCGAGTTGAGGCTGCTGGTAAACCTGCTGTTAAGCTAGATAATCCAAATATCGACACGGGAATGGGGCTAGAGCGTATTGTGGCAATTCTGAATGGTGCAAAGAGTGTGTATGATGTGGGAGTGCTAAAGCAAGCAATTGACTTTATTTCCACAAAAGCAAAAGTTAAGTATGATTCTAGTGAAAGTGCTACTAGGTCATATCGGATTATTGTAGATCACATTAGAGCTGCTACATTCGTGTTGGGTGATAAACACAACGTCGTTCCATCAAATGTTGGGCAAGGTTACATTCTTCGAAGATTCATTCGTCGTAGTGTCAATCATGCTAGAAACATTGAATTCGACACTAAGTATTTTTCTGCTCTTGTGGATTTGTTTGTAGATAAGCACGGAGTCGATTATAGTGATTTGGCTCAAAATCGAGAATTTATCAAAGATGAACTATTTAAGGAAGTTGAAAAGTTTTCTAAAACTTTGGATGAGGGTAGGAAAGAATTTGAAAAAGTGTTGTTAGGCATTGAAAAGCATAAGGAATTTGCACTTTCAAAGGGCGAGAAAGTTGAAAATGTGATTTCAGGGAAAGCTGCCTTTAGATTATTTGACACTTTTGGTTTTCCTCTAGAGGTCACCAAGGAGTTGGCAAAGGAACGTGGCTACACTGTTGATGAAGCTGGATTTGAAAAGAATTTTGCAGAGCACCAAGAAAAAAGTAGATCAGCATCTGCAGGCACATTTAAGGGTGGGCTTGCTGATAGTTCGTATGAAAGCGCTAAACTACATTCAGCGACACACCTTCTTCATGCTGCTTTAGGTAAAGTGTTAGGTTTTGAGGCTACTCAACGAGGTAGTAACATCACGCCCGAACGTCTTCGATTCGATTTTACGTGTGACCATAAGTTAACAGCTGAAGAAC
>JAEEGL015586822.1_pt1 | contig 14969 bp, 13 predicted proteins | sample 9134231 | NCBI WGS metagenome assembly JAEEGL01 (sample SAMN16246548, study PRJNA631951) | gut metagenome | biome: gut microbiome; feature: rumen; material: fiber-attached | host: Bos | place: Iran: Karaj | collected 2018-10
GCCCGATCTGTATCGCAAACGGTCTCAAACGGCAGGGATACGGCAGAAAGCTGCTCGATTACTCGCTCGAGGCCGCCTCCGCGATGGGCTTCGGAGCGGTGCTCTTCGAGGGCAACATCGGGTTTTACGGCGGGAGCGGGTTCGATTACGCGTCGAAGTTCGGGATAAAATACCACGATCTGCCCGAGGGCGCCGACGCGTCGTTCTTCCTCTGCCGCGAGCTGAGACCCGGGTATCTCGACAATGCCGCCGGGGGTGTGTACCAGACTCCTGCGGGGTACTACGTCGGCGAGGCTGAGTGCGAAGAGTTCGACAGAAGCTTTCCGCCGAAGGAGAAACTGAAGCTGCCGGGGCAGCTCGTGAAATAGAGAAAGCGGGGTCATACTGACGGACCCGGTATCCCGGAAAGTGAGATCATGATATAATGCGTATCTATGTTGATTTTGATGACTGCCTGTGCGAGACGGCAAGGGCATTCTCAAAGCTTGCGCTGGAAATGTTCGATAAGAATGTTCCTTATGACCGGATCCGTTATTTTGAACTGGACAGGACTTTTGATCTGGATGCGGAACAATACGGGCGGCTGATGCTCCGTGGACACGACCCGGAGATACTGCTGTCGCTTGAAGCGACGCCGGGAGCCGCGGAGACGGTAAACGAATGGATCTCCCGCGGTCACGAGGTATCGGTCATTACCGGACGCCCGTCAGGCGTCTATGAGCCGTCCCGCATATGGCTGGATGAGCACGGATTCAAGAATGTCCGGCTTTACTGTCTCAACAAATACGGACGGGATCATTTTATCAAAAACAGCGGCTGCACGCTTGAACTTGAAGACTATTACGGGATGAAGTTTGATTTCGCAGTTGAGGATTCTCCGGCGGCTTTCAGGTTTTTCGATCATCTGCCGGAACTCAGGGTCCTGGTGTTTGACAGGCCGTGGAACAGAGAATGCGCCCTCCCGAACGGAAACTACCGGAGATGCGCCGGCTGGGAGAGCGTCCGCAGGGCCGTCGCGGGTGAGTGAGTGAGTGAGTGACCGGAAATGATGAACGACTCACGCATATGGATCGGGCTTGAAAACGGGAAGGACGGCTACGGCCGATTCACCCCGTACGATCCCGGGGCCGAATCGGAAATGAAAAGACGCGCGCTGGAGGAGGATCCGACAGAGCGCGGCTCGCTCCTGCTTCGAAAGACCTTCCGGATCGGCGGAGAAGTGTCTGAAGCAAAGATCGCTGTCGCCGGCCTGGGATATTATTATCTGAAGATCAACGGCGTCTCTCCCGATCCCGCAAGGATGTTTTCGCCCCTGCTCTCAGACTACTACAAACGTGTTAAATACGATGTTTACGACGTCTCCTCCCTTCTCCGGCCGGGAGAGAACTGCATAGCAGTCGAAGTCGGGCCCGGGTGGTATTCCGGAAATCCGAAATGGTGGGGCTGGCAGCAGGCGTGGTACGGCAATCCCCGCCTCTGGGCAAAGCTCGAAGCCGTCCTCGACGGCGGGAACAGAATAACTGTTGAGACCGACGGCAGCTGGCGCGTCAGCCGCGGCAGCGTGACCTTCAGCTGCGTATACGACGGAGAAACGCAGGACCTCCGTCTCGAGCCCGAAGGCTGGGAGCAGCCGGGATTCGACGACAGCGGATGGAAAAACGCCGCCTCTGTCGAAGCCCCGACCGACAATCTCACCGAAAGCAAGGCGCCTCCCGTACGCGCCGTACGGACGCTGACGCCGGTAAAGACACGCAAGCTCACCGACACTCTGACGCTCTTCGATTTCGGAGAAAACGGTGCCGCCGTTCCCCGGATCACGGTAAGAGGAAAAGCAGGTGACGAAATAGCGATCCGGTACTCGGAATTTCTTTCCCCGGACGGGACGCCGGATACACGAACTCTGTCGAAGATCAGAAACGAAGATGTCTTCATCCTGCGCGGCGGCGCCGGTGAAGTCTGCATGCCCCGCTTCTGCTGGCACGGTTACCGCTGGCTGACGGTCGAAGTCTCCTCCCCCGACTGCGGGATACTCTCCGCGGAAAGCCTCTCTGTCCATTCCGACGTCGCCCCGACCGGAAGCTTCGAATGCAGCGACGGGAGACTTAACCGTCTTCACGGCGTTTACCGCAGGACGATCCTTTCCTGCCTTCAGGGAGTGCCGGTCGACTGCCCCCAGCGGCATGAGCGCAAGGCCTGGCTCGGGGACGCCTACGCCGTCGACGAAACCTGCCTGTATAATTTCGACATGCGCGATCTCTACGCAGACTGGCTCGAGGATATCAGGATCGGCAGACTCCCGGACACAGGTCAGGTGCAGACGATCTGCCCGACATTCGGAGCCCTCGCCTCCTCGCCCGACTGGAGCCTCGCCTATCCCGACATCCTCTGTGAGTGCTTTAAACGTTACGGGGACCGCTCTCTCCTCGAGCGGCATTATCCCGCGCTGAAGGAGCACACAGACGCGTATATAGCTCAGTGCGAGGACGGATTCGTTCCCTTCGGTTTTTACGGCGACTGGTTTACCCCCGACATGCCCGAAGGGATGACAAAGGTCTCGCGCAGGCCCGGTCCCGAGGAGCACCGGCAGAACCCGCCTTATTACGGGACACTGTTCTACTGTCAGACGCTGCGGCAGACGGCTGAAACAGCGGAGTGGCTGGGCTTCGGTGAAGACGCCCGCCGTTTCAGAGACAGTCTTGAGACATCAAGGCGGGCGCTGTTAGACAAATACTATCACAGAGATACCGGAGTATTCGGCTTCGGAGGGCAGTTCCCGCAGATCTTCGCCCTTGCCGAGGATCTGCTCGACGAAAGAGACAGACCTGCGGCGTTTGCCGCCCTGCTGTCGATGCTAGAAGGCTCGGAATATCACCCGATGGTCGGCATAATGGGACTGCGCCGCCTTTTCGAAGTCCTGTGCCGGTACGGCAGGCAGGACATCGCCTGGCGTGTCATGACGGTCGAAGGATACCCCGGACAGCTCGAGATGCTCACGGGGGACAGAACGACCCTCACCGAGGGTCTCGACGGAAGCGGAAGCGGATGTCACGCCATGTTCGCCTCTCCCGACGCCTTCCTCTACCGCTGCCCCGGAGGCATTACCGTCGACCGTACGGCTCCGGCGCAGATAACCGTTTCTCCATACTGCCCGGAGGATCTTTCCTTCGTTCGCTGCAGCCAGCATATAGCCGAGGGAGAGATCTCGGTCAGCTGGGAGCGCCGCGGGAATGATGTCGTGTTCGATATCTCGGTCCCCGCGGGAGTACGGTCGAAACTTGAACTGAAAGGGACGGATGAACGGTACGAAGAAGAACTGAGCGGCGGGCACAGGAAGGTAACTCTCCGCCGGGGCATCCGTAAAGGAGTGAATAATGGGTCTGATAATTGATATCTACAAGAAGAATTTTCTGCAGCGCTTTGACAAGGACGCGGCGATCCCGTATTACAGCGCGGCTGATTTTCCGGGGCTCTCCGGCGATGAGGGCTCGTTCACCAACGCGGCGGGCGTGCAGATCAGGTATTTTACATACTGGTACGACAGATCCGATCCGGACAGACTGATCCTGTTCTGCCCGGGGATGGGGCCGGGGCACACGGCCTATCTCGCGGAGATCGAGACGTTCTGCCGGGCCGGCTTCCGCGTGCTGACGCTCGATTACACGGGCTGCGGCGCGTCGGGAGGAGAACGGCTCCCGTCAGTCAACGCGCCGGTCAAAGACGTGCTGGAACTGCTGGATCTGGTCCGCGGCCGGGAGGAGATCATCCCGGTCGGACACTCGCTGGGAGGCTACACCGCCCTGACCGTGACGCATCTGTCGCCCGGGATCAGGCGCGCGGTCATCATCTCGGGGTTCGTCGGCATTTCAGATGAAATGATGGGATTCGTCAGACTCCGGCTGCTGGCAGACCGCGTGAAAAAGTATGAAAAGAAGCTGGACCCGCGGTTCGGCGATGTCGACAACCTGTCATATCTCAAGGAGACGCCGGACAGGATCCTGTGGATCCATTCGACCGACGACCCCATGGTCAACTACCGTTATAACGCGGGCAGGGTGCTGAAAACGGGCGGCCCGGGCGTCCGGGTTATCACCGTACACGGCAAGGGACACCACCCGCAGTACACCGAAGAGGCGATGAAGACCATGAATGCGTGGATCGGGGAATACGGCCGCCTGGTGAGGAAGAAGGTGCTCGTGAGCGAAGAAGCAAGGAAAGCCTATTTCGCAGACAAGCCCATAGGGCGCATGACCGCGCAGGATCCGGCGGTCTATGAGGAGATATTCAGGTTCATCGGAAAAAAAACCAAAAAAACAGGCACCGACTTGCCTTCCGGCTCCCGGATTCGGCTCTGATCGGGCACAAATGTGGTATAATTTATTGACGGGACGCGGTCTGCCGGGTCCGGAGATCACAGGCACCGGCACCGGATGTCCCGCCGGCCGGAAAACCGGCGTTGATAAACTGTAGAATATATATTAAGATCAGGACAGTAACAAATGACTCTGCAGGAACTTAAGATCGGGGAAAGCGCAAAGATCGAGACCGTCGGCGGAGAGGGCGCGCTCCGTCAGCATTTTCTGGACATGGGCGTGATACCGGGCGCGACGGTAACGATGGTCAAGCCGGCTCCCATGGGCGACCCCGTGGAATTCCGCCTTCACGGATACGAACTGACGCTCCGGCTGGCTGACGCGGCAAGGATCGGGATCACGCCGGTCGAAAAGGCCGAGGCGGATACCGCTCCGCCAAAACGGACCGTCAAGTCGAACGACCCGCACCCCGCGCTAGGCGAGCCCGGGATATACCACGACAAAGAGGGAGAGGACCCGCTGCCCGACGACCATGTGCTCACCTTCGCGCTGGTAGGCAACCAGAACAGCGGAAAGACCACGCTGTTCAACCAGCTGACCGGTTCGAACCAGCACGTCGGCAACTTCCCCGGAGTCACCGTGGACAGGAAAGACGGCGTCATACGCAGAAATCCCAACACCCGCATCACCGATCTTCCGGGGATCTATTCGATGTCCCCCTATTCGAGCGAAGAGATCGTTTCGCGCAACTTCGTGCTGAATGAGAAGCCCGACGCGATCATCAATATCGTCGACGTGACGAACGTCGAGCGCAACCTTTATCTTACGATGCAGCTGATCGAGATGGAGAGGCCGCTCGTCGTCGCGCTGAATATGATGGACGAACTGACCGGAAACGGGGGTTCGATAGACGTCAATGCCATGGAGAACGCTCTCGGCGTGCCCGTGGTACCGATCTCGGCGTCGAAGGGCGAGGGCGTCGACGAACTTCTGACCCACGCGCTGCATATCGCGAAATACCGTGAAAAGCCGGTCAAGCAGGATTTCTGCTCCCAGGACGATTACGGAGGAGCCGTTCACCGCTGCCTGCACGCGGTGTCGAACCTGATCGAGGACCACGCCGTCTCGGCCGGCCTCCCGATCCGTTTTGCGGCGAGCAAGGCAATAGAAGGCGACAGGGAAATCTTAGCGCAGCTGGCCCTGGATCAGAACGAACTGGAGACGCTCGAGCATATCACTCTGCAGATGGAGAAAGAGCGCGGACTGGACCGCAGCGCCACCATAGCTGACATGCGCTTCCGCTATATCGAGAAAGTCTGCGGCGTCAGCGTCAAAAAACCCCGCGAAAGCAAGGAGCATTCACGTTCACTGAAGGCGGACAGGATCCTTACCGGAAAATGGACGGCGCTCCCGATCTTCATCGCCATCATGGCGGCGGTCTTCTATCTGACCTTCAACGTGATCGGCGCCCTGCTTCAGGATCTTCTTGAAAAGGCCATCGCCGCTCTTACAAAGTGGACCGACGCCGCGCTCACCGCCGGGAACGTCAATCCCGCGGTCCACAGCCTGATAACCGACGGCATCCTGGAAGGCCTCGGCAGCGTCCTCAGCTTCCTCCCTGTCGTCGTTGTCATGTTCCTTTTCCTGTCGCTGCTCGAAGACAGCGGCTATATCGCCCGCGTGGCGTTTTTCATGGACAAGCTGCTGCGGAAGATAGGCCTTTCCGGCCGGAGCATAGTGCCGCTGCTGATAGGATTCGGATGTTCGGTCCCCGCCGTAATGGCGACCCGGACTCTCCCGAGCGAGCGCGACCGCAAAATGACCATCCTTCTGACTCCGTTCATGAGCTGCACCGCCAAACTTCCCATTTACGCTTTCTTTGTCAATTCGTTTTTCCCTAAGAAGGGCGGGCTCATCATGACCGGCATATACGCCCTCGGGATAGCGATCGGAATACTGATCGCCTTCCTGTACAAGGGCACGCTGTTCAGGGGGGAAGCGGTCCCGTTCGTCATGGAACTGCCCAACTACCGCATACCCAGCATCCGTTCCACTTTCCAGCTGATGTGGGAAAAAGCCAAGGATTTCCTTCAGAAAGCTTTTTCCGTCATCCTCATAGCTACCGTGGCTGTGTGGTTCCTTCAGAGTTTCGATCTCCGCCTCAATCTGGTGGAGGATTCGTCGAAGAGCATCATGGCCGTCATCTCGGGCGCCCTTGTACCGCTCTTCCGCCCGCTCGGGCTCGGTGACTGGCGCATCGTGACTTCTCTAATATCGGGATTCATGGCCAAAGAGAGCGTGGTGTCGGTGCTGCAGGTGCTTTTCGGAGCTCAGGGCGGGATCGCGGCTGTAATAACGCCAGTCGACGCCGGATGCCTTCTGATATTCAGCCTTCTCTATTCGCCCTGCGTGGCGGCGGTGGCCTCCTTCAGGCGTGAGCTGGGCCGTCTGTGGGCAGCCGGGATCGCCGTATGGCAGTGCGTCGTCGCCTGGGTGGCGGCATTCGTTTTCCGCCTTATCGCCATGCTGTTCTGAAGAGGTACTGAATGAACCCGCTCGATATAGTTTTGATCGCACTGATCGCCTGCGGACTTGCCGCCGCGGTCTTCTTCACCTGGAGGTCGCATAGATCGGGCAGCTGCTGCGGCAGGTGCGCTTCATGCGGAAGCTGCGCCGGAACGGGAGGAAAGACAGGGGCCGGGAAACGGGGCGCCAGACCCAGTGGCGGATGCCCGCGGGACGCGGGATCCCGGGACACCGGCAAAGCGGCCGGCGTCACCGCGGATACCGCCGGGACAGTTCCCGGCGCGCCGCCGGACGACGGCCTGTCAGGACAACATCCGGATAAGGAAAAATGAAAATGGAGACAGACCGGCTGATCATCGACGGCGTGCGTCCGTCGGACAGGCTCGACTACTTCCGCAACATATCGCACGACAGGCAGGTGCTCGAGACATTCATCTGCAGATACGCCGAAACTCCGGAAGAGATGGATTTCGACCCGATACTTAACAGCAGGACCCTGTTTGCCGTCCGTCTGAAGGATACCGGAAGACTAATCGGCATCATACTGTATTTCGACGAAACGGAAGAATCGTGCGAGATCGGGTACGGTCTCGGCTCCGAATACTGGGGACGCGGCTACGCCACCGAAGCGGTGGGATGCTTCCTCCGTTATCTGACGCGCGAAAAGGGATTCAGGACTGTCTTCGCATCGTTTTTTACCGGAAACGACGCCTCCCGCCGTGTGATGGAAAAATGCGGGATGCGTTACCATCACTTCTCGCCGAAGGAACTGACGTACCTGGGACGGGAGCGCGACCTTGTCTACTACGCTGCCGAAGCGCAGACGGACACGACCTCATCATAAAAGGTGAATGAAAATGGAGTACATAAGAGTCACGAAGGACAATCTGGAAAGCGAGCATATCTGCTGCGCCATTTCCGGCAACAACGACATCCAGGTGTCCTCCAAAAAAAGATGGATGGAAAAATGCTTCGGCGACGGCCTCGTCTTTCTGAAGAGCGTCGAGCGGGGGAAGTGTTTCATCGAGTACATCCCGGCCGAGAACGCCTGGGTGCCCGTCGATGCCCCCGGATATCTGTATATCGACTGCCTGTGGGTCTCCGGCTCCTTCAAGGGACACGGCTACTCCTCCGACCTGCTGAACGCGTGCATCGCCGACGCGAAGGCCGGCGGAAAAGCGGGTCTGTGCGTGCTCTCGTCAGCAAAGAAAAGGCCGTTCCTCTCGGATCCGAAATACCTGTCGTACAAAGGCTTCCGCACGGCGGACGTATCCGACTGCGGAATAAGCCTTATGTACCTCCCGTTAGAAGAGAACGCCGCCGTTCCGGAATTCATGGACTGCGCAAAGCACCCGCACATCGAAGACCCGGGCTTTGTGCTGTACTATACGAACCAGTGCCCCTTCAACGGAAAATACGTGCCTGTACTCGAAAAAACGGCTGCCGAATGCGGGATACCGTTCAAGGCGGTCCGCCTTGAGACCAAAGAAGCCGCGCGTTCGGCTCCGACGCCATGCACGACCTATTCCCTGTTCCGCGACGGCGAATGGCTGACCAACGAACAGCAGAACGACAAAAAGTTCCTGAAACTGGCGCTGAACAGATAAATCAACTATCACGAACGCAAAGACAACGACATTGTCCGGAGGCAAAAAATGGCTGGAACAACACATTCGATCGAAGACCGCGGGGCCGCGGAAAAATACCGCGAACAGGCGGCGGAGGCGGCGCGGCAGCTTGTCGCGGCAGCTCATCTGAGGAAGGGGAACATCGTCGTCATCGGCTGCAGCACCAGCGAAGTGACAGGCCACAGCGTCGGAAGCTGGTCGGTCCCCGAGATCGGCAGCGCGCTGTACGACGGCCTGAACAGCGTCTTTGCCCCTCTCGGCATATTCATCGCGGCCCAGTGCTGCGAACACCTCAACAGGGCGCTGATCGTCGAGCGCGAAGCCGTGCCGGGCGCCGAGATAGTGAACGTCGTGCCGCAGCCCAAGGCGGGCGGCTCGTTCGCCACGGCGGCGTATGCCGCGATGCGCGATCCCGTCGCGCTTGAGGAGATAAAGGCGGACGCCGGCATCGACATCGGCGGAACGCTGATCGGAATGCACCTGAAGCGCGTCGCGGTGCCGGTCAGGCTCGACCAGGACCGGATAGGAGACGCGACAGTCCTGGCGGCCAGAGTGAGGCCTAAATTCATCGGCGGCGAGCGCGCCGCGTACGACGAATCGCTCAAGGAAGGCTACGGCGGCGACCGGGAGCCGTAAACCGCCGGAAAGACGCGCCTCTCAAATGAGCGGCACGGCCGTTGAGATCCCGGGTCCCCGCTAGCCGGGACCGGCGGTCACCGACAGAACGCTGCCCAGGTAACGAACGGAGTTCAGAAAATGACAGATTACAAACTCATGATAAAACAGACGGAGGAGCTCGCGCAGATCTCGCGCGACGCCGTTGCCGTCATGGCAAACGTCTCGGCGATCCTCTTCCACTCGATGGAAAACATCAACTGGGCGGGATTCTATCTCGTAAAGGACGGCGCGCTGCTGCTCGGCCCGTTCCAGGGCAGGGTCGCCTGCGTGCGCATCGAAAAAGGAAAGGGCGTGTGCGGGACGGCCTGGGCCGAAAACAGGATGCAGGTCGTCGACGACGTGCACAGCTTCCCCGGGCACATCGCGTGCGACAGCGCGTCGCGGTCCGAGATCGTCGTTCCTGTCCGGCGCGACGGCATAGTGACCGCCGTGCTCGATATCGACAGCCCCGTTCCCGCCAGATTCAGCCGCGACGACGCCGAAGGGCTCGCCGGGGTCGCACAGGCTCTGGAGAAGATCTTATACTGACGCCTGCGTGGCGGGAAGGTGAAGGACACCGTTTTATGAATGACAGATACGACGTCGTCGTGATCGGCGCCGGACCCGCGGGACTTGCCTGCGCGCTGACGCTGCTCGATCTCGGCGTGCGCGACGTCCTCGTCGCGGAGAAATACATCTTTCCGCGGGACAAATGCTGTGCGGGATACATCACGCAGAAAACGGTGAAGGTGTACCGCGAGCTCGGCCTCGATCCTGCCGACTGCGGTTATACCTACATCAAGGATTTCAGGCTTTTCTACGGCCTCTCGCCGCGGCAGTATATCGACAACAGGTTCCTGCTCACCAGCCGGGAGATAAACAGAGTGGCGCTCGACGACGCCTTCTTCCGCCTCGCTGCGAGCCGCGGGATAGAGATCGCGGAAAACATGCCGCTGACGGCCCACGACCCCGACTCGAAAACGGTGACGCTCGGCGCAGGGGAAAACAGGACGGCAGTCCGGTACGGCAGCCTCGTCTTCGCAGACGGCACGAACGGATTCGGAAGCAGATATCAGAAAGCGAAGCGCCGGAACCTCGCCATGCAGCTGCACTTCCCTTCGGACCGCCCCGACGGCATCGAGATACACTTCGGGATAACGGAGCGCGGGTACTGCTGGGTCAGCACGTCGGGCGGGATCACGAACGTCGGGATCACCGACGAATACCGGAAGTCGACGGATTACAGGGCGTTGTTCCGGAAATTCCTGCGCGACATCGGAGAGGACCCGGATCTTTCGGGACTCTACTCCGCCTTCACCCCGATCGGCGTACGGCGGCCGGTGCTTCCGGGGAACATTTATTTCGCCGGCGACGCGATGGGCGCGTGCGATCCGTTCACCCTCTCCGGTCTCCGGAACGGCCTCGAGTGCGGCAGGAAAGCCGCCGAGTCTGTCGCGAAGAACGATCCGTCGATCCTCCGCCGCTTCGCCGGGAAACTCAGGTTCAAATTCTTCTTCATGCGCCTTCTGATGAAGGTGTTCTACCTGAAGCCGGCAAAGCTGTTCGTCTTCAATGTCGGATGCAGATGTCTGCGTGGCGTCGTGCGGTTCTTCTTCGACAGGTTCCTGAACAAAAAATGATCCGCCGGGCAAGACGCCGGAAAATGTCAGAAACGAGGTGAACCTCATTGGGTTTGTTCAACAAAAAAACAGGTCCGGTCATTCTGAAGGAAGACAGCGACGCCGAAAGGTTCATAGCCGAGATGACCGAACCGGCCAGAGAAACCCCGGAGTCCCGCGACAATCTTTTGGAGGACAGTGATCGACCGTGAACACAGCGGTAAAAGAAAAGAGAGCCGGCCTCACCGGGAATATGCTGAAGCTCATCGCGATCGTCGCGATGACCGTCGATCACCTGACATGGGCTCTCTTTCCGGGAACTCAGGCGGTGTGGTACGTCGTTGCCCTGCATATCATCGGCCGGCTGACGGCACCCATAATGTGGTTTTTCATCGCCGAGGGCTGCCACTACACTCACGACAGAAAGAAATACGCCGTAAGGCTCTTCATATTCGCCGTCATCTCGCATTTCGCGTACGATTTCGCCTTCGGGATACCCTTCCTTCCCCTCTCCACCGGCGTATTCAATCAGACGAGCGTCATGTGGTCGCTCGCCTGGGCGGCCGTGCTGATCTTCATCTGCCGGCGCGACGGCATCCCGCAGTGGGGAAAGATACTGGCGACGGTCCTGATTTGCGTTATATCGTTCCCGTCGGACTGGTCGAGCATCGCGGTGATGTGCCCCCTCTTCCTGTACGCGCACAGGGGGAATTTCAAACGTCAGGCCGCCGACATCGTCATCTGGACCTTCATATACGCGGCAGTGTATTTCATATTTCTCGACAAACTCTACGGGGCGCTGCAGATGTTCACCTTCCTGTCGGTCCCTGTCCTCGCGGCATATAACGGGGAGCGCGGGAAACTGACCGGAATGAAGTGGTTCTACTACATCTACTACCCCGCCCACCTCGTCGTCATCGGGATCGTACGGATCGCGCTTCACGGGGAAATCCCGATAATCTTCTGACGGGCGGAAAGCGGAAACAGATACGTTCCGCCGTGCTGAAAACAACGTTACGTATACACAAACAAAACTCGCCGCATAAGTTCCCCGCGCAGCGGACGTACGCAGCGGCGGAAGAAAGCCGGAGCCGGAACACACCGGATAACGGCGGCAAAGACAGGAGATGGCTATATGGCAGAAGTTTTACTCGAAACACGCGGGCTGTCGAAGCATTACCGCAGCACCGCGGCAAACGACGCGATCAGCATAAAGATCGAGCGGGGCGAGATCGTCGGATTCATCGGGCAGAACGGGAGCGGCAAGACCACGCTCATACGGCTGCTGACGGGACTCGCAAAGCCGACGTCCGGCACCTTTTCGATGTCCGACAGCGAAGGGCGCACGAGGATCGGGGCGGTCGTCGAGGCCCCCGGACTCTTCAAGTGGATGACGGGCAGCGAAAACCTGCGCTACCAGGCGCTGATGTGCGGGCGTGAAAAGGCCGACATAAACGAGATGCTGACACAGGTCGGCCTCGATCCCGGCGACCGGAAAAAGGTAAAGAACTACTCGCTCGGCATGCGCCAGCGGCTGGCGATAGCCGTCGCTCTGATATCCGACCCGGATTTCCTGATCCTCGACGAACCGACGAACGGCCTCGACCCCCAGGGGATCGTCGACCTGCGCGTGTTCCTCCGGAAACTGGCTGCCGAACGCGGTGTGACGCTGCTGATATCGTCGCACATACTGTCGGAGCTTTCGCAGCTCGCGACGCGGTTCCTGATCATCGACCGCGGAAGGATCGTCGAATCTCTTACGCGCGAAGAGCTTCAGGCAAAGGAAACGCGCCACATCTCGTTCGCCTGCGCGGCCGACCCCTCCGCGGCGATCGAACGTCTCGCCGCCGCCGGATGCATCGCCGGCCATACATATGAGAACGGGCTCTACGTCCTGCGCGGCCCTTCGGATTACCCGAAGATCCTCCGCGAGCTCTCGGAACTTCCGGTGACCTGGCTGGGGGCCGGCGAGGAGACGCTCGAGTCGTATTTCGTAAAGCTTGTGGGTGGTGCGGAATGAAAGACCTGTTAAAAGCCGACTTTTACTGCCTCTCCAGATGGAGGACGGCATACATCATGCTCATCGCCGCCGCGGCCTCGGGGATATTCATCCCGATGCTGCTTCTCGGCGTCATAAAAGCCGCCGAAGCTATGCTGTCGCAGGCGGACAGCCTGAACATCCCCGGTATGGAGGGCATGTATCCGATGATCACCGGCGCGCTCGAGAACCTGAACGCCGACACCGTCTTCGTACAGCTCTCTCCCCTCTCCGAAAGCTTCGGACTCGCGATCACGGCTGCCGCCGCGTTCTATATCGCGCAGCAGTTCTCGGGCGGGATCATACGCAACAAGATCATCGACGGCAAAAAGAGGACCCTCATATATCTCTCGCTCCAGGCGGGAGCCTCGGTCTTCTCGGTCGCCGGTATGGCCGTGACGCTGCTCGCGACGCTCGCCGGCTGCCGGCTGTTCTTCGGCGAATTCACATATGACTTCGGGGATATCGCGTATATCTTCGGCGTCAGCGCCGGAGTTTATCTCGCGTATTCCGGCATCGCGGCCGCCGCGGCGTTCATCACTCAGTCTTCGGTGATCTCGGTAATAATCTCGATCGTCATGCCGGTCGCCGTCTATTCGGTGATCTCGATGCTCGCGGGCATGATGCTCTCGGTCCCCGATTCGCTGTTCAATATCCTGGCCGTATCCCCGACGATGCAGTCGCTGCTCGTCGGAGGGATAAGGACTCCGGGTTTCCTGCTTTGCAGCATCGGCTTCGACGTCATGTGGCTCGCCGTTTCTGTCCTTATCGGCTGCACTGTCTTCACCCGCAAAGACGTGAAATGACCCGCGGCGGCGGTACGGCGGTCATTCACTGACATACACGCCGGGCCGCCTCACACAGCCCGCAAAGGAGGCTTCATGGAAACCAAAGTGATCTTCAGATACCCGCTCGGGAATCCGAAACGCAAATACAGACAGGACAGGCTCATCATATCCACCTTCAACGCAAACATGTCGAACCTGCGGCGGGGACTCGAGCTCTGCCGGGAACTCGGATTCAACACCGTCGAGTTCGCCTGGGTAAAGCCCGATGACTCGCTGCGCTGCATAACCGCGTGCGAGGAAGTCGGGATCGACGGCATCTTCCAGAACTGGGACGTCTACGGCGGATTCCAGGAGACGAGGGGCGGAGCCCCGATCGACGGGGAAAAACTCGCAGCGTATGTCGGATTCACGCGGAAATTCCGCCATTTCGCCGGATACTACGTCTGGGACGAGCCGCTGTCGACCGAAAAGATCCGCGACGCCGCGTCACAGGTGGCGGCGATCGAGAACGCCGACCCCGGGAGGCTTCCCTTCACCGTCGCGATCCCCAGCTACAACCGTACCAGGACCTGGAAGAACGGGCTGTTCGAAGGATATCTGAGAGAATACACCGAGACGATATCGCCGGCGGTGCTGTCGCTCGACTTCTACCCCTTCTGGAACAAAAAGGAGGTCACTCCCGAGGCACAGCTCGACGGAAGCGAGCTCTTCCTCGACATCGGCCTTTTGCGTGAACTCTCACTGGAACACGGCATACCGATGTGGTTCTACTTCCAGACGCAGGACGACCCCGGAAAATACATATACAGGAAGCTCACCCCCGCTCAGGTGCGCGTACAGCAGTACAACGCCCTGATGTACGGGGCCGTCGGACTGCAGAATTACAACGTCTACAACGGAGCGCTGACGTCAGACGGCAGCCGCGGTCCTCTCTTCTTCTCAACGAAGGAGCTCAACAGCCGCTCATACCAGCTCGGAAAGACGCTGACCGCCCTCCGAAGCGAAGCCGTCTTCCATTCGCCCGAACTCCTGCGCGGACGGGCCGAATTCGACCGTTTCCGCCGGCCGCTGTCGGACAGCGGGATCCTGGCGGACGGCGAGCTCCCCTTCAGGATCTCGGCAGGAGAATTCTCAGACTCCGAAGGCAACAGATATCTGTTCGTCCTCAACCGCGACTACGAACTCGCCGCCGGCTTCGGGCTGGCTCTGAAGAAGAACTTCAGAGTTTACGAGGTAAGTAAAGAGGACGGCATGCAGCGCGTGCTGAACGACGGCACGGACATGCTGCGGCTCTCGCTTCAGCCGGGCGACGCCGTGCTGCTGCGCTTCCAGGACGCCGCGGAACAGCCGTTCCTCATCGATTACGTGCTGAAAAAATGACCCGCCGCCCTCCGGGGCGAAAA
>JAEEGL016398773.1_pt1 | contig 14969 bp, 17 predicted proteins | sample 9134231 | NCBI WGS metagenome assembly JAEEGL01 (sample SAMN16246548, study PRJNA631951) | gut metagenome | biome: gut microbiome; feature: rumen; material: fiber-attached | host: Bos | place: Iran: Karaj | collected 2018-10
AACTTCATGCTCAATCTGGAAGTCGAAGGCAATCTGGATTTCCGGCAGCGCGAACAGCTCGTTGCCGCTTCCACCAGCGGAAAAAACGAGGCCGCAAAGGGCGTTATGGGCAAAATCCGCGCGTTCTTCGAAGCGGAACAGGAATATCCCTTCTATCTCGGTTCGACCCTCGATTATGCCGACGGGTTCGACGCCGGCCTCAACTGGTCGCTGGATCTGTATCGCGAACAGATCATGAAATCGCTTGAGGAAAAGCGCGAAGGCGCCGCCGAAGCCTGGGACGAGCTCGAAAAATCCCTCGTTTCGAAGCTTGCCGACGAAGTGAAGGTCAGCGTTCGCGGGCGGAAAATCAAACTGGTGATCTACAAGAAGATCGCCTGAACACAGGCATCAAAAAAGCTGACGGTTCTTTGCCGTCAGCTTTTTTCACATCCGCCGAAGCGGGAGAAAGAGGGAGAACGATGTCGAATTGGAACCCGGTTCAGTATGAGAAATTTCTGAAAGACAGGACCCGGCCCGCGCGGGACCTCGCTAAGCGCCTTTCGCCAAAGGAGAACGCAAACGTGCTCGACCTCGGCTGCGGGCCCGGAAACAGCACGCTGGTGCTCGCCGCGCAGTTTCCGAAGGCGCATATCGCCGGCGCGGATCTCTCGCCGGAGATGCTTGCGCGGGCGCGGAAAAACTGCCCCGGAATCCCGTTTTTTCAGCTGGATGCGGCAGGTGATCTGAGCGATTATGCAGAACGTTACGATCTCGTTTTTTCCAACGCCTGCCTGCAGTGGATTCCGGATCACCGGGCGCTTCTGCCGCGTTTGATGACGCTGCTGCGGCCCGGCGGAACGCTTGCGGTTCAGATCCCCGTGCAGCGCGAACATCCCGTCCACGCGATCCTGCATACGCTCGCGCAGAGCGAAAAATGGAGAGACCTGCTTACTCCGAGACCGTATAACAACCTTTTGGTCGAAGAATACTTCGATCTGCTTTCGGAGATCTCCGCGGATTTTGAGCTCTGGAAAACCGTCTATTTCCACCGGATGCCGGACCACGAAAGCATCCTCGAATGGTACCGCGGCGCCGGGCTGCGGCCGTACCTCGAGCAGCTGTCGAATCCGGCGGCAAAGGACTTTGAAAGCGACGTTCTTGCAGCGCTTCAAAAGGAATATCCGCTTCGGAACAACGGCGAGATCCTCTTTGCGTTTCCGCGATTGTTCTTTATTGCAACAAAAGGCGCGACGGAGCGCGGAGCTTGACATTTTCAACAAAAAGGTTTATGCTTTATCTATCATAATCGTGCGGAATCACCGCGGAAACTGTTTCGCGGCGCTTTCGCGGAAAGGATCAATGTATGAACATTCCCGAGTGTTTCCTCAAAAATCAGACCTTTGATTCCCGCGCAATCGGCTTTAACCGCCAGCTGATCCCGAGCATGATCAACGGCGGAAAACACGGCGACACCAACATCGGCTACAAGGTCTATCCGGACGGAAAAGTCTGGGTCAGCCTCTACGGCCCGACGGCGAACGAAGTAAAAGCCGGCTATCCGAAGAATTTCGTTCCGCTCGAGAAGCAGGAAGACGGCATGTGGACCGGTACGATCCAGTACGAAGAGCCCGGCCTTAAAGAGCTGCATTTCTACGTGGACGGCGTTCGCATCATCAATCCGCTCGCGCCGATCGGCTACGGCTGGGGCTACGGCATCAACTACATCGAGGTTCCGGATCCCGACCAGGATTACATCCTGATCAAGGACGTTCCCCACGGAACGGTTTCCCAGGAATACTTCAATTCCACGGTCACCGGTGAAGTAGAATGCTGCTACGTCTATACGCCGCCGACGTACCGCGAAAATCTCGACAAATTCTATCCCGTTCTCTATCTCCAGCACGGCGGCGGAGAGAACGAGACCTGCTGGACGCACCTCGGAAAAGCGAACTTCATCATGGATAACCTCCTTGCCGAAGGCAAGTGCAAAGAATTCATCATCGTGATGAACAACGCCATGATGCAGGTCAATACCGACGGCAGCCCGAAGCTCGACACCTCGAAGTACAACGAGATGGTCATCAAGGACTGCATCCCCTTCATCGAGAAAAAATACCGCGCGATCTCGGATAAAAAAGCCCGCGCGATCGCCGGCCTTTCGATGGGCTCGTTGCTCTCCGGCAAGATGATCATGGAGCACTACGACGTCTTCGGTTCCGCCGGCCTCTTCACCGGCTATACCTATCCGGTCATGCCCGGCTACGATCCGCATATGCAGGACGAGCAGATCAAGGCGCTCGACGACGCCGAGACCTTCAACCGCGAGGTCAATCCGTTCTTCGGCGCGATCGGCGACCACGAGGTTTCGCTGCCGCTGTTCGAAAAAGAACGCGCTTACTGCAAGGAGAGAGGCGTAAACTATATCCAGAAGATCTATCCCGGATATCACGAGTGGAGAGTCTGGCGCGCGGCGTTCCACGATTACGCCCAGATCGTTTTCCAGAACCTCTGATCCCTCAAAAAACGCAGAAAGAGCGAACCGGTTTCGGTTCGCTCTTTTTTTATTCTTTGGAGAATTCTCGCTTTTTACGGATCTCCGCCTGCATTTTTTCGCACCAGAGGTTCCATTTTTCTTCGTATTCTTCCTTTGGTAGGAGGCGCGAAAGCAGATCGGCGGGGGAGAAAACGCCTCTTTCTTTGGCGGCGGCAACACAAACGCGGTACATCTCCCAGTCGAGCTCGTCCTCGTCGGGACAGAGCGGCACCGACTGAAGCCCCGCCCGAAGCGCGGCGGCCGCGCGCGTGTGGCCGTCCGTCATCACGAATTCGCCGTCCAGCAGCTTGACGGGGATCGGCTCGAAGTTCTTTAGATCGGCGGGATCGAACCAGCGCTCCACCTTCTGCAGCTTTTCCTCGGAAATATAGAACTGCGAGGGCTGAAGATCGCGCAGCTTCAAATCCTTTATTGACGGATTCTGCGTCTTTGCGCTGTTTTGCTGCGGAATGTTCCAGCTTGCGGTCACGTTGTTGAGCCCGGGCACTTTTTCAAAACCGAGCGACCGGTAAAGGCGGATCGCTATCTTGTTTTCGGTATCCACAAGGAGCGACATGCCGCGCGGGCGGTTGCTTTCGATCGCGCGCGCAAGCAGCTTGCGGCCCCAGCCGCGGCGGCGGGCTTTTTCTTTGACGAAAAGATCGACGGGCTCGTTTTCTTCATAGCAGTTCGTCAGATCGAGATAGCCCACAACTTCGCCCGAATCGACCGCAAGGAACACGGTGAAGCGATCCGGCGCGGCGGCGACCTTTTCGCCCGTCCAGTAGAGGTCTTTTTCATGGATCGCGCAGTACTGCGCGAGGGTCCTTTCGCTCAGAAGTTCGATCCCGACGGGATCGGCGGGCGGCGGGGGAGAAATCAGGACCATTTTCTGCTGCTCGGGGTTAAAGGCGGCGTTTTTTTCTTGCAGGAGGTCGTAAATGAGACGGTTGCCGGGGTTGAAGACGAAATCCGCGGTATAGCCCGGAAAAGCCGCTTCGAGATATTCCGCGAGCGCCCGGTACGCTTTTTCGTCGCGCGAGAGGCCGGCGGTCATTTCGAGATAGCGCTCGTCTTCCAGAACGAGAAAGACGAAGAGCCCGCGTTTCTCACCGCCGCAGGAAACGCCGAGCACGCGCTTTTGCGGGTTTTCGGGAGAAGCGAAAAGGTTTTTGCGAAACCGTTCCGGTCCCGCGAGCATCGGATGCGAAAATTCCGGGTCGGCGCTCAGATCGAGGATAAAATTCTCCCAGCTTGCAAGAGAGGCGAGTGTTTCGATCATGGTTTTGCTCCTTTCGGCGGTTCTTCTTCGGATGCTTCGAAAATCTCGCTTGGCGCCGCGGCCCGGAAGGCTGCGAGCGCGGGATGCGCGGTGATGCGTTTGAGGATTTCCCAGCCTTTGCGGTTTTCCTGCGCGCTTTCGGCGGTGGGGCGAAAGCCGAAATCGAGATAGATTTTGCAGGCGAGCCAGGTCGTCGTCTGGGTGGGGATTTTCGCGCGCGTATAGCCGAGCGCGCGCAGACGCCGCAGCGTAAAGGCGATCAGCGGCTTTGAGAGCCCGCGGCGCTGATCCTCGCGCCGGACCGCAACCCAATGGAGCCAGCCGTCGCCGGAGCGGTCGCGCCCGAAAACGTCGAACATCGCCGTTGCCGTTGCAACTTTTTCGCCGCGGGAGTTCTCAACGAAGACCATGCGGTCGGGAAGCTCCGCTTCCCAGGCGCCGTAGTATTGCTCCCAGACTTCTTCGCCCTGCGCGGCGCTTTCGAGCTCCTTTGCGCTTTTTTCGATCGCGATCCAGCTTTCGCGGTCGCCGGGGCGCCAGAAAACGAAGCGGTAGCCCACCGGCAGCCTGTACTGCGGAAGATCACTGAGGGCGCGCTCGAGCATCAAAGGATAGTAGCGGATCCTCGGATCGTGATTGTCCAGCGCGGAAAGATCCATGTTTGCGCCTCCTTGCCCGTTTGTTTATCGGCTTTTATTGTATCACGCGCGCGGAAAAAGCACAAGGGCGGCGGCGGAGAAGCGGCTTTTTCTCCGCTTTGCATCCGCCGCTTGAAAAAAGGGCGAAGATCGATTATAATAAAGAAAATCAGCGATTTGGAGGAAACGCCATGAACCGCGAGAACAAGAGAAGATCCTTCGAAAAGGGCTATTACAAAACGCATCCGAGCGAGGAGACGTTTACCTGCAAGGTCTGCGGGAGAACCGTTGTACCGACGGGCGCCGGCACCGACCACCGGAACCATTGCCCCTACTGCCTTTCGAGCCTGCATCTCGACAACGAGCCCGGCGACCGCGCGGCGGACTGCGGCGGCGTGATGGAGCCGATCGCGGTCTGGGTCCGCAGGGACGGCGAATGGGCTCTGATCCACCGCTGCCGGATCTGCGGGGCTTTAAGCTCGAACCGCATCGCCGCGGACGACAACCCGATGAAGCTGATGTCGATCGCGATGAAGCCGATCGCTTCGCCGCCGTTCCCGCTTGAGAAGATCGAGGAAATGACGAAGCTGATGGGCGGCGACGGCGAGCTCAAATGGTAAACGAAAGGACCGGAAGACCGGTCCTTTTTTTGCGCTCTGCAGCGGCCTGAAATTTTGCAAAGAAAACTTTGCAAAACCTCTTGACAAGTAAACTTGGCGGTGGTATTCTATGATTGTGCAAAGAAAACTTGTCAGACGAAAGGAGTGCATCAGGATGACAAGGGAAGAAAACCTTGAAAAGAGCCAAATCGAGCACCGGGGAAAGGATATAGCGGAGATCGAGGTCTCGAAAAACGCGTGTCGCGCCGGATGGATCGTGGTCATTGTGCTTTCCGCGATCGTGTCGGTGGTGGACGGGATCGTTTTCGGCCGCCCTGCGTTTGAGCTGCTGTTTGCGGAATGCGTTTCGCTCGCGATCGTATTCTTCTATAAATACGCAAAGCTCCGAAAGCGCCACGAGCTGATCGTCGCGATCCTCTACGCCCTCGGCGCGGCCGGATTTTTCGCCGGCTGGATCCTGCAGCTCGCAAACCGGCTGTAAACGGGTGGGGGAAACGCTATGGACGACAGACTGATCCTCAAAAACCGCCTCAAGGAGGCCCGGAGCGCAAAAGGGCTTTCCCAGGCGGAGCTTGCCTCGATGGTCGGCGTCTCACGAAATACGATCAGCTCGATCGAAACGGGGCAGTTCAACCCGACGGCGAAGCTCGCGCTCATTCTCTGCATCGCGCTCGATCAAAAATTCGAAGAGCTCTTCTATTTTTAGCGAAAAAGAAAACGCACGGGGAACGACCTCGTGCGTTTTTTGCGCCTTCAAAGGGTTTCCGGCATTTTCCGGGTGGACGGCGCTGCACCTCGGAAGCGGCGGGTTTTCGGAGATCCACCTCATCCGAGCCGCTTCGCTCACCACCTGTCTCGCCTGCCGTGAAGGTCGGCGCTTCTGCCTTCGGCAGAGGTCTCCCCCGGAGACCCGCGGTCTCAAGGGGAAGGCATTGGATGCGTGCTCTCCAAGGGCAGAACGCAGGCGCAGGGCACAGCAGCGCCTTGCCGTGAAGATAAGCCCACTCCTCTCACAAAAGAACCCTGCGTGGTGAAAAAGCGGGCGGCGAAGCACAGCAGCGCCATGCCGGGCAGATAAGCCTGCTCCTATCACAAAAGAACCCTGCGATGTAAAAGTCTTGACTTTTCGGAAAAGCGTGCTATAATTGTGTATGTTGAATAAGCACAATTAGGAGGAAGTTATGAAGACACTCGAAGTTTCCGGCCTTACGAAGCGCTACGAGAGCTTTGTGCTCGATTCCGTATCGTTTTCGCTCGAGCCGGGATATATCATGGGCTTTATCGGGCGCAACGGCGCCGGAAAAACGACCACGATGAAGGCGATGCTCAATCTGATCCATAAAGACGGCGGGGAAGTGGTTGTAAATGGAAAGAGCTTTACAGAGAACGAACCCGCCTGCAAAAAGGAAATCGGCTTTGTGATGGGGGAATTCGACTGCTATAAAAAATCGAGCCTCCGTCGCATCACGCAGGTCACGAAGCGCTTCTACGAGGATTGGGACGAAAAGGCCTACCGCGGATATCTCGAGCGGTTCTCGCTCGATGAAAACAAGAAGATCAGCGAGCTTTCCGCCGGCATGCGCGTAAAATACGCGCTCGCGCTCGCGCTTTCTCACAACGCGAAGCTGCTGATCCTCGACGAACCGACGAGCGGGCTCGATCCCGTTTCGCGCGACGATCTGCTCGACGTGTTCCGCTCGGTGATCGAAGACGGGACGCGCAGCATCTTCTTTTCGACCCATATCATCTCCGACCTCGAAAAATGCGCCGATTATATCACCTATATCAAGGACGGAAAAATCCTTGCGTCGACGGACGTTGAAAGCTTCCGGCAGGGGTATCTGCTCTGCTCCGGCGAGCGCAGCCAGCTTGAGGAGAAAAAGCCCTGGCTGATCGGCGCGAAATTACACGCCTTCGGCTTTACCGGGCTTTGCCGCGCCGGGGACGCCGCCCGGTTCGCCGACTGCAAAACGGCGCCGGCCGACCTTGAATCGATTATGATCTATACGGAACAGGAGGGTATTCATGAAGAATCTGCTTTATAAGGAATTCCGGCTCTGCATGGCCGTTCAGATCCCGATCTTCTTTCTGTTCGTGCTGATGCTGCTGATCCCGAGCTATCCGTATCTCGTTGCGGGGTTCTTTATCTGCAACGCGATCTTTTATTCGTTTTCGCAGGCCGCGGTCGACAACGACGTTCTCTTTACAACGCTGCTGCCCGTATCGAAGGCGCAGGTCGTGGCTTCGAAGCTGCGCTTTATGCTGGTGATCGAGCTGCTCTCGCTGCTGTTCTTCCTGCCGATGATCTTTGTCAATCACGCGGTCCACGGCACCCCGAACGCCGCCGGAGCGGACGCTTCGCTTACGCTGCTCGGCGCGCTGCTGCTCCTCTACGCCGTATTCAACGCGGTTTTCCTGCCGCGGTTCTATAAAGCGCCGCACAAGCTCGGCCGCCATTTCCTCCTTTCAACGATCTGCGTGTTCGCGTTCGTCTTCCTCTTCGAGGGGTTCATGATCACCTGCGGCGCGGCGAAGGATGCGCTGCCTCTGTTCGGATGGGTCGAGGAAACGCTCGACTGCTTCCCCCAAAGCGGCGCGACCTGGCTTGCGCAGGGGATCTTCTTCGCCGTCTGCGCGGCCGTGTACCTTCTCGGCGCGGTTTTGACGAAAAAGCGCGCGCAGCGCAATTTTGAGCAGGTGGATCTCTGATGCGCCTGTCCGTTCTGCCGAATTCCGAGACGCCGGCCTACCGCCAGATCTGCGATCAGCTTTCAGCGGCGATCCTTTCCGGAGAGCTTCGCGCCGGGGAGGTGCTGCCGCCGATCCGCACCGTCTCGAAGGAGCTCGGCGTCAGCGTGATCACCGTTCGCAGCGCTTGGGACGCGCTCGAGCATACGGGGCTGATCGAAACGCGCGCCGGCAGCGGGTGCTTCGTCCGCGCGCTTGCTGAAACACAGCGCGAGGTGCTGCGCGAGGAGGCGATCCGCGCGCCGCTTGCCGAGCTGATCGAAGCCGGAAAAACCTTTGGCTTTACCGCGCCGGAGCTCTGCGAAAAGATCCGGCGGGCGTACGGGCCGGATTCAGGCGGCCCGGCGGATTTATAAACGATTTCCATAAAAAAAGACCGGAAAGAAGCTCTTTCCGGTCTTTTCGTTTGATTCGGTTTTTTTCAGAGCGGCAGGACCGAAGAGGGGAGATCGACCGGCAGCCAGGCGAGGAAAACGCGCAGCCATTTGTCCCAGTAATCCCAGATATGCTCGCCGTAGGGCTCCTCATAGTAGCAGTAGCGGAAGGGATCGCCGGGTAGCGCGCGGAAATAATCGCGCATATGCTGCGCCATTGCAAGGTTGCGGTCGAAGCTGCCGCAGGTATGGAAGATCGCGGGCAGGGGGCCGCCGTTTTGAAGCGCTTCTTCGGCGAGGTAGTAGAGATCCTCCGGCGTTTCGCGCGGGTCGCCCTCTTTGCCGATGCCCCAGCAGAGCAGATGGCGCGCGTCCGCAACGCTCGCGGGGAATTCTTCGTTTGCGTTGCGCGCGTGGAAGCCGATCGGGCGGATGTAGGCGTGGTTGCCGTTGGAAAGCGCGCCGATCGCGCCGTAGCGTTCGGGGTACCAAAGGCCGATCTTCGCCGCGCCGTAGCCGCCCATCGAGACGCCGGCGACGAAGGTATCCTCGCGCCTTTTCGAAACCGGACAGAGCGCTTTGACGATCTGCGGGACTTCCTCGGTCAGATAGGTGAAGAACGGTTCGCCGTGGACCATATCGGCGTAGCCGGAAAGCTGCGCCGAGGGCATTACGACGGCGAGCTTGCGGTCCGTGGCGTAGCGTTCGATCGAGGTGTAGCGCAGGAAATGACTGCAGTCGTGGGAGGTGCCGTGGAGCAGATACAAAACGGGATAGCCGTCCTTCGGAGGCAGGGGCTCCGCCGGCGCGCCTTCGCCCTTATCGGGCAGAATCACGTAGATCGACTGATCCATCGAGAGCGTTTTCGAATAAAAATCAAGCTTTCCGAGCGACATTACGAATCCCCTCCCAGACAGAATTTGAAAAATGCACCGAGCGCGTCGGAGCGGATCTTTCCGCCCGCGGCGCCCTGAACCGTTACGGCCTTTGCTTTTTCGCCGAGCGCTTTCGCGGCGAGAAGGGTCGATTCAAAGCCGGGATCCTCCCGCGCGGAGAAGAGGAACAGCCGGTTCTGCGGCGAAGTTTCGCAGAGCGAAAGGAAATCCCCGCGCTTTTTCAGGCGTTCTTCCCTCACACCGAAGAGATCGGAGAGGCGTTTTTCGGTAAAATACCCCTGCGGCGCCATGGCCGGGTCGAGCAAACCGGCGATTGAGCCCGCCGCGGCGAAGAATTCCGGCTCTTCGAGCGCCCAGCGCAGCGCCGCGAAGCCGCCGATCCCGAATCCGGCGATTGCGGTTCTGCCTTTTTCCGGGGCAAGACCGGGCAGATAGCTCCTGAGGTATTCGCGGACGAATTTCAGCGACTGATAGAACGGATAGCCGAACGCCATATCGGTATAGCATCCCTCGAGGCAGGGCGGAATGAGCGCGGTGACGCGGTATTCCTCGCAGAGCGCCGCGAGCTTCGTTCCCGTCAGGAGCGAAAGGCCGCTTTCGCCCTCGCAAGGGAGCAGAAAGAGCGTTGCGCGCGGTTTTTCTTCGCCGCGAAGGATCGCCTCGGGCGTCTGGATCCGCAGCTCGGAGGCCATTCCGAGCGCCGGGCAATAGTAATCCTGGGTCAAAAGCGCCATAGGATCATCCTTTCATTATTATTTCTTATTTACTATAATAGCAGATTCCGCGCTGCCTTTCAAGAACCTTGCGCCGGGAAAGAGGCGCAGGGCGGCCCTTTTGCGCGTTTGGCCGCCGGCGGGGCGGAAAAAGAGCGCGGATGCTTTCAAAAAATTCAAATAAAGAAGATAATTTTGGAAAAATAATCGTAGTTGTATCTAAAATTCATAAAAAAGAGTATTGAAACGGCGAATTCGTTCGTGTATAATAAATAAAGAATATGTTTCGAAAGGAGCTACCCCATGTTAAGCTATAAAGTCAAGATCGGTATCGCGCCCTGCCGCCGCGATATGCCCGGCCGCCCCGGCGGAAGAGCGAGAATGAGAATGTGGAGCGCGGAAGCCGCGAAGGAAGTTCTCGACGTCGTATTGCCCTATATCAAAGAGAACTTCGTCAATGAACACGTGGAATTCGTAGATCTCGAAGGTGTTACCGAAGACGGTATGATGTGGGATTACATGCAGGCGCAGAAGCTCGCGGATTATTTCACCGCGCAAAAGATCGACGCCCTTTTCATCCCGAACATCAACTTCGGTTCCGAAGAAGTCGCCGGCAAGCTCGCTTCGCTTTTAGGCCTTCCGACCCTGATCTGGGCCGTACAGGACGAATACTTCGGCGAAACGGAAACGAAGGATATTTACGATAACGAATACGGCGCTCGTCTGCTCGACGCACAGTGCGGACTCTTTGCCGTTTCGAAGATCCTCCAGCGCTATCACGTGAAGTTCACCCAGATCCCGACCTGCAGGATTACGGACGATACCTTCAAAGAGGGCTTTGTGGACTTCCTGGCGGTCGCTCTGATGCTCAAGAATTTCCGCAATATGCGCGTCATGCAGATCGGCAACCGCCCGAAGGCCTTCACGAGCATGATGTTCAACGAGGACGAGCTGCTCGAAAAATTCGGCATCGAGGTATTCCCGTTCACAACGGCGGAAGCCGCGCAGATGATCCAGCGCATGCAGGAAGAGCATAAGGACGAGCTTCGCCCGCTCGTTGAGGAATTCCTCTCCTATTTCCCCGCGGGCGACAAGATCGATCCGGACGATCCCGGCCTCAAGCGCTGCGCCGCGGTCCTCTGGATGTACCGCGAACTCTATGAGAAGACGGGCTGCTCCGCGATCAGCGTAGACAACAGCATGACCCGCTTCCTGCCCGGTCCTCACGGCGGAACGATGGATTTCATGATGGCCGCCAACGAAGGCAAGTTCCTCGCCTTTGAATCCGACCTGCTCGCGTCGATCATGATGGTGATCGCGTCCTCGGCCACGTTCGGCGAGAAGCTCCCGTTCTTCGGCGAGTTCACCGCCAACCATCCGACGAATCCGAACGCCGAGCTGATCTGGCATACGGCCGTTTATCCGCCGAAGGTAGCCGGCAATCAGACCTTCGATCCCTATATCATCAAGAGCGATTTCGGTTTCAATACCGGCTTCGAAGTAGCGCCCGGCGAGTACACGATCTGCCGCTTCGACTGCATGGACGGCAAGTATGCGATGCTCATGGGCAACTACAAGAGCGTTCCCGGACCCTTTACCCGCAGCCACTATATGTGGGGCGAGTTCAAGGATTGGAAGAAGTTCGAACAGGCGACGATCTACGGACCGTACGTCCATCATATGGTCGAGATCGAAGGCGGCCCGGAAATTGTCAGAAGACTGAAGGAATTCTGCCGTTACACCGGCATCTTCGCGGACGTTCCGGACGAGCGCGAATCGCCCTTTGCGGATTATTTCTACAAACCCTGATCTTGCGATTGGTTTTTTACAAAGAGAGCCCGATTTGATACCGGGCTCTTTTTGCTTGCCGCGCTATTCCGGACGCTTGAAAAACGGCGGAGAGAATGGTATAATCAAAATGTAAGAACGATAGGAATCATTGCGAAATAAGGAGGATATTTTTATGGAAATGAGATTTTTCAAATGCCCGCGCTGCGGTCAGATGATCGCGATCGTCAAAAAAACAGGCTGCCCCGTGATGTGCTGCGGCGTCCCGATGGAGGAGATCATCCCCGGCGAGAGCGACGGCGCGGTTGAAAAGCACGTTCCGGTCTACGAGGTCCGCGACAATAAGGTGTTCGTTACGGTCGGCTCCGCGGAGCATCCGATGCTCCCCGAGCACTATATCGAATGGGTCTCGCTCAAAACGAAATTCGGCAATCAGCGCAAAGCCCTCAATCCCGGCGAGCCGCCGAAGGTCTGTTTCTCGATCTGCGAGGGAGACGAGGTAGAGGCCGTTTACGCCTACTGCAATCTCCACAGCCTGTTCAAAGCGTAATCCGTTGAATCGAACGTCAAGGAAAGCGGGGAATCGAAATGTCCTATAAACGCGCGCTCTGGACGAGCGGATATACGTACCGTATGCGCTGTCCCTACTGCGGAACCGAGATCGTCTATACGGACCGCCAGCTCGGCTACCGTTCCTGGTATCCGAACGGCTTCGTTTACTGCCCGACCTGCCGCAAGCCGCAGCGCCACAACGAGATTTTTGCGATCTATCCGGACGGTTCACCCGTTTATACCTCTCAGGAGGCGGCAAATCAGGCGATCGTAGAAGGCTACTACCGCGCGATCGGCGCGCCGGTCCCGCCGCAGCGCAATACCGCGGCGCCGGCGCAGAACGCTCCGGCTGCTTCCGGCGCAGTCGCTTTCTGTACCGAATGCGGCCGCCAGTACCGCCCCGGATTCGATCGTTTCTGCTCCGGCTGCGGGAAAAAACTCGGCTGAACGCAAAAAAAGCGCTTTCGGTTTCTGCCGAAGGCGCTTTTTCTTGTTCGAAAATCGTTCGTCCGTCTTTTCATTTTTTCCGCGGGATGGTATAATACAAACAGAAACTGAACTTATGGAAAGGAGATCTCTCAAAAAATGGTTGTAATGAAGCTGAATTTCCATTCGCTTTTGCTGGGAATTCATACCAAAGTCAACGTAATCCTGCCGACCGGCCGGCCGATTCGCTACGAAAAACGCGAAAAAGAGCTCTATCAGGTGCTCTGGCTCCTGCACGGCGGCACCGACGACTGCAACGATTTCATCCAGAATACGAATATCTGCCGCTATGCCGAGGAGAACAAGATCGCCGTGATCCTCCCCGAGGACAACGACGCGTTCTTTACCGACGGCTACATCCAGAACGGCGGGCTCTATTTCTCCTACGTTACGGAGGAGCTCGTGAAAATGTGCCGCAGCATCCTGCCGATCTCCCCGAAGCGCGAGGATAACTTCGTGGCGGGCAATTCGATGGGCTCCGGCGGCGCGATGAAGTGCGCCGTTCTCCATCCCGAGCTCTACGGCGCCGCGCTGATGATGAGCGGCTCCGGCATCCGGATGCACCGCGCGGAAGACAAGTGGGTCGCTGGCTTCCTGGAAAAGGTCGTCAACGGCGAAGATCTCTCGGAATATCCGAAAGTCGACGAGCCGAAGCGCGACGTCCAGATGGCGATCCCGATCTACGAAATCCTCAAAGATCCGGAGAAAAAGGCCGCCCTGCCGAAACTGTTCTTTACCTGCGGCGGCGCGGATATGATCATCAATGACGTGCACAAGGCGCTTCGCTTCTACGATAAAATGGGCCTCGAGTACTTCTGGGAAGAGGTCCCCGGCTATAAGCACGAATGGGATTTCTGGGATCTGACGCTGCGCAAAGCGCTCAGGGAATGGCTTCCCTTAAAGCATGCGCCCATTATCCCCGGAAAGGAGGAGGAATAAACATGGCAGTCATCAGCATGAATTTATCTTCCGGATGCCTTCGGATGAAAACCGACGTCATGGTCATCCTTCCGTTCTATTCGCCCTACGATATCGCCGACGGAAAACGCGACGAGATTTTCCCCGTCGGCAAAAAGTATCAGGTCCTCTGGCTCTTAAACGGCGGCAACGGCAACGACTGGGACTATATCTCCTATTCGAACATCGTCCGCTACGCCTACGACCATATGCTCGCCGTGGTCATGCCCTGCGGCTACAATATGAACTACGACGATTTCGATCCCGGCATGAAGATGTGCCAGTATATCGGCGAAGAGCTGCCGAATATCCTGCGCAATATCTTCCCGTTCTCCGAGAAGCGCGAGGACAACTTCATCGGCGGTCTTTCGATGGGCTCCAACGGCGCCCAGAAGATCGCGATCCGCTATCCGGAGAACTACGCCGCGGTGCTTGCGATGTCCGCCGGCTCCTTCAACGTCCGCCCGAAGGACGAAAAGCCGCGCATCCGCATCAATACCGGAATGCCGATGCCGCCGCATAAGCCCGACGAGATGGAAGAAAACTGCGAGATCCTCAAACGCGATATCGCCGAAGGCAAAAAGCTCCCGAAGTTCTTTATGATCTGGGGCGAAAAGGATATCGCGCGCGAAGGTTCGATCCGCTCGGTCAAGTTCCTCCGGGAACAGGGCTGCGACGTCTACGAGGAAGAAGTCCCCGGCGTGGGCCATTGGTGGGATCTCTGGGATCCGACCCTCAAAAAAGCATTTGAGGAGCTCCTCCCGCTCCGCCACGATCTTTTGTAACGCAGGGACCTGCGGTCAGCGGTACGCAGGGTTCTACGCAGATAGGAGTGGGCTTTTATGCCCGGCAAGGGGCTGCTGATATAGGAGCAGTCGTTCTGCCCTCCGGAAACCTGCCGCTTCCCGTCTTGTCATTGCGAGGAGCGAAGCGACGCGGCAATCCGTAATTCTACTTTGCAGGGTTCTTTTGTGGGAGGAGCGGGCCTATTTGCCCGGCAGGGAATGCTGATATAGGAGCAGTCGTTCTGCCCTCGAATAGCTCGCAGCTTCCCGTCCTGTCATCCTGAGCGGAGCGTAGCGAAGTCGAAGGATCTCTTGGATGAGATGTTTCGACTGCGCGGTTTTGCCGCTTCGCTCAACATGACAAAGAAAGCGCCTGCGTTTTCACCACGCAGGGTTCTTTTGCAGGAGGAGCTGGCTTTTATGCCCGGCAAGGGGATGCTGATGTAGGAGCAACCTTTCTGCTCTTGGGAAGCACGCAGCCAATGCCTTCCCCTCAGAGGGTAAACCATAGTTTAGCGCGTCGCTTGAGCCTTCCCCTTCGAGGGCGCGGGTCTCCGGGGGAGACCTCTGCCGAAGGCAGAAGCGCCGACCGAGCCGGCAGGCGAGACAGGTGGC
>JAEEGL016431457.1_pt1 | contig 14969 bp, 12 predicted proteins | sample 9134231 | NCBI WGS metagenome assembly JAEEGL01 (sample SAMN16246548, study PRJNA631951) | gut metagenome | biome: gut microbiome; feature: rumen; material: fiber-attached | host: Bos | place: Iran: Karaj | collected 2018-10
AGGCAGTCGAAGCATTTGAGTACCTTTCGCGTACAGAGGGGATAATACCCGCGATAGAATCGGCCCATGCTGTAGCTCATGCGAAGAAGATAGCGCCCGGTATGGGAAAGGATAAGATAATAGTGATAACCATTTCCGGCCGCGGAGATAAGGATTGTGCGGCTATTGCCAGATACAGAGGGGAGGATATCAATGAGTAAGATAGCAGAGGCGTTTAAGAAAGGTAAGGCATTCATCCCTTTTATCACCTGCGGTGATCCTGATCTTGATACCACAAAGGAAGCCGTAAGGGAGATGGTAAAAAACGGTGCGGACCTTATAGAGCTGGGTATACCTTTTTCGGATCCGACAGCAGAGGGACCCGTTATACAGGGGGCCAACGTGCGCGCATTAGCGGGCGGAGTCACAACCGATAAGGTATTCGATATGGTACGTGAGCTTCGCAGGGATATAACGGTTCCCATGGTTTTCATGACTTATGCAAATGTTGTATATTCTTATGCAAAAGGCAGTGCCGAGGGGTTCATAAAGACCTGCGCACAGGCAGGTATAGACGGACTGGTATTGCCCGATGTGCCTTATGAAGAAAAAGAAGAATTCGAGCCTATATGCAGAAAGTATGATGTGGACCTGATCAGCTTTATAGCACCTACGTCCGAAAACCGCATAGCCATGATAGCCAAGGAGGCAAAGGGCTTTATATATATCGTATCCAGTCTGGGTGTGACCGGCGTAAGAAGCGAGATCAAGACAGACCTTGATCACATAGTGAAACTGATCCGCGCCAATACTGACGTGCCCTGTGCCATTGGCTTTGGTATCTCCACCCCGGAGCAGGCTGCAAAGATGAGCAGTATATCCGACGGAGCCATCATAGGCAGTGCCATAATCAAACTTCTTGAAAAATACGGCAAGGAGGCGCCTGAATACATAGGGGAATATGTAAAGTCGATCACGGAAGCGATGAAATAAAAGCAGCCATATCAAAGGTTGAAAACACATCCGGCTTTAGTTATAATAATCCAAGATTATATTTCCGGAGGCTTTGATGGATATTAACGGTATGATCAGTCTTGATGAATACTTGGAGAGGAAAGGTACTTTTTCTTTTTCGGATGCGTACAGATCTATCAGACCGCTTATTTTGTCCATGGCGAAGGCTGAGGGAAAAGCTGCCATACATGGAGAGATCGATCCGGGAAATATGATGGTACAGCCGGATGGAACCCTGATACTTACCGATTCCGGTTTTACCTGCGATTACGAGGATGACGTATATGCTGTCTGTGCCGTGATCTACAAGATGATCACCGGTGATACCGCGGCAAACGCACTGCAGCGCTCAAGCGGTGTGAAGTTGGATCCTCCTTCCCAAAAGGGTGCAGTTATTTCATTTTATGAAGAACAGGTACTGCTGCTGGGGTTGGAGATCGATAAAGAAAAACGGATAAAAGCTCTTGATGAGCTGGATTTTATGATTAATAATCCGCCGGTAGACAGTTTTGATAATTACATATTTGATAATGGTTCACAGGGTGAAGAAGCAGCAGATAAGCCAAAGACCGATAATAAGAGATTCAGAAAGATCCTGACCAGATACGCCAATAACAATAATGCCGCTTCCCTGATGACACATAAAAGGAGCATAGGCGGCCTGATAGTACTAGCTCTTACGGTTGTCATATTGATCGCTGTCGTAAAGTTTGCTTTGGATGCTAAGGAAAATAAACCTGAAGAAGAGGCTGTAAGTGCAGAGCTTGAAATACCGGGATTAAAAGAGATACTCTCCCATGATATCCATATGGCCCTTGTGGGGAAAGGTGAAGGAAGGCTGGAAAAGTGTTATTGCGCCTTTTATACCATTGATGAGGAAGAATACTGTGTTTGTGCTTATATCCATGAGGTCGATAATCTGAACAGCAGGAAATGTATCTGGGGTAAATGTACCTCCGGTGCGGAAGATACGGAAAACAGTTATTCGTTTACCGTGGATAATAATGAAGAAAAGAACACCATCAATGTAAACAATAATGGTGAGGAGACGATCATCAATATCAATAGTATTAAGTACACCTGTATTTCGAAGGAGATGGACGCGGGTTCGGAAAAAGAGTTTCATGGTATCGTTGACCTGATGTACTGACAGAAAAATATCATTTGACATAAACCGCTGTCTATGATATTATCTGTTTTTGTGACGGGCCACTAGCTCAGTCGGTAGAGCACTTGACTTTTAATCAAGTTGTCGGGGGTTCGATTCCCCCGTGGCTCACGTCGGAAAATGTGTTGAAAAGTAATTTTCAGCACATTTTTTTATGAGCAGGGCCGCCGGAAGGAATATGCTGCCTAAAGGCAACGGGCAGCTTTTATAAGCTTGACGCGCAGCGCAGATTTAGGTATAATTGCCACAGTTGACACAAAGGGGTGCCCGCCTGAGGGTGCCCCTTGTGCTTTTTTGGCGGAGAAACTGTAAATAAAGGACCAGGAAAGGATGGACGTATGAAATACACAAAGGAAGAGATACTTCAGTTCGCAGAGGAAGAAAACGTTGAGTTTATCCGTCTGCAGTTTACGGATGTTTTCGGTAACCTTAAGAACATGGCTATCACGGCAAGCCAGCTTGAGAGAGCGCTTAATAACGAGGTCATGTTTGACGGGTCCACGATAGACGGTTTTGAGAGACTGGGCGAATCGGATATGTATCTGTATCCGGATCCGGATACCTGGGTGATACTGCCCTGGAGACCGCAGAGCGGAAAGGTCGCACGTATGCTCTGCGATGTGTATACGGTGGACCGCAAGCCTTTCGAGGGCGATCCCAGACGCGTGCTGAAGCGTGCCGTGGAGAAAGCCGAGGCAATGGGTTATACCTTCCATGTGGGACCGGAGTGTGAGTTCTTCCTTTTCCGTACCGACGAGGATGGCCAGCCCACTACCCAGACCGAGGAGCAGGAGCGTGCCGGATATTTCGATATAGGTCCCATCGACGGCGGTGAGAACGCAAGGCGTGATATGGTGCTGACATTAGAGGAAATGGGCTTTGATATAGAGTCTTCCTATCATGAGATGGCACCTGCACAGCACGAGATAGATTTCAGTCATGACGAGGCACTAAAGACAGCCGATAACGTGGTGACATTTAAGATGGCGGTAAAGACCATAGCCCGCAGACATGGGCAGCACGCCACATTCATGCCCAAGCCCAAGTTCGGCAATAACGGATCCGGCATGCACCTTAACATGTCGCTTCACAAAAACGGGGTAAATATATTCAGGGATGATGCTTCGCCTTACGGTATAAGCCGGGAAGCAATGTGGTTCATAGGCGGAGTACTGGCGCATATCAAAGGCATGACAGCCGTACTTAACCCGCTGGTCAATTCATATAAGAGACTGGTTCCGGGATTTGATGCTCCCGTATGGATAAGCTGGAGCGGGAAGGGGAGAGGGCCTTTACTGGGTATCCCCGCAAATAAAGGCGCAAAGGCAAGGATAGAGTTAAGAAGCCCCGATTCTTCTGCCAATCCTTATCTGGCGATGGCGGTGGTACTGCGTGCGGGACTTGACGGCATAGAGCGTAAGCTGGATCCGCCCGCACCCATAGAAGAGAATATAATGTCAAAGACCGTGGCGGAGATAGAAGCTATGGGGCTTGAATATCTGCCGACAAATCTGATGGATGCGGTAAGGGAACTGGATAAGGATGAGCTGGTAAAAGATGCATTAGGCGCTCATGTGGCACCTTTGTATATCACCTGCAAGAAAAAGGAGTTCATGGAATACAGCTCACAGGTTTCCCAGTGGGAAGTGGACCGCTATCTCTTTAAGTATTAATATGAGCCTGATAGTTCTGTTTGGAAAAACAGAGGAAGGCAGAGCAATAAGAGGCATTCTTATGAAGGGCGGCTATGATGTGGATGCTCTGTGTTCCACGGGTGCACAGGCGCTGGCCGAGGCGGATAACCTGGGCGGAGGTATCATTGTCTGCGGATACAGATATCCGGACATGATATATTCCGAGCTTAAGGAGTATCTTCCCCGGGATTTTGAAATGCTTATGATAGCATCGGCCGCATTGGTTGAAGAAGGTGTGCAGGATGGCGTGGTTGCGCTTACCATGCCTTTAAAGACCGTTGATCTGTATTCTACCCTTGGGATGATGCTGGGAAGGCAGGCGCGGCTTAAAAAGAAGTTAAGGAGCATGCCTAAAAAGCGCAGCGCACAGGAACAGGAGATAATAGACAGGGCGAAGGCCGTGTTGATGGATCGTAATCATATGAGTGAAGAGGAGGCACACCGTTATCTTCAGAAATGCAGCATGGAAAGCGGGACCGGACTGGTGGAAAGCGCCCAGATGGTGCTTACACTGATGGACTCTTAGCGCGGTTTTAATGGACTAAAGGGCATAAAAGTGGTAAAATCACCATGATTATATATCAACAGCTGCCTTAATCCGTACACAGGATGCACAGGCAGATACTAAGATACATAAGGTGATCATGAAGATAACAAAGATAGGTAAAAGAAACCGGGAATATTTTGAGGAAATGTTAAGAGGCCTGCCGTTGGAGAACGGTACGGCACTGGGCATCATAGAGGATGATAAGGCTGTGGGGTGCGGCCTGGTAAACAGTGATGAAGCCTCGATAGAGATAAGCTATATCTTTATCGATCCGTCGTACAGGAGAAAGGGGCTGGCTAAAGCGTTCGTTGAAGAGATGAAGTCGCTGGCAGCCGAAAACGATAAGGATGCCATAGTGGCATTTCCCAATGCAGATAAAGAAACAGAAGCTTTCTTAAGTGCCTGTGGATTTGTTTTCGTGCAGGATACACAGCTGTACGGCTTTAAGACAAAGGATTTCTACGAGAGCAACAGGATGCGCTGGATGCTTAAGAAGGGTGCAAAGAAAAAAAGCGTTCATTTGGATAAGCTTGATCCGCGTATGCGGAAAAGGCTTATTTTATATTGCAGGAAATATTCATTTGATAAGGTGCTGCTGGATAAACAGATGTATGACCGTAACATTTCGTTCGTGAGCATCGACGGCGAAGATATTACTGCCGTTCTTCTCGCGAAGCGTAACGGAGCCCGGGAAGCATATATCACTATGCTCGCCAATTTTCGCAGAACTTATTCCGGTATAGTCTCCGTATTGGCAAATTTTACAGCGGTTCTTTACAAAGAGGGCAAGGTGAAGGATGTCTATTTCCTTGACAGGAGCGGTATCGCGGTAAAGCTCTTAAAGAAAATACTGCCGTCTAAAAGCAGGATAGCAAAAAAAGGTGCCTGCTCTACAGCGATATTGAGTGTAAACAGAGCACAGATCCCATCGGAGGTTAAGTGATGCCGGATTATACAGAGAGCAGTTTTAGGCAGAGAAGTGTAAGCAGACTCGAAGATAAATATGTGCATCAGCCACAGAGCGTAGAGGGACTCTTTGTTCAGGGAACACGTGAACAGGAGATGCGCCGGGATATTGTGACGTCGAAGGATATCTTTGCACAAAGGTATTCCGAAGAAGAGATACCGCAGGAAGCGATCGAAAAAAGAGTTGAGGAAGAGTATTCGAAAAGTCATGAGGGAAAACTCTTAAGCGGTCTGCAAAAAGGGAAAAGGGCGTCTTCCGCAAAAAAGAAGATCAAAAACCAGAAGAGACTGCGTAAGGAGATGCAGATCTATATCGAACGCAGGGAGGATGACAGAAAGATCTCACTGGAATACTTAAGCGACGAGCAGGCTGAAGAGCTTAAGAAACGATATAAGACCGAAGAACAGCAGGAATTCCTGCAAAACTGGATAATAGGCTATGATACATTAGATGAAGCCGATAAGGTAAGAAGCGGACTGGCGGGATCGGAGTTTGACCGCTTCAGGCAGTATCGGTATTTCCTGAATGAGATGGTAAAGGATGAGCAGGATTATTCGTATAAGTCTGATAAGGAATTCTTATCACGCCTTGCCGAAAAATATGATGCCATCTGCCGATACGCTTCTTTGGGAGTTGCACTTAAAGAGCTGCAGGAAGCCGGGCCGGATGCATATCCGGATTTTCTGAGTATAAGTGAGCTGCGTGCAAAGGTTGAATATTACAAAGGCCTTAAGGAGCATTATGATGATAGGATGAGACTTATGGCATCGCCTTATTATGTTCTGGTCTCACGCGGGGATCTGACAGCGGACAGCAAAAAGGATAAGGCCTTAACGGATTATATCGCCCAATACGAAAAGTGCAAAAACAGTCAATACGCCAAAGGCCTGAGTGTAAATAAGGAATATGAAAAGATCCTTAAGAAACACCGTAAGGAGAGCGCACAGGAATCCGTAGGATTATATAAAGAGCTGTGCGACGGTGTGGGAATGGAGAAGCTTGAAGTTGAGGAGAGCATATCCGAAGAAGAGACTGTTAAAGCTGTGCAAAAGCTTACGGATAAGATCTTTGCCAATAAGAAAAAACAGATATTAAAGAAGTATCCCAAAAAGACTATCGACTTTTTTGATAAAATACCTCCGTTTACGGGAGATTCGCTTGTAGACGGAATGGGACCGGACAGCCTTAGACTCTATGAATCTAAGTTTAAGCAGATCCTGACCGACGGAAAGTATAACGGAGTCGCATTAAAGAAAGCAGTTGTTGTAAAGGCGTCCGAACTTATTGAAGAGTACGCCGGGATCAGGCGTGAATACCTGGCAGATGAAAATGCATGGACGGTGGTCAGACAGCTTGCGGGTGGGATCGGTTTTGATATGAATAATCCGGAATTCCAGAAGAGTGAAGAATATGAGATACTTAAGAGCTACGGAAGCCTGGCAGATCCCGAGCAGCTAAGCGCTCAGCTCGATACAGACAGATCGAAACTGTTTGAATCCCTGACGGCTGTATTTGAACTGCTGGCTGATAATGGTTATGTGATATCCGAAAAGTACGAAGAACGTCTTGAGAAGGAAGGCGAAAAGACGATCACGGAAAATACTCCGGAAGGAGGATATCCCGAATTTAAATTAAACGGTAGATCGTATAAGATATCTGTGAAAGAAGGCATTACGGGAGAGCTGGCCGGTAAGGAGCTGACGCTTAAGGGGAAAGACGGCCAGGCTTTGAAAGAAGAGATCACGGAACTTACGGCAGTGGATAAAGAGATGCTTAAGTATAAGCTGATGTTTAAGGGTGAGAGCGATGAAAGAGGTATGATGTACAGGGTATATACAGCAAAAGCCTTAGAGCAGAGAAAGGAACACATCTTGAATATCCGCAGCATACTTGATAAAAACGGTTTGGGAGGATCATGAAATGAAATTTGTAAAAATGCAGGGCTGCGGAAATGATTACATATATGTGGACGGCAGCAAAGAAAAAGTTGAGAACAAACCCGAGGTGGTAAGGAAGCTCAGTGACCGCCATTTCGGCATAGGCGGGGACGGCGTGATATTTATCAATCCCTCCGATGAAGCTGATTTTGAGATGGAGATGTGGAATGCCGACGGAACACGTTCCGAGATGTGCGGCAACGGTATACGCTGCGTGGCCAAATATGTCTATGATTACGGCTTGACCGGTAAAAATCCCGTTAAGATAATAAGCGGAGGAAGCGTTAAGACTCTTACGCTGCATTTAAAGGACGGAAAGGTCGATACGGTGACTGTTAATATGGGCGCACCCATACTGGAGCCGGAGAAGATACCGGTGGACAGCACGCAGTTTGCGGATGATAAAGACGGTATTAAAAACAGGTTGATAAAGCTTGATGACAATAAGGGCAATAAATGGGACTGCAATGTTACCTGTGTGTCCATGGGCAATCCCCACGCGGTTACCTATGTGGACAGTGTTGATGATATTGATATGGAGAATATCGGACCGGTGCATGAGCATCATCCCGCATTCCCGAAAGCCGTGAATACGGAATTCATACAGGTGCTTGATGATAAGCACCAGCGTATGCGTGTATGGGAGCGCGGTACGGGCGAGACCTTAGCCTGCGGTACCGGAGCCTGTGCATCTGTTGTATCATCTGTGTTAAACGGCAGAACCGGAAGGAGCGTTACAGTTTCGCTTCCCGGAGGCGATCTCTTTATCGAGTGGAAGGAAGAAGATAACTGCGTATATATGACAGGCCCTGCAAGAGTAGTGTTTGAAGGTGAAGTTGAGCTGTGATGATATGGCGGCTTTGACCCGGCATTTTATGGCGGGGGATATTTAAAACGCTGAATATAGAATGTATAGAGTCCCGGCGGGGTAGCCGGGACTTTTTTTGCACATGGCCGCCGTAAGGGATGACTCTATTAGCGAAAATGGAAAAAAAGAGTCACATGGGAAAAATATATTTGGCGGCAGGCCCATAAAAATGATGATATGGATCCGTATGTTTCATATGTGGCAAAAAGAGATACAGTGAAAACTGCTTATGAAAAGGGGTAGGCGCAGAAACACTGCACATATTGGGATATGGATCGGGAGGTGAACGGAATGAAAAAAGCAGTGATCGTTTTAAGCATACTGACTGCGCTTATGATGAGCGCATGTACCGGGGAAAGTGCCGCAGGCAATGAAGGCGGCGGGAGGGGCAGTATTGAAGCTGCAGGCATTGACGATGCGTTGTCCCGGGGCGGCGATTACGATGATCGGGATGAGCCTGATGATGATACAGTCCTGACGGAGTATGACGGAGCAGATGAAAACAATGAGAGCGCTGTCTATGATATTGAAAGGATATATCAGGATGATCTGTTAGAGCAGATAATAGAAGGAAATGAAACGCCTGTATTCGTAGGATACGGACTGGGCGGTGAATCGGGATATGTAACAGCAGAAACGGATGATGCTGAAGTCATAAACGGCTTTATCGAAGCCTTAAGGGAAGTAACTATTAAAAGCACCGATCATAACCCGGAGTCACATATATATGTGGCAGACGGTGGGGAAGATATAGTATTTGCTATGGAGGATGGCAGGCAGTTTAATATATCGATGGACGGACGCATATGGATACATAAAGATGATGTGGTATTTGAACTGGGCAATACCGGCAGGCTTTCCGAAATGTGCGTGATGATGCAGGAGATCGCATATATGAATCAGGCCGGCGGGAGTGTACCGGATGATTATATCGCCGTTTTACGCGGCGGTGTGGGGGAGCGGACTGTAGAAACCTATGTATATGAGATCGATGGAGGATACAGATATATCAATGTCACATCTACTACAGTCTCCTGGGGAGCCGCGCAGTGGAATCATGTAGTTGATAAGACCGGTACGGTATCAGACAGGGAAGAGGTCGTTGAAATAGCAAGATTACACGGAGCAGACAGCTTCGTAACTTATCCGGGAAGTTATGATCCGCATCCGGTAAGCGATTTCCTTACAAACTGAGAAAAAGACAGGACCGGCGGATAAATCGACACCGGCACATAGCGTGAGATCCGGTCAGGTGCACCGACATCCTGCGAAAACATGAGATCCCGGCGGGATATGAGCGCTTGACGCAGGCAGATACATAAAGTATAATCACATACGTTGACACAAAGGGGTGCCCGAGGCGGGTGCCCCTTTGCGCATTTTGGGCCCGCACTCAGATAAGGCACCTTATATTTATATTTTCAGGAGGTGCAGTGATGTTAAAGGCAAATCAGGATTATCTTAAATTACCGGGAAGTTATCTTTTTTCAACGGTCGCAAGAAAGCAGAGAGAGTTTCAGGAAAAAAATCCGGACAGAAGCGTGATACGCTTAAGCATAGGAGATGTGACGCAGCCCATAGCGCCGGTCATAATAGATGCGCTGCACCGGGCGGTCGATGAGATGGCATCGGCGGAAGGTTTTCACGGTTATGCTCCGGATCTGGGTTATGAATTCTTAAGAAAAGCCGTTTCCGAAAATGATTATAAAGCCAGGGGCTGTGATGTTGAGCCTGATGAAGTGTTCATATCCGACGGGGCCAAGGGCGACTGCGGTAATATCCAGGAGATATTCGATAAGGACTGCAGGGTGGCTGTATGCGATCCGGTTTATCCGGTTTATGTTGATACCAACGTAATGGCGGGGCGCACGGGGACTTACGATGAAAAGAGCGGTGTCTGGTCCGATGTCATCTATATGCCCTGTTTAAAAGAGAATAACTTTGCACCGCAGCTTCCCAAAGAAAAGCCTGATCTTATCTATCTGTGCTTTCCCAATAACCCTACAGGGGCTACGGTCACAAAGCAGCAGCTGCAGGAATGGGTAGACTATGCAAATCGGAATAAAGCTATTATAATATATGATGCAGCGTACGAAGCATATATATCCGAGGATGATGTCCCTCACAGCATTTATGAATGCGAAGGTGCAAGGAACTGCGCCATAGAGATACATTCTTTCTCAAAGAATGCCGGCTTTACGGGACTGCGTTTGGGCTATACCGTGATACCCAAAGAGCTGGAAGCCGACGGAGTAAAGCTTCACGGACTGTGGGCGAGACGCCACGGTACCAAATACAACGGTGCTCCGTACATAATCCAGCGTGCAGGTGAGGCTGTTTATTCACCGGCCGGCAGGGAGCAGCTCAAGGCACAGGTTGCATATTATATGAAGAACGCCGCCTATATCAGGGAAGGACTTGCACAGGCGGGTTATAAGGTTTCCGGCGGTGTGAACGCACCCTATATCTGGCTTGAAACTCCCGATAATATGAGCAGCTGGGATTTCTTTGACCTGCTTTTGGAGAAGGCAGGCGTAGTCGGTACACCCGGATCGGGCTTCGGACCTTCGGGCGAACATTATTTCCGCCTTACGGCGTTTGGCAGTTATGAGAATACCGTGGCGGCCATCAAAAGGATAAAGGAGATGTGATATGGCAAAAGCAGCAGTGTTTCTGGCAGACGGTTTTGAAGAAGTGGAAGCTATGGCTCCCATCGATATCTTAAGAAGAGGCGGCATCGATGTCACGACCGTATCTATCATGGGAAGGAAGGAAATACACGGTTCCCACGATATTGATGTAATGGCGGATGCGCTGTTAGAGGAGACCGATCTGGATAAGATGGATATGCTGATACTGCCCGGCGGTAAGCTGGGAACGCAGAATGAGGAGGCCTGTGAAGCGCTGAAGGCTAAAGTTAAGGAATTTGACGCCGCAGGCAAATATGTGGCAGCCATCTGCGCAGCTCCCACCATATTCGGACACATGGGTATCTTAAACGGTAAGAAAGCTACCTGCTACGGCGGCATGGAAGGAGAGCTTAAAGGTGCCGATACCTGTACCGATCCCGTGGTTGTTGACGGACACATCATCACGTCACGCGGCATGGGAACTTCCGTTGCTTTCGGACTTAAGCTTTTAGAGATATTCACGGATAAGGATACCGCGGATAAGATGGCGGCAACCGTTATGGTGCCGTAATTTGCATTAGCGGACCGTTTCTGTTATTATCTCGTTTAAATCGGAAAGGAAACGGGATAATGAAGAATCTCTGGAAATATTTTTCATCATATAAAAAAGAATGTGTGCTGGGGCCTCTGTTTAAATTACTGGAGGCCTCATTTGAGTTATTCATACCGCTTTTGGTAAAGCAGATCATCGATGTGGGTATACCAAACGGCGATACCGCATTTATCATACAGCGTGTGCTTATCATGGCGGCGCTTACTTTTATCGGAATGGTGTGCTCGCTTACAGCACAGTTTTTTTCTGCAAAAGCTGCGACCGGCTTTTCAGCCCGGGTAAAATTCGCTGTGTTTTCCCATATACAGACACTTTCGCATACAGAGCTCGATAAGACGGGTATATCCACTCTGATAACGCGTCTTACCAGCGATATAAATACATTGCAGGGCGGAGTCAATATGAGCCTGCGTCTGTTCCTGCGTTCGCCCTTTATAGTGCTGGGTGCCGTGTTTATGGCATTTACCATAGATGTAAAGAGCGCGCTCATCTTTGTTGTGACGGTACTGGCGCTGTCGATCGTGGTATACGGTATCATGCTGATCACCGTACCCATGCATAAAAAAGTACAGGGTGATCTTGATAAGGTTACCGGTGCAGCGCGTGCCAATATAAGCGGTGTGCGTGTGATAAGAGCCTTCGGCCTTGAGGATAAGGAGCAGGAACACTTCAGCAGATCCAATGATACGCTGGTGCATATGCAGATACTGGCCGGCAAGATATCGGCACTGTTAAATCCCGTGACCTTTGTTTTGATAAACCTGGGCCTGTGCGTACTTATACATCAGGGGGCCATTGCCGTTGATACAGGCCACTTAAGCCGCGGTGATGTGGTGGCGCTGGTCAATTATATGTCCCAGATACTGGTGGAGCTCATCAAGCTGGCTAATCTGATCGTTCAGCTTTCCAGGGCTTTAGCATGCGGAAGCCGTATATCTTCGGTAATGGATATCACTTCCTCAATGAAGGACGGGGATAAAGAGTATAAGAATACTGCAGGATCCGCTGCAATAGAATTTAAGGGAGTATCTTTCAGGTACGCGGATGCATCGGAAGATTCGGTAAAGGATATAAGCTTTAAGCTGCCTGCGGGAGCTACCCTGGGAGTGATCGGAGGTACAGGCTCGGGTAAGAGCAGCGTGATCAATCTGATCCCGCGTTTTTATGATACGACCCAGGGAAGCGTACTGATAGACGGTACGGATATTAGGGAATACAGCTTAAATTCGCTTCGCAGCCGTATAGCGGTAGTCCCGCAGAAGAGTGTGCTCTTTTCCGGCAGTATAAGGGAAAACATGCTGTGGGGACGTAAAGACGCCGGCGATGCCGATATCGAAGAGGCGCTTAAACAGGCCCAGGGTTATGACTTTGTAATGGAAAAGGAAGGCGGCCTTGACTACATGGTAAACAAGGGCGGCAATAACTTCTCCGGAGGACAGAAGCAGCGCCTGGCGATAGCAAGGGCACTGGTCAGAAAGCCGGCGATACTGATCCTTGACGATTCCACTTCGGCGCTCGATTATGCCACGGATGCTGCACTGCGAAAAGCCATAAAGGAAATGAAAGATGCGCCTACTACCGTGATAGTTTCACAGCGCAGCGCCTCGATCATGCACGCGGATATGATACTGGTACTGGATGACGGGCACGCCGTGGGGCTGGGACGGCATGAAGATCTCCTTAAGGATTGCGAAGTTTACCGTGAGATCTACAACAGCCAGTTTGGAGGTGATGACAATGCGCTTTGATAAAAAGGTCATACGACGCATATTACATTATCTTAAACCATACTGGTTCTTTATGCTGTGCTCGCTGATATTTGCCGCGGTGTCCGCGCTTCTGGCCCTGTATCTGCCGGTGCTGACAGGACAGGCGGTAGATATAGTCATCGGAAAAGGGCAGGTTGATATGGAGGCTATAAAGAGCGTTATCTTTAAGATGCTCTGTATCATAGGGATATCCGCTCTGGGGCAGTGGATCATGAACGCCTGCAACAACCATGTGGCGTATTGCAGCGTGCGTGATATAAGACACAGCGCGTTTGAGCGGCTGCAGAAGCTTCCGCTTTCCTATATGGATTCGCATCCTACCGGGGATATCTTAAGCCGCATGATAGCTGATGTAGATACTTTTGCGGACGGTCTGCTCATGGGCTTTACGCAGTTTTTTACAGGAATACTTACGATCATCGGCACACTCATTTTGATGGTATCCATACATAAATGGGTCGCACTGGTGGTAATACTGCTGACGCCGCTCTCCCTCTTTGTGGCAGCGTTCATAGCAAAGAATACATCCAGCTTTTTCAAACAGCAGTCGGTTACCAAAGGAGTCCAGACCACCATCATCGACGAGATGATAGGAAACGAGAAGCTGGTCAAGGCCTTTTCGCATGAAGCGGAAGCGGAGGAGCTATTTAATAAGAATAATGCGGAACTTGAGAAGATATCCTTAAAAGCAGTCTTTTTCTCATCGCTCACCAATCCCAGCACACGTTTTGTGAACAATCTGATCTATGCGCTGGTTGCTCTGGCAGGCGGCATAGCCGTTATACGGGGACACATGAGCGTGGGTAATCTTACGGCGTTTCTAAGCTACGCAAACCAGTATACCAAGCCGTTCAACGAGATCTCAGGCGTGGTCACCGAGCTTCAGAACGCGATCACCTGCGCGGGCAGGGTATTTGAACTGATAGACGAAGAAGCACGCACGCCCGATAAGGAAGATGCTGCAGTGCTTGAAGATGCTAAGGGCGGCCTTGATATAAAGAATGTAAGTTTCTCCTATGTCAAGGATAAGCCGCTTCTTCGTGATCTTGACTTAAAAGTTACGCCGGGACAGAGGGTTGCCATTGTAGGCCCCACCGGCTGCGGAAAGACCACGCTTATCAATCTGCTGATGCGCTTTTATGATGTTGATAAGGGAAGCATAGCTGTTGACGGCAGGGATATCAGGGATTATACCAGGCATTCATTAAGGGAAAACTACGGCATGGTGCTGCAGGAGACCTGGCTCAAACCCGGCACCGTAAGAGATAACATCACTCTTGGAAAGCCCGATGCCACGGATGAAGAAGTGATAGATGCGGCAAAGAATTCCCATGCACACAGCTTTATCATGCAGCTTCCCAAACAATACGATACCGTGATAGGCGAGGATGGCGGGCAGCTCTCACAGGGGCAGAAGCAGCTTATCTGCATAAGCCGCATCATGCTTTCGCTCCCGCCCATGCTGATTCTCGATGAGGCGACCAGCTCCATCGATACACGTACGGAACTAAAGATACAGGATGCCTTTGCAAGGATGATGAAAGGCCGCACCAGCTTTATCGTAGCCCACAGGCTTTCCACCATCAAAGAGGCCGATACCATCCTGGTCATGAACGACGGCAATATTATCGAGCAGGGCGATCATAAGAGCCTGCTTAGTGCCGGAGGTTTTTATTCGAAACTCTATCGCAGCCAGTACGAGATCTGAGGGATGGGTACAGGGGGATGGGTACAGGGGACGGTTCTCTGTATTCATGCAGTTCAATGAATACAGAGAACCGTC
>JAEEGL017186700.1_pt1 | contig 14969 bp, 11 predicted proteins | sample 9134231 | NCBI WGS metagenome assembly JAEEGL01 (sample SAMN16246548, study PRJNA631951) | gut metagenome | biome: gut microbiome; feature: rumen; material: fiber-attached | host: Bos | place: Iran: Karaj | collected 2018-10
ACGACGCGGCCGGCAATGCCTATCCCGACACGACTACAGCCTTCAATAATGCAATTTCTGAGGCGATCTTCATCGGCAGCGGCGATGCTCTCAGGGTCGTTGCTCCTTTTATAGACAAAACAAAAGCGCAAGTGGTTGCCATGGGTGTCGGAATCGGTGTCCCTTTTGAGCTGACCTGGAGCTGCTATGAGGGTCATGAATATGCATGCGGACTCTGCGGTACATGCCGTGACCGCATAAACGCTTTTAAAGCCAATGGGCTTGAAGATCCGATAAGATATGAGTAAAATATGGATGTGAGGTGAAAAAATGCCGAATGAATTAATCTTTGCAGCAACAGTACTCGCGTTCCTGGGAAGCGTTCTTTTGATGTACAAATTGTTCGGAAAAAACGGTTTGTTTGTGTTCGCTGTATTCAGCACCTTGCTCGGAAACATCGCGGTCTGTAAATGTATTGATCTTTTCGGGTTATCGACTACGGCAGGAAATGTACTCTACGCATCAACCTTCCTTGTGACGGATATCCTTTCGGAAAAATACGGCAAGAAAGAAGCGAGAAAAGCGGTTTTTTACTGCTTTGCCGTGATGATTCTGTGGCTGTTCGGTTCTCAGCTCATACTTTATTTCACACCCAATGTCAATGACTATCTTAACCCAGGTCTCGAACTTGTTTTCGGCATAGCGCCGAGGGTAACGATCGCCAGCCTTGTCGGATTCCTCTGCAGCCAGAACGTGGATGTCTTTATGTACCATCTGATCTGGAAGAAGACGGGAGAAAACAAATCGAAGCTGTGGCTGAGGAATAACGGAAGTACCCTTTTAAGTCAGGCGGTTGACAGTGTGTTGTTCGTTTTCCTGGCGTTCTGGGGAACATATCCCACGGATGTGTTTGTGAGCGTCCTTGTTACAACATATCTTTTTAAAGCACTCGTGGCGCTTGTGGACACTCCGTTCGTTTATATTGCACGCAGGCTCAGCCCGATTGAAAGGAATGAATAAAGCCGGCACCCCGTTCGTTTAGATTGCCCGCTACTTCAGCCCGATTGAAAGGAATGAATGACATTGACAGAGGAGAAACGATATGAGTATCAGAGAAAAGGAAGAATTAACAAAGCTTGGCAGCCGGAATACCGAGTATAAAACGGATTATGATCCCTCGGTCCTTGAGACATTCAGCAACAAGCATCCCGACAACGATTACTTCGTCAAGTTTAATTGCCCGGAGTTTACGAGTCTTTGTCCCATAACAGGACAACCCGACTTCGCAACCATAACCATTGCATATGTACCGGACAAAAACATGGTCGAGAGCAAGTCTTTGAAGCTCTACCTCTTTTCGTTCAGAAATCACGGGGATTTCCATGAGGATTGCGTAAACATAATCATGAAGGATCTCATCAAGCTTATGGATCCGAAGTACATCGAGGTCACCGGGAAGTTTTTGCCGAGGGGCGGCATCTCAATCGATCCCTACTGTAACTACGGAAGACCCGGAACCAAGTGGGAAAACGTGGCGTGGGACAGGATGACGCATCATGATATGTACATTGAAAAGATTGATAACAGATGATCAATACGCGAATCATAAGCGTTAAAAAAATTTATAACAAATGAAAAAGGAGAAATTGTATGAAAAAGAGTGTTTTGAAGTTTTTTGTTTCGGTGGTTGCTTTTGCGGCAGTTGTTTTATGTACAGCATCATTTGAGACCAAGGCGGCGGACGAGAGTGTCGACGAGATAATCACGAAAGCGGCCGAAAAGGTTAAGGAAGCAAAATCGATCACGTTTTGGGTTGAAAAAAAAGTAGATGTTTTGCTTGAGAAAATGGATTCATATAGTTACGTGGAAAAAGAAGAAGGCTTTGTTTCTTCTGATGACGTTAATTCTGTTGCTATACTTTTTTGTGACGATGGCACCAATCAGTTTTATGAATATGTTGTTATGGACGGAGAAAACAATTACTTGAAGGCCTCGATTCAAGAAGGGATTTCGGTTCGTCCCTATTCAGAGGTTGAGAAGCTCGTTGGATCCGACAAAAGACTTATTTATGATACGTTAGCGACTCTTAAGAACGCTAAGATAAAAAAGGAGACAAAGAATTATTATGTAGTTACGGGAAAGAGAGCCGACAACGTGCTTGTTGATAAAGCAACCTATACAATAAGCAAGAAGGATTTCAGTATTTCAAAAGTAGAATTTACAATAAATGAGACTTCCGGTACTTTTACAAACATTGATGTTGATTATAAAATGGTCGACGGAATAATTAAAATCTCGAATATTTGTTACGGTACTGAGAAGATAAAGATACCCGAAGGTTTTATAAAGTAACCCGCTGCTAAAGAGAAATCCGGTACATGGTCAAGTCTTGTGAGAGAAATCAGCAGCGAAAAACCCGCTGCTAAAGAGGAGTAGAGCATGGTTAAGCACGTAATTTTATGGAAATTAAAGGAAGAGTATTCGGCAACCGAGAAGGACGGGATAAAAGCCGGTATTAAGGCAGGTCTTGAGGGTCTTAAAGGACAGATCCCGGGTCTCATCGACATCGGGGTCAACATTAGTCCGCTTGATTCATCAAACTGCGATCTGATGCTTGATTCAACATTTGAGGATGAGGCATCGCTCAAAGGGTACTCGGTTCACCCGGCGCATGTTGAGGTTGCGAACACAAAGGTCAGGCCTTTCACCGCAAGCCGTGTCTGCATGGACTATGAAATATAAAGCATCGGATTCGTTTTGGCTGACTTTTGCTAAGCGGTTTTGTATGATACAAGTGAAGCGTTTTGGGTTAATCGGCGGATTCGTTTGGCTGACTTCGGCGAATTCGACACAAATAATATCTGCACTAAGACCGGAAAAAGCAGATTCAAAGTGAATATTTGCAAAAAAGAGACTTCCGCGCGGAAAATGCACGGAAGTCTTTTAAATCTATTAAAACATATCCTCACGTAACTCTGAGCGGAGCAAGTTATTTTATTTCAAAATAAACGGCTTTGCTCTCGGAACCGTAAACCTTCTCGCCGTTCACTGTTTTGTAGGGTGTAACGGTCGAAACATAAGTGCCGGGGGCAAGATCCTTGACGGTAAGAGTCTGAGCTTTCTTTCCGGGTTTCTTGAAATCTTTTGTGATTGCTTCCACTATACCTTCGGTAGTCATGGCGTTTTCATATGATCTTATATAGCTTACAGTATATCCTTCGGCGTCTTTGGTCTTTTTAACTTTGATCTTTGCCGATTTGTCCGAAACTTTGACAGATGCCTTGGGAGCGGTGATGGTTTCTTTTACGTTCGGTGAAATCTCAAAATTACTTACGGACCCCAAATAGTAGTTCTGACTTCCATCGGGTTTGCCGACAATACGATATCCTTTGTTCATTATATCATCAAAGGTAAAATTGCCTTCGACTTTTTTTCCGTCCAGATATACATCGTAGTATGTACCGTTATAGTCAGTGGTATATTCTTTGAGTAGTCCATACCGTTTATCTTTTTTGTCGGCATATGTTACCATTTTGACAAGATTGAGGTCGAAATCGTAGTAAGAGGAAGCTTCCTTTTTTACGGAACCGAGACACTTTAAGTCTTTTCCAATCCTGATGGGATCTTTTGCAGTTGTGGAGATTACCGATACTCCGCTCATAAAATCATTGTGATGTTCGAAATTTACGGTTACGGAGTCTTCAAATGAAATGAAGGAGGATTTCCCTTCGGCATCCAGAGTGATACCGGGATCCTTGTACATGCCAAGCGTAAGGGTGCCGTCTCCGATAAAGGTCATGTTTAGGGAGTGACTGATAACACTGCCATTGATGCTGTACACTTTGTTATCACCGGAAAGCTTGATCTTAAAGTCATCGCCCATATCGTTAATATACAGATTAAAAACAGAAGCATTTTTGAGTGTGAGGGTGTTTGCTTTTTCGTTATACGATATACCTTCTACCTTGCCCTTGTTTTGATTATAGGAAGGAGTATAACCTTCGGCTGCGAATATGATCGTGGATTCGAGCGATTCCTCGCTGTTAACGCTTATGTACGAAAGGCTGAATTTAGATGTCGAAGGGCCGTTAGCCGCATAAGTATCGGAGGACGGAACGAAGAGGAACGAGATAAAAAGGACCGCAAAAACGGATAATAGGGTTGAAAATGCTTTTTTCATGAGATTCTCCTTTACAGTATAGTGAGTACCCTTGTGGTACGGAACAAGCCGTATTTCCCAGACCACAGTACCGTAAAAGATTATACTATATCCTTGTTAAACAACACAAGATACATTTATTTTTCGATGTTTTTGTAGTACTCTTCGAGGTGGGGTCTGGCGGATTTGTAGCAACTCTCGAGCTGCGGGTCGAAGTGCTTGCCCATGCCCTCCATGATGATCCTGTCAGCGGCTTCGAAAGACATGCTTTCCTTGTAGACGCGCTTGCTGACGAGGGCATCATAGACATCGGCGATGGCCATGATGCGCGCTTCGAGTGGGATCGCTTCGCCCGAAAGACCTTCGGGGTAGCCGGTTCCGTCCCAACGTTCGTGGTGGTAATGGGCAACATTTTCGGCTACAACCTTGAAGCTTTCGTTGTCGGTAACTTTTAGGATTTCGTGAACTATCTTGGCGCCTTCGGCGGCGTGGGTCTTCATGATCGCGAATTCCTTGTCGTTGAAACGGCCGGGTTTCCTGAGAATGGCGTCATCTACGGCGATCTTACCGAGGTCGTGCATCGGAGCGGCCTTGATGACATCGGAGCAAAATTCTTCAGAGAGATCAAAAGCTTTGTCTTTCTTCATCTCGTTGATGAGCAGTCGAACTCCTTCACTCGTTCTCTTTATGTGACCGCCCGTTGAATTGTCGCGGCTTTCAACCATGGTCGCCATCGATAGTATCAGGTTGTTGTGCATCTCGACGATGTGAAGTGTTTTCTCATCGACTTCGCGCTGGAGGTCGGCATTGTAATTGTTGATCAACGCGATGTACTTTTGGTGTTTGGTTTCATCGACAGCGGTGATCTGCCAGCCGTGCTTGCGCATGCCTCCGCGCAGATGGCTTATATGCACCTTGAAAAATCTTTCGTCGTCGCCCTCACCTGTGCTGAAGGAAACGGAAGATATACCGTCTTTCTCATAAGCGTCAATCCATTTATCAACGGTTTCTCTGACACCATCGTCCGCGAACGTACTGTCAATTTCCTGGTCAGAGAGTGAAGGGAAAAAGTCCTTGGCAGCATTGTTGCTTCCGAGGTAAAGCCTGTCATTGTCGAGCAGGATGACACCGGTGCCGGTACCCTTTATCATGGCGTGGGCAGCGGTTTCTTCGACGTCATAGAGCCTGAGTCTGTCTGAAATCAGCAGGAATACGAAAAGCGCAATGGTGTAACCGGCGTTGACAAGTTCGATCTCTATACCGAAACGCTTGTTAAAAAGATAGCTGATGAGGCATATGAGCTGTGGGACATAAAGAAGCCGGAGCATATGGTTCGACACTTTTTTCTTCTTCATCCCGGTATATATGATCGCAACAAATGATGCGATGGCATAACCTATGACACTGATCACGAAGATCGTATGAACCGGACCGTAGGTCTTTTCGAAGACCGGAACGCCGTCAACAACCGAGAATTCAATGTGTTTATAGAAAGGGGAACCTTCCTTCGCGGTGACTACGAAAGCATAGAGGAGGGTGCAATGCGCGAAGATCGCCGCGCGTACCCATCTCGAAACTTTGAGCTCACATAGATCGAATATGCTGTTGATGATGAAGAAACTAAGGTAACATCCGCCTATGTAACTGATGCGGGTCGCCATCAAAGCCCCCTCGAGCGACTCACTCATGGACATGAGAAGCGCACCTGCATTTGTGATGGGTATAAGGATGAATATGATGGTTATGTAGGTGTTGTAGCTCTTGTTCCACTTAAATATATAGATAATGGTTAAGATCACCGAGATCAGTAATGTTATAAGATAATAAATCATAGTATTTCCTTTGATGTAAATTCTCTCTGTGTTGAGTGGCGGTTTGACAAATACCCGTAACAACGTGGGTAAAGTTTACACCCAAATGAAGATAAAAACAAGGAGTGGACCATGGTCCACCCATTAACGTTTACAAAATGTTAATTTGCTCATTTAACTGATTACATGATAAAATTTTAACATTAAACTATATGCATGTTTAGGTTTTTACTTTTCCGGGGAGGGCCAACCTATGTATAGAATTGACAAGTACGCAGAAAAGCAGGCTGAACTTTGCACAAGAAGCGGCAGCATCGAGCCTGAGCTTTACAGCAAATACGGTGTTAAGAGAGGACTGAGGGACTTAAACGGTCAGGGCGTTGTCACGGGTCTTACTAATATTTCGAAAATCACGTCGTTTCATGAGGTGCGGGGCGAGCTCCTTCCTTGTGACGGCGAGCTTCTTTATCGCGGCTATGATGTGTGCGATCTCATAAACGGTGCAGCAGGCAAAGACATGATCTACGAGGAAGGTGCGTACCTTCTTCTTTTCGGTGAGCTTCCCACAATAGAACAGCTTCGGGAATTCCATGACATTATCGCAAGCAGCATGACGCTACCGTCAAATTTCACAAGGGATGTTATCATGAAGGCACCGGATGCCGACATCATGTGCACCATGACGAAGAGCATTCTTACGCTCGCGAGCTATGACGAGCGTAAGAACGACCTCGAGATCCCGAACGTTCTCAGGCAGAGCATCAGGCTCATCGGCAATTTCCCGATGCTCGCGGCATACAGTTTCCATGCATATAATTATTATAAAAACTGCGAGAGCATGTTTGTTCACAGACCTGATCCGTCACTTTCGCTGACACAGAATTTTCTGCGGCTTCTTCGTCCCGATATGCAGTTCACAGAGCTTGAGGCGAGGACTCTCGATGTTGCATTTCTGCTGCATATGGAGCACGGCGGAGGGAACAATTCCACATTCACAACGCGTGTCGTTACATCATCGGGATCGGACACATATTCAGCGATCGCGGCAGCCATGTGTTCACTGAAGGGCAGCAGGCACGGCGGTGCGAACCTCATGGTAATGCAGATGATGGACGACATCAGGCGGAACGTCAGCGACACGGATGATGAGGAAGAAGTAGAAAACTACCTTACGAAGATCGTCCGCAAGGAGGCTTTTGACAAGAAGGGTCTCATATACGGAATGGGTCACGCAGTTTATTCTCTGTCCGATCCGCGTGAAAGAGTGTTCAGAAGCTATGTTGAAAAGCTTGCAGGGGAAAAGGGCAAGGAAAAAGACCTGCGTCTCTATGAGTCGATCGAGAAGCTCGCGCCCGCTATCATCGCCCGTGAGAGAAAGATCTACAAAGGCGTCAGCCCCAATGTGGACTTCTACAGCGGATTTGTGTACGAAATGCTCGGTATCCCGAGAGAGCTTTACACACCGATCTTCTCGGTTGCGAGGATCGTCGGCTGGAGCGCTCACAGAATTGAGGAGCTCGTCGCACAGAACAAGATCATAAGACCGGCGTATAAGAGCCTCATTGGGGAGAAGAGGGCGTATGTCGGGATTGAGGAGAGATGAATTTCATAATACTTCGGGCGCGGAGACTATGATATGAGTACATATTTTATTCTCGACAATTCCTGTAATAGATAAATAGAAAAATGGAAAACAAAAAAATGCAAAAGAAAAACATTTCGGAATCGACCATGTACAAAAAAATCGGGAAGGTAGGTCTCATCGAATATAAGGGTTTGAATGAGTTTGACTGGCTCGTGAATGCGTTTTCGACGCGCGAAGGCGGGGTGAGCGAAGGGCAGTTTGCGACCATGAATTTCAGCGTTGCGATGGGAGACGATCCCGGGAAGGTAGCGGAGAATTTCAGAATATTCGGAAATGCGATCGGGGTAAATCCGGAAGATATGGTGTACGCCGATCAGAGACACACCGATCATGTGGTGGTAGTCGGAGCTGAGCACAAGGGAATGGGCGTGACGCGCGAGAGAGATTTCACGCATGTAATCGGATACGCGGGAGTCTCGCACCATAGCAAGATTGATTCGAAAACCGAAAATGTCCGAACCTCCCTTAATCGGCAAGACAGTGGCTTTGACATCGGAGTGGACGGTCTCGTTACGAATGAGCCGGGGGTCTGTCTTGTTACATCATATGCGGACTGTGTACCGCTATATTTTGTGGATCCGGTACACCGCGCGATAGGGCTTACTCATTCCGGATGGCGCGGAACGGTTGCCAAGATTGGGACGCGGACGATCGAGCTCATGCATGAAAAGTACGGAAGCGAGCCGAAAGACATGGTCTGTGCGATCGGACCTTGTATAGGAAAAGAATGTTACGAAGTGAGCGAGGATGTCGCCAAGGCATTTGAGGCGGCATATACGAAAGAGCAGTACGAACGCATTTGTGAGGCGAAGGAGCAACAGGGTTGCGCACATTCTTTTACCGACGATGAAGAAAAACGACCGGAAAATTGTGTGTGCCGCAACGAGAAAAATGCCGCAGATGCAGATAATGACGCATTGCAAGGTTCGCTTCGGGAAACATGCGGAAAATATCTGTTGGATCTTCCGCAAGCAAACTACGAGCAGTTCGTCGAGATAGGCGTCACGCCGGAAAACATCCACAAGCCTGACCTCTGTACGGCATGTAATCATGAATTGCTTCATTCGCACCGTGCAACCGGAGGAAAACGCGGCGGGAACTGTGCTTTTTTGATGATAAAATAACTATGGGGTGGACTCTGGGGGACGGGGGTTGTGGGTCCACCCACCAAGCAACCGAAGGATCACAAAAAAAGGAACCGAAAACAGATCGGCGTCGTCTAAAACGTGTCGGAACATTAACATTAAATACCGGAGGCGGCAATAAAACCGCATTAAAGAGGAGGGTACAATGAGGAGCTTTAACAGAATGATCGCGGTCATAACCATGATTGTGTGCGTGGTTATGAGTATTTCGGCATGCAAAGGTGATGATCCCTCGGGGACGGGGGTTGTGGTTCAAGTGGACCATAACGATGAAACAACCGAAGAAAGCACTTGGAGTAAAGCACGTGAAGAAGAAAATGCAAGCAGAAATAACGAAAAAGAGAAGTTAAGAGCGCAGTTAATTGAAATCGATGACCAAATATCTGATATCATGCTGCATATGAAATCCAAGGCAACGGATGTAAGAAAACACAACGGAGCATTTGAACAATTTGCCTTAAACCTGTTTAGGGAATGCAGGAATAACAGGGACGCGGAAGGAAGCATCCTGATATCTCCGCTTTCGGTCTGCTTTGCGCTTGCGATGGCTGCCAACGGAGCGAGGGAGGAGACTCTTGTGCAAATGGAAGATGTGCTGGGTTTATCCGTAAGTGATCTCAATGAGTTTGTGTCAGCCTGGAATGATCTGATAGAAAGCGACAGTAAATTGCAGGAATTGAGGGATATACAGTATTCCGCTGTATCGGCCGGCAAAAAAAGACTTGCGAGTACATCGATTGAGACCGCGAATTCGGCCTGGCTTAAGAATGATCAGGGATTACGTGTGAACAATGACTTTCTTGATGTGATACAAAACGTTTATGACGGTGAGCTTTTTAAAGCGGCATTTGATGATTCGACGGTTAAAGAAATCAATTCATGGATAGAAGAAAATACTGACGGAATGATAAAAAACATGATTGATACCATCTCTGACACGGCGAAATTCTTTCTGATCAACACACTGCTTTTTGAAGGGAAATGGAATGAAACGTTTTCAAAAGAAGACGTGACGGATGATATTTTTACAACATACGCCGGTGAAGAAAAAGAAATGACGTTTATGAACGGTTCGGCCGACAAATATCTTGAAGACGGCAGAGCGGTCGGCATTAAAAAGCATTATTCTTCTCTCCAATACTCATTTGCAGCGATTATGCCCAAGGAGGGGATCGGAATCGATGAATATTTGTCAGGTATTGATGCGAAGGAACTTGAAAACATTCTTTATCCCGTCGTTGATCGGAACGCTATTATAGATCTTTCAATGCCGAAGTACTCATCCGAATATTATGTGAAAATGAAGAACGTCCTCAGAAATATGGGAATGACGGATGTTTTTGATTCCGAATCAGCCGATCTGTCCGCTTTAGGAACTTATTATGATATTAATTTATATGTGGATGATGTTCTTCACAAAACCTATATTGAAGTGGATGAAGAAGGAACGAGAGCCGGAGCCGCATCCGCTGTGATAGGTTTGTGCGGAGGAATTCCACAGGAAAGAATCGAAGTAAAACTAAACAGACCCTTTATCTATATGATAATCGATGAGAGCTCGAGGATACCGCTTTTTATCGGAACTTTTGAAGGATGATGGCAGATGATGAGGTTGTGTGGTCCCCATGGGACCACACTAAGCGGCAACTCTGTTCTGTCAACTACCCCGACCTCTAAGGCTTTAGCCGTAGGTCGGGGTAGTTGACACATAGACGTTAAAGTCATGGGTCAGTTCGGTATGGGCGGCTTCGCCGGCGGTATAAAGGAGCGCAGGAAGGACCGGCAGAACCGGCAACAACTACAACAAAAGGGCGAAACATGAATATCTTGAATATTGAAAAAGTTTCAAAAACATATATGGAAAAGACCGTGCTTCGGGATGTGACGGTCGGGATCGGTGATACTGACAAGATAGGTGTTGTTGGCACAAACGGAACCGGCAAGTCGACGCTTCTCGGTATCGTGGCAGGGATTGTCGAACCTGACAGCGGTCAGGTCATCAAAACAAACGGGTTAAGGATCTCGTACTTGCCGCAGAATCCCACGTTTGACATGAGCAAGACGCTTCTCGAGAATATCACGGACAAGATCTACGCGGGCGGTGATCATTGGGACAAGATGGGTGAGGTGAAGGCTGCGCTCGCGAAGTTCGGTATCGATGACCCCGAGTGTAATCCGGGGATCCTTTCGGGTGGTCAAAAAAAGAGGGCGGCTCTTGTTGCCGCGATCATGACACCTTCGGATCTTCTCGTCCTCGACGAGCCGACCAACCATCTCGATTCAGGGATGATCGAGTGGCTCGAAGCATTTCTCAGGGGATTTAAAGGCGCGATTCTTATGGTCACTCACGACCGTTACTTCCTCGACGAAGTAACGAACCAGATCCTTGAGATCGATAAAGCGGGCGCATATCGTTACGAATCAAATTACTCGAAATTCCTTGAACTTAAAGAGCAACGCCTTGACTATGAAAAAGCCGCTGAAAGAAAAGCCGCGACTCTTTACAGGAAGGATCTTGCATGGATGCGTTGCGGCGCAAGGGCGCGCTCGACAAAACAGAAGGCGCACATCGAGAGGTTTGAGGCTTTACGCGACCGTGAACGCCCCGAAGAGGAGAGGTTCGTCGCGCTTAGCTCGCTTCCTGCCAGAATGGGCAATAAGACGATCATCCTTGACGGCATTTCCAAAGAATATGAAGGGAGGACGCTTTTTAAGAAGTTCACATATACGTTTAATAAGCTTGACAGGATAGGGATCATCGGACCAAACGGGTGCGGCAAGTCAACGCTTCTTAGGTGTATCATCGGAGAGATTAAGCCGGACGCGGGTGCGGTTGAGATCGGTCAGACGATTAAAATCGGCTATTTCGGGCAGGAAAACGAAGCGCTCGACGAAAAAAAGCGTGTTATCGATTATGTGAAGGATGTTGCGGAATACATCCCGACGGTTGACGGTACGATGAGCGCATCGGTGATGTGTGAGCGTTTTCTGTTTTCTCCCGATATGCAGTACGCGCCCATATCGAAGCTTTCGGGCGGTGAGAAGCGGCGTCTTTACCTGTTGCGCGTGTTGATGGACAACCCGAACGTCATCATCCTCGACGAGCCGACGAACGACCTCGACATTCAGACACTGCGCATACTCGAGGATTACCTCGACGAGTTCGTGGGCATCATCATCACGGTCAGCCACGACCGGTACTTCCTTGACCGCGTGGTCACGAGGATCTTTTCGTTCGAGACGGGCGGAACGCTTAAGCAAAGCGAGGGAGGTTACTCGGACTACGTTGCGCATAAGAATAGTGCGATTTCGGGAAAGAGCAGTACCGGAACATCAGTCGGAAATGCGAGGAAAAGTATCTCCGGAGAGAATGGTGCCGGAGTTGGGAAAAATGGACAAGTCGATGTAAACAATGTCGGGGCGGGCGGTAACAGCTCGGTGGCGAACGGAGCCTTTGGATGTGTGGGAAATCCTGTGGTCGAAGACGGTTCGAGTGTGACCGCGAAAGGAAAGTACCGCGCACCCCGAGAAAAAACGAAGCTCACATTTAATGAACAGAAAGAGTACGATGGAATTGAGGCCGAGATTGAGAAGCTTGAGGCGAGGAGTGCGGAACTCGACGGGCTTATCGCAGGCGCATCGACAAATTATTCGAAGCTTATGGAACTTAGTAAGGAGAAGGAAGAAACGGACGCCGAGATTGAGCGAAAGATGGAGCGATATATCGAACTTCAGGAGATGGTTGACAGGTTTTCAGAAAACTCGTCGGCGAGATAGATGTATTGACCATGGGTGGACCGGGGGGACGGGGGTTGTGGACTACAACCCCCGTCCCCCCGGTCCATCTTGACACAAAGACGATAAAAGAATAAAATAAACCATGATGACACATGCTGCACTTCGTGATACGTGAACAAGCGGCATGAGATTTATGTTACGGGAGGGATGTTTTATGTTAAGAAGTCTTAAGATCAAGATGATCTTGATAATCGCGATCCTTTGTGCCGCACTTCTTGCGGCTGAGTGTATTGTTACATACAACAAGACCAAGGCAAGCTTTGAGCAGGTTCTTAATGATAATTATACGGTAAGAACCAATTATTTTTCGGCAGTCATCGACGGATGGCTCATTGATTCCACAGGTATAGTCAATTCGGCGGAATCATCTCTTATTTCATCTTCTCATGCATCTGAAGCTGATATTGCTCTTTCACAGCAGACTTGTACATCGGCTCTTGAAGAGGTCACAAGGAATAATCCCACACTTTCGATGGTTTATATACAGCTTTCCAACGGAGTTTTTCTCAACGGTTCGGGATGGATCCCCACTCCGGAATTTAACGGTCTGACAAGAGCGTGGTATACCGATGCCGTTGCTGCAAAAGGTGCGTTTTGTTACAGCGAACCCTATGTTGATGCAAGCTCGGGAGAACTCGTTGTTGCCGTGTCCAAGTATTTCAATGTTAACGGCTGGGAAGGCATTGCGGCCATAGACATTTTTGTTTCGCAGCTGCTCGCTGACATTGACAAGCTTGCTGCTGAGAAGGGTGAAAAAGGATCGTATCTCTTTGTTACAAACGAAAAGGATACGCTCATATATCATCCCAATCCCGCATTCCATTCAACGACCGAAAAGATCATGAAACTCAAAGATATCGGTATTGATTACACAGCGGCTGCGTCTTCCGATGATGCCGAGGCCATTACCGATTACAACGGAACTCCCGTATATGTTACCTCGTCAGACATTGGCAATACGGGTTGGAAGGTATTTTATGTAACGCCCGCCGTTAATTTTGACGGTATCACTGAAGGTATAAAGGACACAGGAATGACGATACTTGTTATCTGTGTTGCGATCGCAATCGTTGTTGCGTTGATAGCGGGTCTTATCATGGCAAGACCCATCTCAAGCGCCAGCAAGAAGGTCAGGGATCTTGCCGAAGATGTTAAGAACGGAAAAGCGGATCTTTCCGTAGATATAAAAGCGGGATCGAAGGACGAGGTAGGTCAGCTCGTTAATGCGGTTAATGAGCTTAAAGATGCGATGAAGAACATCATTGCCAACATAAACGATGCTTCGGGCCGGCTTGTTTCGGATGTTTCGGAACTTAAGTCTGCAGCCGACAAGAGCTCTGAGAATGTTAATTCGATCTCGGTGACTATGGATGAGATGAGAGCAAGCTCGGAAGAAACTTCATCCTCGACAACGCAGGTTTCACAGCAGATTGCTGATATTACGGGTCTTACCGAAAAGGTGAGCAAGGATACCGCCGATAAGACGGGAGAGATAAGCCGCAACCTTAAGGATGTAGAAACTCTTAAGACGAGGATCGAAGCAAATGATCAAAACATGATGGCGCGTCTTAACGATGCCATAGGCAGACTTAAAGACAGGATAAGGGATACAAAGAAGGTGGAAGATATCCAGAAAATGACCCAGGGTATTTCCAATGTCGCTTCCGAGACAAACCTTCTTTCTCTCAATGCATCAATCGAGGCAGCACGCGCCGGAGAGGCAGGTCGTGGGTTTGCTGTTGTTGCCGATGAGATTGGTACGCTCGCAGGCAACTCGGCGGACATGGCTCAAAGCATTCAGCAAGTATCAGACGAAGTTCTGGCAATCGTTGACCAGCTCGTAAAGGCAGCAGAGGATGTCTCCGATGTAATGCTTAAGATTTCTGAGGAAAATACGGAAGAGAAAAAGCAGATCATTGATGAATATATGCATTCGCTCAGCGAGTGCTATGATGCGATCTCTTCAATCGCGGATGACAACAGCGAGATAGCATCCTCCATCGGCATGATCAGAGACTCCATAGGTGCGATAGATACTGCAGTTGACGAGAATGCGAAGGGCATAACGAATGTTGCCGAAGGTGCGAACGAGCTTGTTAAGGCTTCCGACCATGTTATCAAGGGCGCTAACTCGGTTGACAGTATATCGACAGACCTCAGACAGCGCGTCAGCGGCTTCCGGTATTGATTGGCAGTCATCACAAAACATACGCACGCAGCATACGACACATAGCGTGCAACACAAAACACAGATAATCCCTCTGCAACAAAAATGCAGAGGGATTATTTAGTATGTGCGCCTAGCGGCGCACGTTTCTAACGGGTTAAAGTCCCGAATCCGCCCGGTAGTGGGAAGGATATAGCCGAAAGCAAGGGTGTCTATCGCGAGGTGGAATCTGAAGGAAGCTGGATGTGGGGAACATACTAACCCA
>JAEEGL010533223.1_pt1 | contig 14968 bp, 12 predicted proteins | sample 9134231 | NCBI WGS metagenome assembly JAEEGL01 (sample SAMN16246548, study PRJNA631951) | gut metagenome | biome: gut microbiome; feature: rumen; material: fiber-attached | host: Bos | place: Iran: Karaj | collected 2018-10
CACAATGGTAACCGCTGGATGAATCCCACCTACTGGCGCTACTACACCCAGTCCACCACGTCCGGCTGCTTCTCGGGCGTAATCGGCAATTCCAATGGCCGCGGTCGTTTCCGTGGTGCCAGCGAGGGTTACTTCAACATCCGTTGGCAGGACTACTACAAGATGCTCACCCAGTACCGTCTGCTTGAGTATAACTACAACAACATGAACGAGACCGAGAAACCCGCCAACGAGATCTTCTATCTCCTGGGTCGCACCCTGGTAGAGGCTCAGTTGCACGAGGTGCTCTCCATCTGGGGTGATGTGCCCTATAAGGGAGCCGGTACTCTGTGGATGACGGGTGACTATGACGCCGCCAAGCAGGCTGTTGCCTATGACGACGACGTCGAGCTCTACAAGATGATTCTCGCCGACCTCAAGGAAGTGGGTGACTACTTCGCTAGCGGCAACGTGAACGCTGCCGGTCTGAGCTCGCTGGCCCGTCAGGACATCTCCTGCGCCAAGGGTTCGGCCGACATGTGGCAGAGGTATGTCAACTCACTACGCCTGCGCATTGCCCTGCACCTGGCCACCAATGGTGACCTCACTAGTGATGCCCGCAATGCCATCGCCGAGATTCTGAACAACCCCAGCAAGTATCCCTTGATCGAGAACAATAATCAGAACATGGGTGTCGACGGCGAGACCTCGACCGACGACTACAACTATGGTAAGGGTATCGCCCAAGCTCTCGCTGGCCGCAGCGAAGGCTCTGGTTCACAGGCCATGCTCGACGCTATGAACGTTCCTGCCAACGGTATCCCCGATGCCAACACCGACCCCAGGATTGCTGCCATCTATGACTGCAACCCCGACGGTGAGTATGTTGCCTATGACAACTCACTGACCGATGCTCAGATCAGTGATATCGCCACTGCCAAGGACGCCGAGTACAAGGCACGTGGTATCCCCTACTGCAACTACTACTGCTACATCGACTCCATCGCTATGGCTGGTTGGGCAACCTATCAGGGTAATGCCAACCTGAACGGTATCTGGATCAGCGCAGCCGAGGTTGCCCTGAGCAAGGCCGAGGCCTATCTGATGGGCTATGGTGTGGGCGCCGATGTTGCCAAGGCTAAGCAGTGCTTCATCGACGGTGTTGCCTACTCCAACGAGTATTACTGGGACATTAAGCTGGGTTCATCCCTGGCCAAGGACGGCAACGACAGCTACAACGGCTATCGCAGGCTGGAAGTTCCCGTCTTTGATGATTTCATCGCTTATGCCAACAGCATCTGGCAACCCACCCAGGAGTGTGTTGCTACCCAGCTGTGGCTGAACTTCGGTTTCATGAATGAGCTCGAGGCTTGGAATGTCACCCGCCGCACCGGTTATCCCAACGTGAAGTTCATGAAGGACAACCAGCAGAGTGACTATCCCACTCCTCCCCATCGTCTGCCTTATCCCAGCGATGAGCTGAACTTCAACTCCACCAATGTTCAGAATGCTATCCAGACCAACTACAAAGAGCCCACTGGTTACTACACCAAGCTCTTCTGGGCCAAGGATAACTACTATTCACTCTTCTAATGAAGACCGACATCAGTCCTGGTGACTGATTGAGATAGAATCCCCGGTAGGCAACAGCTTGCTGGGGATTTTTCTTGTTTCCAGGGTTCTGGCAACAGCCACCATCACATATCTAAATAATGACACTAATAATTTCTTTTGCAATGTCAAAAAAAAACTGTACTTTTGGCTATCCTTTTTGTGTGCCAAGAGTAAACAATAATTGTTTTTTATTGAAAATCAATATATTAAATACTCTTGATAAACAGATAGGCTTCTCTACATTAACTATTACAAACTACTAAATACGACTTATTTTGAAAGATTTGACCCTTCGTTTCAGGATGCTTTCTGCATTGTTGACGGCAATGGCATTTCCGGCAGAATCCTATGTTGTTTATTTTCAGCTAGATGGTCCGGTTACTACCTACACCGACTGAAGCAGTCAAACCATTCAAGGTAATTAAATAAGTAAAAAACATCATGGCACTCAAGAAAATCACAATCGCCATTGACGGGCACTCGTCAACAGGCAAAAGCACAATGGCAAAGTCTTTGGCTCGACGCATCGGCTATGCCTATGTCGACACAGGGGCTATGTACCGTGCTGTAACACTGTTTGCTCTGCGCAACAAGCTCATCAAGGGAGAGCTAGTAGACGAGAAAGCGCTCAAACAGCACCTGAAACACGGTGACATCGTCATCACTTTCCGCCCCACCAAGGAGGGCAAGAGCGTGACAGTACTCAACGGCAAGAACGTGGAGCGCTACATCCGCTCGATGCGAGTGAGCAATGTCGTGAGCATCATTGCAGCCATCGGTTTTGTTCGCAAGGAGATGGTTCGACAGCAACAGGCGATGGGCAAGGACAAGGGTGTAGTGATGGACGGACGCGACATCGGCACCGTGGTATTCCCTGACGCCGAAATGAAGGTGTTTGCTACGGCCTCGGCCCAGGTACGAGCCCAGCGTCGCTATGACGAGCTGCGCGCCAAGGGCGACACCACGACGACCCTGGAGGAGGTGCTTGCCAACGTCACCGAGCGCGACCGCATCGACAGCACACGCAAGGAGAGTCCGCTGCGCCAAGCCGAAGATGCCGTGGTACTCGACAACTCCTACATGACCATGGATCAACAGGACGAGTGGCTATACGACCTCTACCTTTCAAGGGCCAAGTGTTAATAATAACCATCTAATTGCTAAAAGCTAAGAGCTAATTGCTAAAAGCTAAAAATGGCTATCATCGAGATTGACAAGGGGTCGGGATTCTGCTTTGGTGTGACAACCGCCATCAGCAAGGCCGAAGAGGAACTCAACAAGAGTGGGCATCTCTACTGTCTGGGCGATATCGTACACAATACCGCCGAGGTGGACCGTCTTGCCAACTGCGGGCTCGAGACCATCACCCATGAGCAACTGGAGCAGCTGCATGACGTGAAAGTCTTGCTGCGTGCCCATGGTGAGCCGCCCGAAACCTATGAGACGGCGCGCCGTAACCGCATCGAGATTATCGATGCCACCTGCCCGGTAGTACTCAAACTGCAACAGCGCATCAACGCCACATTCACGGGGGCCGAGAAGGACAAGCCTGCGCCACAGATTGTCATCTACGGCAAGCGTGGACACGCCGAGGTGTTGGGCCTGGTGGGCCAGACACAGGGCCAAGCGACCGTCATCGAGAACATCGATGAAATTGACAAAATCGACTACAGCCGCGACATCTACCTCTATTCCCAGACGACCAAGAGCGTGCAGGAGTTCCAGCACATTGTGGAGGAAATCAAGCATCGGGTGGAACCGGGGGTTACTTTCCGCAGTTTTGATACCATCTGCCGCTCGGTCGCCAACCGTATCCCGCAAATCCGGGAATTTGCACGCCAGCACGAGCTGATTCTGTTCGTGAGCGGTGCCAAGAGCAGCAACGGGCGTATCCTGTTTGCTGAGTGCCTTGACGCCAACGCCGATTCCCACCTGGTGAGCAGCGAGACCGATATTGACCCGTCATGGCTCGAAGGCAAGGAGCGCATCGGCATCTGCGGTGCCACATCAACGCCACGATGGCTCATGCAACGCGTGAGCGACGCCATTCAACGACTCACCGATAAAGACCAATAGCTAAAAAGCCAGAAATAAAAAAATGACCAAAAGAAACCTAACCATCGTCATCATCCTGCTAGCCATCATTGACTTGGTAGCAGCAGGCTGGTATATGTCACGACGCATCGAGGCAGCTGGCAATATGGGAAAAGTTTTTGACCAGCACGAAGCCTCTGAGGTCATCGCCGAGGCCGACACGGTCGTGAGCGAGTCCCAGCCTGACGTTTTTGACGACATGCAGTTCAACACCTACTACTTCATTTCCAACACACCCGCCATCAAGGACGACCACAACACCTATTATACCAGCATCAAGCATGTGAAGGTCATCTGGCCCAAAAAGATTAATGGTGACAACGAACTTCCCAGCCTGAACAAGGAGCTGATCAAGAATGCCTTCGACAACACTCAGACCAAGATGAAGGATGCCAGGTATGTGTACCTGAACACGCCCAATTTCAATAAGCCCATCGGTGACGATTACCACTCGCTGGTCAAGGCTCCAAAAATTTATCCGCTCTATGGCAACGTAAGCCAGGTGCTCGTGTATCCTTACATGACATCAGCGCGTCTGCTGGTCATGAAAATCGATAAAGTGGAATACAACGGCAGCACGACATCCGAGAGCTGTTCACACATTCACTATGACCGCTTCAAACAACGCGTGCTCTCGCGTCTCGACATCCTTGTCGCCGATGTTGACAAGGAAAACAAGCTGCTTAAAGTCATCAACAAGAAGATAGATGAATTGAACAAGCGTCGCGGCAGTGACAACCAGCTGCAACACGCCTTGAATGTTCCCAACGAAATCTGCTGCAGCAAGAGCGGTGTACTGTTCACGTTTAAACTCGGCTCCATTTACAGCCAGCCTATCGAAATCTGTATTGACTATGACAAGTTGGAGCCGTTCTTTACCGAAGAGTTCAAGCAACTGCAGCAATACAACAAGGACTACAAGATGTTTGACAACGCGCTCAAGCCCGAACCCATCAACGCGTCTCAGGCACCGGCAGCGGTTGTCGCACCCGTAGTCTCATCCACTGTCTCTCACGAGAGCAAGCCCGCCGCGAAGCATCGCGTCAAGTCAAAACATTATTATAACGATTCCAGTAAGAAAAAGAGTTGGGTCAAGCCAACACGAACCAGTCGGAAGAGATATAGCGGGGCAAAGCGCAGATCTGGATATCACGGCTATTCTGGGAAGCGGCATTGGAGCCGTCGCCGACGCTGAGACCGCGCGCTTCAAGCGCTTGCCGCATCGTGGCTAGCGCTATTTCCTCAGTATTGTTGTCCTTGCTCAGGTGGCACAGGAATGCGTAGTGCAGACCTTCATGGTAATGCTCTGCTACAAAGCGGGCAGCCACTTCATTATCCAAATGACCTTTCTCGCCCATCACCCTGTCCTTGAGCATCTGTGAATAGCTGCCGTGAAGCAGCATTTCACGGTCATAGTTGCATTCTATCATCAGATAATTGGCACGACTCATGTAATGGGCCGCGCGGTCGGTGATGACGCCCATGTCGGTGGCCACGACAAAGTGCTCTCCCTCATACTCGATGTCAAATCCCACACTTTTCACGTCATGGCTCGTTTCAAAGGCGGTAATTTCCATATCCAGGATGCGGAACGGGATTTCCTTGAAGATGGGCACATGGTGGTCATGGATACGGCTCGAGATGCGGCATCGCTGCACCATCTGGGCCATCACACCCATCGTACAGTAAACGCTGCACTTGCAACGCGTCACTGCGGGATACAGGCATCGCATGTGGTCCTGGTGCGCATGGGTGAGCAAGACGCCCTTCACCATATCGGGAGACACACCATTGCGCTCCAGAGCGTCAAAAGCCTGGTCAAGTGTGAGGACATCCTGCCGCTCAGGGTTCTTTTTCTTGCGGTGATACTTGACAGGCTCCCTGATGCCGGCATCAATGAGAATACCGCCGCGGGGAGTGCCCAGATAAGCGCAGTTGCCACTGCTGCCACTGCCGAAGCTCATGAAGCACAAACCCTTGCCCACGCCCGTGTAACGGGGTGTAACAGGCTGTTCCTCAAGCGACGCATCGGGTGAAGGCGTGTCATTGCCATCCACATCAAAGTCAATCTTGACGGGGCGGCCTGTATTGGGGAATCCTTTATATTTGTGTCCTGGCATAATGTCGTGTGCTAATCAGTGGAACAAGAGGAAAATCGTGGGAATCTTGTGGTAATCATAACGCGCTTGTTTCCATTCGGCCAGCGAGCGGGTCACAATGCTCTGGTTCTCGCCCGTGATGTCACTCGCCACACACAACCGCAGGCTCCCCGGCAAATGCTGAGCCAGGTCGGCGATGAGCTGATTGTTTCGGTAAGGCGCCTCGATAAAAATCTGGGTCTGCTGTTCACGCTCGATGCGCCGTGTCATCTCCTTGAGACGTGACTGACGCGCCTGGGCATCGACAGGCAGATAACCCTCAAAAGCAAAACGCTGACCATTAAAACCCGACGCCATCAAGCTCATCAAGATGCTCGACGGTCCCACCAGCGGGAAGACCTTGTACCCCCTTCGCTGCGCGATGGCGACCAAATCGGCGCCCGGGTCAGCAACCGCAGGACAACCCGCATCGCTGATGACGCCCACGGCCTCACCACGATCTATCGGTGCCAACATCGCCTCAAGAGCCGCCGTGTCCTTGAGGTCAGTGTGCTCGTTGAGTTCGTTGAAGGTGAGGCTGTCAATATCGATGTCACGGTCACATTTCTTGAGAAAACGGCGTGCCGAGCGCAGACTTTCGACTACAAAATACCTGATGCCGCGCACAACCTCAATGTTGTGTGCGGGCAGCACCCTGTTAAGCTCCACATCGCTCAACTGGGTAGGTATCAGGTATAAACCAGCCTCCAGCATCTTCTGTGATTAAAACACGTTTAATTTTAACTTGCAAATATAATCAATTTTTTCTTTCTGCAAGTATTTTTTCTCGACTACTGAAAAAAATCAAATAAAACCAGCTTTTGTTCCTGCCTTGGGTCGATTTTAGATATTTTTGTGTAATTTTGTGCTTAGAATTAGACTACTATTGAATGATAGAACGACACATTATTATTGACAACGTGGACCCTGTGACCTTTTACGGGGTGAACAACAGTAACATACAACTTATCCGCAACCTGTTTCCCAAACTGCGCATGGCGGCGCGTGGCAGCGTCATCACGGTCATCGGTGACGATAGCGAAACAGCCGATTTTGAACAGAAAATCCATTCTCTTGCCGACTACTGCGCGACCTACAACACCCTGCCCGAAGACGTCATCATCGACACCATTAAGGGGGCTCCTCCCAAACAGCTCAAGATGGACGATGTCATCGTCTACGGCGTGAACGGTAAGCCCATCAGCGGCCGCACGCCCAATCAGCAGTTGTTAGTGAAAAAGTTCGCCGAAAACGACTTGACGTTTGCGCTTGGCCCCGCGGGAACGGGTAAGACCTATCTGGCGGTGGCACTTGCCGTACGGGCGCTGAAGAACCGTGAGGCCCGCAAAATCATCCTCTCTCGCCCCGCAGTAGAGGCTGGCGAGAAACTGGGTTTCTTGCCCGGCGACATGAAGGACAAGATTGACCCCTACCTGCAACCGCTCTATGACGCACTCGAGGACATGATTCCGCAGGCCAAGCTCAAGGAATACATGGAGAATAACGTCATTCAGATTGCGCCCCTTGCGTTCATGCGAGGCCGCACCCTCAACGACGCTATCATCGTGCTCGACGAGGCACAGAACACTACCACACATCAGATTAAGATGTTCCTTACCCGCCTGGGCATGGGCTCCAAAATGATTGTCACGGGCGACACGACACAGATTGACCTGCCGCGCAGCACCACATCGGGCCTGATTCACGCGCTGCGTGTACTCGACGGCGTGAGGGGAATCGGCAAGGTGGAATTTGAGAAAAAGGACATCGTGCGCCACCAGTTGGTGCAGCGCATTGTCGAGGCCTACGAACGCTTCCATGAGGAAGAAAAACTCTTGGCACAGTCCTTTAACAAGGAGGAGAAAGCATGACTGATGACAGCGGAGCACGGGTCGAACAGGTAACGCCCTATGGCGAGGGCGCCAAGACTGAGCAGGTCAGACAGATGTTTGACGCCATCGCTCCCGCCTACGACTTCATGAACCGCGCCATGACACTTGGCATCGACATCTGGTGGCGCCAACTGGCGGTAAAACGCCTCAAGCGCCTCAAGCCCGCCACCATCCTCGATGTAGCAACGGGGACGGGCGACTTTGCCATCCAGTTGAACGACTCCCTACAACCACAACACATCACTGGCATCGACCTGTCAGAAGGCATGTTAGCCGAAGCACGCCGCAAAGTCAAGAAGAAAGGGCTGGAAGATGTCATCACATTCAAGCAAGACGACTGCATGGCTTTGCACATGGACGATGCTACAGTCAATGCAGTGACTGTGGCATTCGGTGTGCGCAATTTCGAGCATCTGCAGCAGGGTTATCAGGAGATGGCCCGCGTCCTCAAGCCAGGCGGCATGCTGTGCGTATTGGAACTGTCCACACCCACCAATCCGCTGATACGCTGGTTCTACGACCTTTACACACTGCATATCATTCCGTGGTTGGGTTCCCTCAAGAGCGGCGAGAAGAGTGCCTACCGATACCTGCCAGAGAGCATCGCTGCCGTTCCGCAGGGTGACGACATGCTGCAACTGATGCGCAACGCAGGATTGAAAAACGCCACCTTCAAACGCCTCACCCTTGGCGTCTGCACCATCTACACAGCCGTGAAAAATTAGAAGTTAGGAGTTAGGTGTTAGAAGTTAAAAGTGCCCTTATACAAATCGGAGTTCTCAAGGTTTTTGAGAACTCCGATTTTTTTAGCGAACCACCTTTGTGAATACGGGGGCCTTGTCCTTTTCAACAAGCACATAGACTTGGATTTCACTGGCAGGAGGCATGTCGGCCTTTTTCTCGCGCGGCATGTCCATTGCGGTAAAGAGGTACTCGATTCCATCGAGGGCTGTGCGTGATGCGACTGTTTTTGCCTTGGCGTTAAGCATCGGATAGCCGTTGACGGCAGCTTCAAAGATAGCGTTTTCTTCGGCGCTTACCGGATGCTGCTCGGAAAAGTCGGCGGGTACAAAAAGTGAGTCTGATTGTGTATTCGTCTCAATATTAGTTGGATCAGGCTCACTTATAAGTGGTGTATACAGTTTCAGGAACTGTTCAACCTCCTTAGGCATGGCATCCATGCGGGCGGCACGCACACCGTAACCTGTCATGATTTTGGCATTGGGTTGCTTCTCGGCCAAATCCTTCGTGCTTGACTCCAGTCCGCCGCTGCCGAAGGTGCAGAACGGCACTACCCACTTGCCGCTCAAGTCCACTTTCTCGAGCAGGGAGGCAATGGGGGGAGCGTAGGTGCCGAACCAGATGGGATAGCCGATGAAAACCCAGTCATAATCGGCAATATTCGCTTTCAAGGGCTTGATTTCGGGCAAGATGCCTTTCTCGCGGTCAGCCTTGCAGCGGTCGATTGTTGCCTGGAACGCCGTGTCATAGGGCTCCACAAGGGTAATCTCCTCAATATCGGCATCGAGGCGTGTGGCAATCTCCTGTGCCACAGCCTTGGTATTCGACGTCTGGGAATAATACAATACCAGCACCTTGCTCTTGGGCGCTTCTTTCTTCGGGGTGCACGAGACGACAGCTATTAAGGCTATAGCAGCACACATCAATAATGTCAGGATTCTCATAACAGTTAGGAGTATTAATTGTTGTTAATTGGATAGTATCCTCACAATAGCCTGCCGTGGTCGGCGTAGCTGTAGTAGCGGCGTCCGCGGCACACGATAATGTGGTCCACCAGATGGATATCCATCACCTTGCATGCCTGGTGAATACGCTCGGTGAGGCGGTCGTCCTGGGTGCTGGGGTTAGGGTTGTCGCTCGGGTGGTTGTGAGCCAGGATAATGCCCGATGACAGGCGCTCGATGGCGGGGCGCAGAATCATCTTGATATCGGCAACAGTCATCGCCGTGCCGCCGCTACTGATGCGCACACACTCCTCGACCTGCTTGGCGTGGTTGAGCAGAACGACCATGATTTCCTCATGATCAAGGTGCTCCATGCGGGGACGCAGATACTGATAGGCTTCCTCGCTGTTGGTGATTTTGAAGCGTTCGTCAAATTCCTCCTGCTGGTAACGGCGCGCCAGTTCCAATGCGGCGAGGATCTCGATGGCCTTGACCTCACCGATGCCGTGGTAATTCTTCACCAGGTTGTTGATGCCCTTGCGTGCGATGAGGTAGAGTTTGTCGTCGTTGTCGCGCAAGATGCGCTGGCACAAGTCCACGACCGACTCACCTGGCGTACCCACACGCAAGAGGATGGCAAGCAGCTCAGCGGTGGAAAGGCTGCCGAAGCCGTGCTTCTTGGCCTTCTCGCGTGGGCGGTCCTCCTCGGGCACCGTCTCCTTGATGTTGCGGCTTCCCGCAGGCTTGCTATTGTCTTTCTCCTCCATAATGGATTGACTGGATAAACTGGATTGACTGGACAGAAAAACTTCTAACTTCTAACTCCTAACTGGAAGAATCACTTGCCTTTGCGGATTGCCACTTCCTCGTTGATGTCACGGCCATGCTTGAGGAGGATTTTCCACACATAGGCCTTGATGAAGCCCCAGCCGTAGCTGCACAGCTGGGTGAAGCTTGTGGCAACGGCAAGACTGGCGATTTTCACATCATGCGTCTCAATCAAGGCACCAATCCATAGCATTGCGGCATAGAGCAGGATGGGCAGGATGAACCACCACTTCCACAACGAGAGCAACAGCAGCAGTACACAGCCAATCAGGAATACAGCGGGCAGGCAGTGTACCGCCTTGAGGCTATCGGGGTACAACAGCTTGAGGGTGATGCGCGACATACCGAAGACGTAGGTCTGGCGCGCGAACTTCGCGAGGCTCGTACGGCGCTTGTGATAGACGAACGCAGGACGAATCAGGCGAATATCGAACCCCGCCTGGCGCACGCGTGTGCTCATGTCGATGTCCTCGCTGAACATCTCGCGGAAACCGCCCACTTTCTCATACACCTCGCGCGAATAGCCCATGTTGAACGAGCGGGGTACGAATTTCTCCATCTGCACCTTACCGCCACGGATGCCGCCTGTGGTCAGGAACGACGTCATCGAGAAGGAAATCGCCTTCTGCACATCGGTGAAATCATCGCTCGCAGCATCAGGACCGCCGAAACAGGGCACATAGTTGTTCGCCAGTTCACGACCCAGCGTCTTGAAATAGTCGGGCGGGATGACACAGTCGCTGTCAAAGAAGACGAAATATTGACCCGTAGCATGCTCCAGACCGTAGTTTCGGGCTATGGAACGCCCCTCGTTGGCTTTATAGAAATAACGCAGGTCCAGCTCACTGCTGTAGCGCAAGGCAATGTCCTCACAACGCTCTGTGGAGCCGTCCTCTACCAGAATAATCTCAAAATCCTTGTCGGTCTGACAGGTGAGGCTCCTCAACAGGTCCTCCACCTCGTCACGCCGGTTATACACCGGCACTATCACTGAAAAATAAGGCATCTTAACTCTGACTTTTGCTATTAGACCACAAAAATACTCATTTTCCAGTTTTTCAACTACAAATTACACGAATTTTACAAAATAATATCCAAATCTTGATTTGTACTATTCAAGATAAAGGTTTATCTTTGCATCGTGATGGTGTGGCAGTATGCCATGGCCTCATAAGTCTTTTTTAAAAATGAAGCGTATTGCTTTTTCTTGTATTGGAAAACGTAGGAAATCTTCTTTAAAGGCAAGGATGGCGATTCAGTTCACGCTTTTATTTATACTATTTAACCGCCCCTGAGAACTGCACTGGCAATAGGAGACAAATTTGTATGAAAACACTAAACTCAACCTTGCGCACCATTCTGCTGACCCTCGCCCTCGTCAGCACCGCCACCACCGCCCTCGCCTACGACTTTGTAGTGAAGGGTATTTACTACAATATCAATGGAGATGAAGCTACGGTTACTTATAAAGGTAAAGATTATCGAGTCGGTAATACCACATATTCATATTATAATGATAATGCTGGTGAAGTAATAATACCTGAAACTGTAACATATAATGAAAAAACCTATATAGTTACAGCTATCGGTGATCATGCATTCTATCGTACTAATAATGGATACTTAATAACAGGAATCTCGATACCAAATACAGTTACTTCTATAGGTCCATTTGCATTCTATAATTGTTACGGACTTAATAATATATCTATTCCAATTTCGGTTACTTCTATTGGTGAAGATGCGTTTTATTCTTGTACTGGATTATCCCATGTGACTATTCCAGATTCATTAACAACTATTGGATATGAAGCTTTCTATAACTGCTTTAATTTGGCAAATATTGTGATAGGACGCTCAGTAACATTGATTGACGCTGGCGCCTTTTTCTATTGTCCTCTTTCGTCCATAACTTGTCTAGCTACAACTCCGCCTTCAGCAAGCGGATTCCCCAATACTTGCAAGGCTAAATTATATGTGCCTAAGGAGTCTGTGGAATTGTATCGGACGACATCTGGATGGAACTATTTTAGTGATGTTTATGGGTTTGGGAATGATTCTTTTTGTATCCCTGAAGAGACATCTTTCCATGGTGATACGATTGTGATTCCTGTGTCGATGCAGAATGAGAGTACGATTACTGCTTTCCAAACGGATATTTATTTGCCTGAAGGTTTTGAATTAGTCAAAGTGAATGACGAGTATCTGGTAAGCCTATCTGACCGCAAGGGACGCGACCATGTAATCATGGTAAACGAGGCAGCAGATGGTGCTTTGCGCGTGTTGAGCTACTCTCCGACCTTGAAATCTTTCAAAAATAATGAGGGTGAATTATTCTATATCTATGTTAAGGTGCCAGAGGGTGCAAGTGGCACGTTCCCCATTTGGTTAAGGAATACGATTTTGACCTCAACTGACGAAGAAGAACTTTATGCCATTGACGCTTTGAGTAACGTAAGGGTATATAACTATAAATTGGGTGATGTAAACAACGATGATATTGTTACAATTGCTGATGTAGTGGCGACTGCCCGTTATATCTTGAACTATAATCCTGAGCCGTTTGTGTTTGAGGCGGCGGATATGAATGGTGACAGCAAGATTACCATCACCGATGTGGTGAAGATTGCTAACTTGATTCTTGACCAGGATTATGAAGAGCCGACGACCTTGCGAAGTGCAGCCACCAACCACGTTAGCGACCACATGAGTGGCGAAGCAATCGGCAACACTGTCAACATCAATTTGGACAATGCGATAGAATACACCGCATTGCAACTCGACTTGAACTTGCCCGAGGGTATGATAGCAAGCGATTTTGCGCTGACTGAGCGCGCCAGAGACTTGGGCCTAATCGTTAAAGACCGTGGCAACGGCAAGGTGCGTGTGCTGGCTTACACCCCCGAGTTGAAAACCATCAAGGGCAACGAGGGCACAGTTTTGACCTTTAACGCGAGCGGCGCTATGGGCGAGATTATAGTAGATCACATCGAGATTGTAAACCTTGAGGGCAAAGCCGTGAGACTTGATGCATTCAACATCACTGCAAACGACCCGACGACATTGAACGAGATGACAGCAGGCAAGACCATCGCCAACGTCAAGTATTACAATCTTGCCGGCCAACAAATGACCGAACCCACAACTGGCGCAACTCTCATCGTGACCACCTACACTGATGGTTCCCGTACTACCAGCAAAGTTATCCGCTAAATTAATCAACTGCGAATTACACTGATAGTTGTTGATGTAATAATTCGTTGAATTAGTTTGATTCGTAGTTTATACATTTCATTTGTTTATGATGAAAAAGATTTTAATGGTTGTGGTAACGCTAATGGCTGCATTGAGTGCTAGTGCCATCAATCGTTTCTATGTTCCGGATTTTTCGATCTGTCCTGGCGAAACCATGCAGGTGGCAATGATTCTTGAAAACGACGAGCCGTTCACAGCATTTCAGACTGATCTGATGCTACCGCAAGGGTTGTCGGTAGTTCAAGATGACGGTGAATACCTTTTTGACCTAACGAAACGTAATGCAAGTGACCAGACCATCATCAGCAAATTGCGTGAAGATGGTGCATTGAGAATGGTATCATTCTGCATGAGCGTGAAGCCATATTCAGGCAATACAGGTTCCATTGTAGTAATTAATCTTGTTGCTGATGATGATTTCACGGGACCAACGACAATTGGACTGAAATTCTCATTTTTCACAACAGTTGACGGTGAAGAATTTATCCTGCCTCAAGAAAGTTGCAATGTGCAATTACTTGCACAGCAAGTCAAAGGTGATACAAATGGTGACGAAAAAGTGAATATCAGCGATGTTACCCATCTAATTGACTACCTGTTGGTCGGTTGTCAATCATCACTCCACTCCGAAAATGCAGATATGGATAATAATAGCTTAGTCAATATTGCAGATGTGACAGCACTAATTGACTACCTATTACAAGGAAATTGATAGCACATTATTTGATAGGAACCGCCACGAGGATATCCTTGTGGCGGTTTTTAATTATTATCCAACCAATAAAAGTTGTCCCTTTGTTGTTTGTCAAGTTGTCGTGGTTGTCTGAGAATTGTGGGTGAGTTTGAAGCGTTGCATGATGATGACGGCAACGAGGAAGGCAGCGAAGTCGCTAGCAGGCAGCGATGCCCACACGCCATCGAGGTCCCAAATCGAGGAAAACAGCAGCAACATGGGCAACAGGAACAGCAACTGGCGCGAGAGCGACATGAAGATGCTGATACGCACTTTGCCGATGGTCTGGAAGAAGTTGGTCACCACCGCCTGATAGCCGATGACAGGGAAAACAAGCATGTTGATGCGGATGCCTCGGATGGAGATGGCCAGCAACTGCTCGTCGTCGGTAAACAGGCGTGTACATGGGCCAGGCAACAACTCGCCAATCACCCAACCGACAGTCATTGCAATAACCGAGGCTGTGATGGTGAGCCGTAGCACCTGCTTAACGCGGTCCATGTTGCGTGCACCATAGTTATAGCCGGCGATGGGCTGGAAGCCCTGGCAGATGCCCATGATGACCATGAAGAAAATGAATCCCAAGCGGTTGGCGATGCTATAGGCGCCCACGGCAAGGTCTCCGCCATATTTCATCAGGGCGTTGTTCATGAAGATGGCAATCACACAACCCGTGAGCTGCATGGCAAACGGCGAGATGCCGATGCTCACGATGTCCTTGACAATCGCCTTGGCAGGCTTGAGGAAGCG